>MDTB01035720.1_pt1 | contig 11144 bp, 8 predicted proteins | sample 811161 | NCBI WGS metagenome assembly MDTB01 (sample SAMN05326650, study PRJNA326480) | marine metagenome | isolation source: seawater | place: Mediterranean Sea | collected 2009
TATTTCATTTCTAGGGAGCGCCGTTATTAAAGCTTGATTTATTTGGTCAATTTCGTTTCTAAATTTTTCTATCGCTGATCTTTTGAGTGCGCGATTTAGTAATCGTCGGTGTCTTGTATGTTCAGGCGGATCTGCAGTAAATAGGACATTTCCACGAGACAAGACCGTCATTGCTCTTTCAACAAAGTCCAAACTTCTATTTTTTAAAGCATTAGAATATGCTTCAGCGGCATCTATTGACGATGGCCCCAAGGGGTTTTGATTTGAGAATATCTTAGGTTGTCTGTTGATAGACTTGATTAGATCTGGTTGTGTCACAACGTAAATACCTTGTTCCTTTAAATAGACTATTGGTCCGAGCTTTCTCCAATAATCGTAGAGCGGATAGGGGCACCTAAGAAGGTCTTGTTCTAACTTGAAAAGTGATTGAGTTGGATTATCATTTTCGAGATGGCTCATGAGGATATTCTCAAAGTTTAGCGTTAGAAAATCCAGTTAATGCTATAAATAGTTGTGAATACTGAAATTCTAACCTAGAGGCTCGTCCTTAAAAGAGGCTACACTTTGTGCAAAAACTTTGCACTGTGCCTAAAAAATCCATACCGCGACTCTTTTTACCGGTTAGAATGATATCAAGGAATCTATGGGCTTTACGATAGATATCTGTCGCTAGGTAGTAGTAGTAAAAGTATAAAGAATTTAGATATAAAACTAATTGGTGATGGAGCAAGTTCTACTCAGTGCATGGAAAATTCTAGACGAAAATTTCTTTTTGGGTCTATGTTGACCGCTGGCGCGGCTGCCATTCCTGGGATGCAGCATGTCAGATGGAATCGCCAGTCTTTCGAACGAGAAGGATATTCATTTCAATCTAACAGTCAGAATAATTTTTGGGTTAATTGGTCCGGTCTTCACAAGTCGACTCCGGATAGGATTGTCGAACCAGAAAATGAAGCAGAACTTCAACAGCTACTTAAGGAGAATATAGATCCGGTTAGGCCTTTGGGAAGTGGCCATTCATTTTCACCATTAGTACCCTCAGACGGGACCATAGTCAAACTGAATCGATTTAATGGACTCAAATCATTTGATATTAAAAATCAAACTGCCACTTTTGGAGCTGGTACAAATCTTATGCAAGCTGCAAGAGAATTAAATGCGGTTGGATTAGCATTTCCTAATTTGCCCGATGTAGATGTACAAACTTTAGCCGGATCGTTTTCTACGGCGACACATGGCACCGGTCGAGAACTAACAGCACTTCATGATCATGTCATTGGATTCAAGATGATTACAGCACAAGGTGATATTTTAGATATAAATTCCTCGTCTGATCCGGATTTGTTTAGTGCTGGTAAAGTGAGTTTGGGTGCTCTTGGAATATTGATTGAATATACCTTAAAGCTGGTGCCGGCATTCTCCCTGCGAAGACGTGTTTGGTTGCAGCCCATCGAGGAGTTGCTAGAGGAATCTGAAAAACTATCTAGAGAGTACAGAAATTTTGAATTCTATTATTTTCCCGGTACTGGCTATGCGGCAGGTATTACCCATGAGAAGTTTTACGATCCAGTAGTGGGAAGAGCTACCAGTGAAGATGAAGAAATATTGGAAAGTCTAAGGCAACTCCGAGATGTTTTTGGTTGGTCTCCTTGGCTGAGAAGAAGGCTCTTTCAGCAAAGTGCACCGACTGGATTGGTGGAAGACTCAACTGATGAATCGTGGCGTTTACTTTCAACTCATCGACCAACTAGATTTAATGAAATCGAATATGAATTACCTGTAGATGAAGGACTAAAAGTGGTTCGAGAGGTGATCCGAATTTTGGATGGGAGAAAGGAAGTTTTCTTTCCTATTGAAGCTAGGTATATCGCGCAGGACGATGCATGGTTAAGTCCTTTTAGTGATGGACCTCGTTTCTCAGTCTCTGTGCACGCGGCTGTGAATGAATCATTTGACTATTTTTTCGAAACTCTAGAGCCAGTATTCAGAAATGCAGGTGGTAGGCCACATTGGGGTAAATTACACAGCCTTCGGTATAAAGACCTGGCAGAGGAATATCCAATGCTGACTGAATTTGTGGCTCTGCAGAAGGAACTTGATCCGCAAGGAAAATTTCTCAATACATATTTAAATCAGATTCTAGGTTCTTCAGGATGACGCTAAAAAGTTTGACTCGGCGTAGGCTGGTTTTTGGTACTGCTGGTGGGAGTGCTTTGGCGGCGATAGGATTCCGACCCTCCGATGAAAGTGGACCCACCAACCCATACTTTGACACTATTAGATCTGCTCTTCTTAAAGCTCAGATTGCAACTCCCGTACTAATCATAGACAAGGAGCGCCTAGAAAAAAATATAGATATTCTGATGTCGCATTTGCCAGCTGATATGAAATACAGAGTGGTTTCGAAATCACTACCCTCGATGCAGCTGATCGATTTTATCTCAAATCGTACTAACACTGATAGACTGATGACGTTTAATTTAGAGATGCTGCAGGAGTTTACCAACAGCCGCTATAAACAGCTTTTAGGAAAGCCATTACCAGTAGGTGCGGCCAGTCAATATTATAAATCGCTACTCGATATGCGAGGAGTTGATCACATTCAGTGGTTGGTCGATTCTGAAAAGCGATTACGAGAATATGCATCACTTGCATCCCAACTGAATCATGTGTTCCAGGTTAATCTTGAATTGGATATAGGGCTACATCGTGGGGGATTTAATCTGGACGAACTAGAGGCTGCTCTTTCTTTTATTAGAGGGCACAAGTATCTGCGACTTTCTGGTTTTATGGGTTACGAACCTCATATTGCAGCGCTCCCTAAGATCTTTGGTTGGCAGAGAAGAGGGATTGAAGAGGCATGGTCAATTTATGATAGTGCTATAAAGCTCACTACTAAACGCTTGGGAAGTATCGAAACAAAAAATTTAACGTTCAATGCAGCTGGTAGTAAGACATACAGATTTTATAAAGATACTAGGATAGCAAATGAGCTATCTATTGGATCTGCACTTGTAAAACCGAGTGGGTTTGATGCCCCTATGCTTAGAGATTACCAACCAGCCAGTTTCATCGCAGCGCCAGTTTTGAAAAATGTTAACGCAATGAGATTGCCCAGTGGACTAGGCTCTATAAGTGATATCCATGGATTCTGGAATCCGAATTATCGCAGAGCGTTATTTATCTATGGTGGAAATTGGATGGCTGACCCCGTGGATCCTCCCGGACTGAAAGTAAATCCAATTTTTGGAGTCTCATCTAATCAACAAATGATGAATGGCGGTGACCAGCTAGATCTTCAAGTTGATGACTTTATTTTTTTCCGACCAAGACAAAGTGAGGCTGTTTTTATGCGTTTTGGTGATATAGCCGTTTTTCATCAGGGCGAAATTGTTAAGCGCTGGCCGGTTTTCACTGCGTCGGCTTAGTCTAATCTTAAATGCACACGATTTGCCCGTTGAAAAATATTTTCAAGATGTTCCTATTCGCTCCGTTAGTATTATCTGTTGCTCATAAACATTTTAAGGACATTGGATCGACTCTTGGATCAGAGCTGAGGCTTCCATTCTCGTTCTCCTCCAAATAGTGAATCTCTTTATCTTATGCAATCGTTTGGAGTGGTTCAAAGAACGACAGACAAAGCTCGGTGCTTAAAATTTAAATTAGGAGTAATATTTGTCAAGTGGATGAAAAAGAGATTTGTAAGTGTGATTTAGTGCATTTAAGATCATGAAAAAGTGTTTTGGGAGTCAGAGGCATGTCTAATAGAAAGTTGTTGGCTTTTGCGTTGATTGCCGCTTTATTCCCTGGTTGTGCAGATGAGGGTATGAGATCCGATGAATCCATAAGTACGCTTAAAGAAGAATGGATAATTTCGCCTGAGGAGGCCTATCAATGGTCTTTGGTAAAGAACGAAAACTTACCCACACTTACAGGCAGTCCCAAGTGGCAGAGTTATCTCAATTTTCTCGAAGATAAACTTCGTGAATATGGTGTGGTGGACGTATGGAGAAATAGCTGGGAATTTGAGCGCTGGTATACATCCGATGATAATAAGAACTGGTCATTGTCGTCCGATGGCTCTCCGATCAGAGTAGCCAGCTACGGTGCTTATTCAGGCTCTACTGGCCCTGATGGGATTACGGGGGAAATGATTTACTATGATCATGCTAATCCTCCTGACTCTATCGAGGGCAAGATTGTTGTTATTCCGACAAAACCTCACCCGCAAGAGCCGTATCCAGAAGATTATCTTATAAATTATACTTTCAATGATTATGAATATGCGACTGACTCAGATACGCTACCGCCGGCATTTGAATTTGTCGATCCGCGGTTTAGTTTTACATTCGATATCTGGTGGCAATTAGCTCAGCGTCTTGAAAAGATACCACGAGAAGGAGGTGCGCTAGGTGCCGTTATAGTTTACGACATGGCGTATGAGCGCACTCAGGGACTTTATACATTTCCTGTTCCTACGTTATATGATTCGCCAACCTTGGTGCTTTCTCGTGAGGACGGGGCTAAGGTAATCGCTGACGCTAAGGCAGGGAAGGAAGCCAACTTGAAGTTAGAGGCTAAAACAGAGACTACCGAGGCTTATCAACTAATTTCCTATCTGCCCGGAAAGGATTTTGGCACAGATCTAGATGAGCAGATTATTTTGACCAACCATACTGATGGCCCATCCATCACGCAAGATAATGGTGCTCTCGGATTACTTGCAATTGTCAAATATTATTCAAATATTCCTCAGGATAAACGGCCACGAACTTTGACGATATTCCTAGACTGTCGACACTATATGCCAGGAATGGAAACCGCACATTCAGATCCTACATGGTTGAATCGATTCCCAAATGACCGAAATAAAATAGTCGGTGTTGTTCAAGCAGAGCACCTTGGAGAGATGGATTATAGAGAGATTGACGGGCGAGTAGAGGAAGTGGGCTTGGCCGAACAGTCTTACCTGTGGACTCGGAACAATCCTTTATTAATCGATTCTGCGGTAGCGGCCGTAAAAAAATATGGTTGGTCGCGTGCCCAGGTTTCTGTTCCAGAGCGTGAGGGTATGAATGGCGGATTACAACAAGTTTGGTGGGGAGTTGGAGTGATTGCATTGGGAGATACAGGTTACTACGACTGTCGAAAATGGCATTGTTTGGATGTTCCTGGCTTCGGATTGGGCGGGTTTTTAGGCCATTACTGGTCCACAGCAGCAACCATTGATCGCTGGAATAGGGATCTGTTTGTTAGTCAGGTAGCGACTATGACAGAACTTACCGGGGTAATCATGACCGCTGATCTAGAAGAAATTAAGCCCCTTGGTACTGAGGATTCTTTTTTGAATCGGGCCAAAAGTGATATCGAAGACAAGCTTGATACGGAGGAAAACTAATGGACTAATAGAAATTATGTGTGTTTATTTTTTTTAACACAGGTCCACTATTTTCGCCACGCTAGCTTTCAAGCTGTTTGTGTCTATCCCGGAAATACGTAAATGAGTTGCAATCAGGTGTGTCATCCCCAGCTCTTCGACATATTGTTGGATTTTCTCGGCTACTTCGCCGGCGGATCCTAGGATAGCGTAGTCATCTAAGGTTTCATTTTCGCTTAGGTGTGCTCTTTCCATTCGTCTGCTAAGCTTCTCTTTTACCATTTTAGTCTCTTTGGCATTATCCGAGATAAATATACTTCTCATGACTGGTACTATTTTGGTAGTTATGAGCCCTGCATCTTTCATGGCTTCTAAATGTATCGCGTAGTTATTTTTAAGTGTCGACAAACTTTCGACTGGTGAGGCCAGATAAGGAAGACCAAGTTGGCCCGCCTGCTCGAGTGCCTTCGGACCAAAAGCAGCAACCCAAATGGATGGTTCCGGTTTCTGTATTGGTCGTGGATAAATAAAAACCGCTTCACGATTTTCATTGAGTGATACTTTCTCGCCGGCCCAGGCATCTCTCATAATATTCAGATTGCGAGCAAAAATTTTTCGTTTTTCTTTTATCGGGATATTAAACGCGTTCAACATATCGAGTTTATAACCCCTACCCACGCCTAATATGACTCGCCCGTTGCTTAGCTGGTCGAGTACAGCTACTTGCTCAGTAGCCTGCAGTGGATTCTTTAAAGTAAGTAGATAGGAGGTTGTTGCTAACTTAATTTTCTCGGTTACACCAGCTACAGTCGCAAGCAACATCAGTGGTTCGGGAAGTGCTTGTTCTCCAAAATGATTCTCCGGTAACCAAAAAGAATCGTATCCAAGTTGTTCAGCATATATGGCTTGCTCACATAGTTTATCTGCGGATATCAAATTAAAATCCCACGGAGTAATGCCTATATGTAGATCGGTTTTCAAAGCTCCTAGCCTTCTTAGTGGGTCTTTTAAGAATTCGTTTTACCTGCAGATCCAAATGAAAGTATCCTACATTAAATACTCTTAAACTAGAGACTCGTCTCTGATAAAATTTAGAGACAAAGTTCGCTGTTGGTATGTCTAATGAAAAATATAAGCAGTCTATGCTCGGTAGTCTTAGTTTTATGGTGTCTGCCGGCTTGTCAGTCTGAGACTGGCGGTAAAAAGGCTGATTCTAAGACTATCAGTTTTGCATCCAGAGTTACCGAAGCTCACCTAGAGGAGGACAATTGGTTGCTTCACGGTCGGACTTACGATGAACAGCGTTTTAGTCCGCTCTCTCAAATCAACACAAAGAATGTTTCAAATCTTTCACTCGAATGGTTTTTGGATCTTCCAGAAGCAAGAGGCCAAGAATCAACACCATTGATTATTGATGGTGTTTTGTATGCCTCGGCGGCATGGAGTATGGTTTTTGCGATTGATGCTAGAACGGGCAAAGAGATTTGGCGTTTTGATCCTGACGTTCCAAGGTCCTGGGGAATAAGAGCATGTTGTGATGTAGTGAATAGAGGTGTGGCTTACTGGGATGGTCATATACTTTTCGGCACCATTGATGGTCGTCTTATCGCGCTTGATGCTGCTAATGGAACAGAAATTTGGTCGGTCAATACTATTGATATTGAGAAACCCTATAGCATCACAGGAGCACCACGGGTAGTTAATGGAAAAGTATATATTGGAAATGGCGGGGCAGAGTTTGGAGTCAGAGGCTATGTGTCGGCCTACGACGTGCTAAATGGCGATCTCATCTGGCGATTCTATACGGTACCTGGACATCCAGAAGAACCTTTTGAAAATGAAGCTATGAAGATGGCTGCAAAAACCTGGGGTGGGAATTGGTGGGAGCTGGGAGGTGGAGGAACCGTATGGGATTCCATGTCATATGATTCCAAATATAACCTTCTTTATATTGGTACTGGAAACGGATCTCCCTGGAATCCAAAGTTGAGGAGTGATAACAAAGGAGATAATTTGTTTTTGTCATCTATCGTCGCTCTGGATGCAGATTCGGGAGAATATGTATGGCATTACCAAACAACACCTAGTGAAGGATGGGATTACACCGCGACACAGCATATGATTCTCGCTGATCTTCATATCGAAGGACAAAAGCGTGAAGTCATCATGCAAGCTCCAAAAAATGGGTTCTTTTATGTGCTAGATCGTAGAACTGGAGAGTTGATATCAGCAGAGGCATTCGTCAACGTTAATTGGGCGAGTGAGATAAACCTAGAAACAGGCCGACCAGAGGTGCTCCCAGAAGCTAAATACTGGGAGACAGGTAAGGTTACTTTAATAGCACCCGCTTGGAGTGGCGGGCATAGCTGGCATCCTATGTCATATAGTCCAGATACCGGACTGGTCTATATTCCTGCTCAGGAAATGGCGTTTCCCTATTACGCTAAAACTGAAATGAAACGTAATCCGCTTGGGGCAAATCATGGTATCGATACGCGACTGGCTGAAATCCCAGACGATCCAGAAATCATTACCGCCGTAAAAAGCGCCGCCACGGGTCATCTCTCGGCATGGGATCCTGTTTCGCAAAAAGAGATTTGGCGAGCACAATACAAAGGTCTATTAAATGGAGGCGTATTGTCGACCGGAGGTAATCTTGTTTTTCAAGGTAACGGTGCAGGTTCATTTCAGGCGTTTAGTGCCGATAATGGTGACCTGTTGTGGGAAACAGATGCGCAAACAGGGATAGTTGCTGCCCCAGTAACGTATGCAATTGATGGAGAACAATATATAACTTTAGTGGCAGGTTGGGGCGGTATTGTACCACTAATGACTGGACCGGTAAGTTGGAATGACGGGGAGCCCGTTAATCGTAGCCGAATTTTAACTTATAAATTAGGGGGAACTGCAGCACTTCCTAAACCAAAAGATACCATCCAGAAAATGACCGATGTTAGCCATGTTCAACTGAAGGTTGATGAAGTAAAAAAAGGATTTAAATCGTACGAGGAGAACTGTGTTCAATGTCATGGAGCTGGGGCGGTGGGAGGAGGTGTGATCAAGGACCTTAGATTTTCGCCACTACTAAATATTCCAGAGGGTTGGCATCAGGTTGTTCTCGAAGGAACTCTAGAAGATAGAGGTATGATTAGCTTTGCTAGCGTTATTTCTCCTGAAGAATCAGAACTCATCAGGCAATATGTCATTGGTAGGAATCAGTTTGCACATACAATCGGCGACACGACACGCTTGTTACTACAAAAATAGAGAGACTTAAACTAGCTTGCGAGCTCTCGGACTATTTTCATCTGATCTGATTTAGGGATGTTTGCATACGCTGCACATGAACGATCAATGATGTCCCCGTAACGCTCTTTAATCTGACTTGCTATCGTAGACGGCTCTCCGATAACTGCAAAATGCTTGATTAAATCGGGCCCGATTAAATTACCCATTTCAGCCCATTGACCTTGTTTCGACATTTTATTTAGCTCGCTTTGAAGCTCTCCTGCTCCAATGCTTTCTAGCACTGGTTTGTATGTGGGTGTGGAGCCATAAAACGCTATTTGCTGAGCAGTTGTTCTCAAAGAAGTCTCGAGCTCTTCTTCATTTTGTCCAGTACAGACGAAGAGAGGATAACTAATTTCGAAATCAGCACGATTTTTCCCTGCCTTTGCGAATCCTTTTTCGAGAGAGGGTAGCGTTGTTTCTCGAAGGTAAGTCTCGGTGGTAAAAGCATGAACGATCATCCCATCTGCAACCTCTCCGGCGACTTCTGTCATTCTAGGACCAACAGCAGCAAGAAACACCTTAGGCGATCCATAATCGCAGTCAGTAGGGGTAAAAAATGGCGTCATGAGCGTATGTGTATAAAACTCGCCTGCAAAGTCTAGTGATTTTCCGTCGTGCCAACTAGACCAAATAGCTCTCATTGCAAGAATAAATTCTCTCATCCGAGCTGCCGGGCTTGACCACGGCATACTGAAACGTTTCGTAATATGTGGTTTGATTTGGGAGCCTAGTCCGAGAATGAATCTTCCTTTTGAGTAAGCATTGAGGTCGTGTCCAATATGTGCAAGATTCATTGGGGAGCGAGCGAATGCGACTGCTATCGAAGTCATCAATTCAATCCTATTAGTAGTCTGCGCTGCTAGCAGTAAAGGAAAGAACGGGTCATGTGCCATCTCCGCACTTAGTATAGCCGAATAACCGGATTCCTCTAACTCTCTTGCTTTTTCGCCGGCATTTTCCAAATTGAAATCAATACCACAATCAACCTTCATAATATTTCCTGTCGTCTAATTTAGGAGGATGCTCCTAAAATTCAGCTCAAAAACCTGATAAAACAGTCCATGAGGTATTCTAAATGACTAATTTTAGTTCATTTTCGTAATTAATCTATAGTGTATGAAGCGCACCGGACTAAAGCAAAGCGGCGTTCACGCAAACTGTTTCTTTTTCAGTCAGTATTTAGCTCAGATACTTTAAACGTAATTGTTTTGGCGACGAAATCAACTTCACCACTTCCAATGTTGAACTTACCATTTGACACGTTGTCCAGCGTATATAACTTAAATATTTTTCCAGACTTCTTCCATATTCCTCTAAGCGTTGCAGTATTAACATCCTCACCATTTTGTGCCCAGGCAAAACCAGTAAATTCACCAGTACTAAGTGTGCGCAATTCGTCCGTGAATGTATAAGAAAGATAGGTTCTTCCATAATCTCCGGCCTGACCTGACGCTGAAACTTCAAACGTCTTACCTCCATCGCGAGTAAAAGTAGAGTCAATATTAAACATCGCGTCAAATGCGCCATCTCCATAGCTAATATCTTGGGCATACGTGGACGTGGCAAAAATAAAACTGCATATTATTTTAAATAAATATTTCATAACCTCTCCATTGATCATCTGATAATTGTAATCTCTTTTGCGAGATGAATTGGAACTATCACACCGTGAAATAATAATTCCAAGTCAGTATCTGGGTTATCAGCATTACCTTATTGAATGGATGGTTTAGAAACTATAATGTCTTGTGGCGGTCTGCAGGGGCTAGCGTGATGATGCACTATCTTTAGCACGTCATTTTCGAACAAGTAATTATTAGTTGCTACCATCCAAATTTCACTTAGCTGTTCAAAGCACATTACGGAAAAAATATTTCCTGATAAGTGGGTTTTTATCAAATGATGCCGTACAAAAAAATTGTCAGCCTGATTACTAAAGATCTGCTTCCAGCTACTAAGAATATCATCTCTATCTACTAAAGGTTGCCAACCAGGATGTATGCAGGTACAGGTATTTTCACTTGCCCATAAGTTATCCATTTGAGCGATATCTCTTTTATTAAAAGCTGTGTAAAACGCATCGTTTGTAAATTCGGCTCGGATAATTTTAGCTTCGGTCATCTGATTTTTTTAAAGTGGGGAACAATGTTTTACCTCCCTCCTTCAGAGATAAGTTTTTTCGGCCGAGCCTTTAGATATTGAATATCTAATTTTAATAAGGTTTGTCATATGGATCTCCGATAAAGTTAATTATATTTGTGTATTAATCGTTACCGTTCTCGACGATAAGGTTTACAACTACATGGCCAGCAACTTCATAATCTATTCTGTTGGGATTGCAACAGATGGTGCAATCATAGATTTCACTATTCCAGCCATCGAAGTCTGTATCAACTTCAAAAATTAATTCGAAATTAGAGTGGCATGAGTGGCAGCTAATTACTTCGTTAAAGGTTTTCATTTCTGCGGTGAAACA
>MDTB01087446.1_pt1 | contig 11144 bp, 9 predicted proteins | sample 811161 | NCBI WGS metagenome assembly MDTB01 (sample SAMN05326650, study PRJNA326480) | marine metagenome | isolation source: seawater | place: Mediterranean Sea | collected 2009
CATCTCGATATCTTCTCTAGCATCCATGTGGATTCTACCAGTGACAGCGTCTTCAGCTGAGTTAATTGCTTTATCTTCTTTGTTTGTGCCTGTGGCTTTAACATTTACATTTCTTCCTGCTTCTATGTTAACGTCACGTTCTGCTCTAAAGTTAAAGTCAGTGTTTGTGTGAAAACTGATTGAATCATTTGCATATGCATCAATTTTTCCGTTTGCAGAAAGTTCTATCCAAGCATCGCCTGAATTATTAATAATGTACACAATATCTTCTGAATTGTGCAACAGTATTTGTGCACCTGAACGTGTCCTAATTCTTACTAATTCATTTTCAATGTTGGTAGTAAACTTGCTACCATCATGTTTAGGTGGAGTCCCATCATCCATTACAAAAGTGTGTCCACCCAATCTTGAATGTATAAGAGTGTTGCCATCTTCTGTAATAGCATGCCTGTTGCCAGATTCACGTAAAGGTACACTATTGCCTTTTGGATCTATAGGGCCTGGTGTGCTTATTCCAAACACTTGTGACGGTGTTTCTCGTCTTGCTGAAGATGTTGTAGTGCCTCTAATAGGATCTGGAAGCAGACCTTGTTTCACTAATTCATCTGCGTGATAGTCATGTGTTGCTCTTGCAAACACTGATTTATCCTCTTCATAACTGGAATTTGTTTTTATTACGTTTTTGCTTCTTCGTTTGTTAGGTTCAGCAACAGGTATAAATTCTACTCCAGGAAGACTGCTGTATTTTCCAGCCGCGTCACCTCCTCCGGGACCGGTCTTCTTCTGCAGTGTTTTATTGACCGGTGATGCCGCTATGCCAGGGGTCATATGGTTGACTCCTATTTCAGGTATGCATCCTATCCAATAACCGTTATTGATGTTGCCTCCTGCAAACATCACAAGTACCTTTGTCTCTACATCTGGTGGTACCATCCAAAATCCATATGATTTTTGTGTAGCACCAAATCCACCCTTGTCCGAAGTGTCCACATAAGGTGTTTGCCCAGCAAATGGTGAACAGTATTCTACTGTGATTGTTCTTTCCGATAAAGGAGTGTCGTCATTGTTATCCCATTGATCTTGCAACTCAGGAATAAACACATCCAACCTACCCATCCTATTGACATCTGCTGTGCCTTTAACAAACCCAATATAAGGGCCTGGCATAGGTAGTCTGTTAGATTCTCTTCTTAATTCAGGCATTATTTCTTGGCCTTACCATAAGTGACATATCCGCCACTGTATGTTACTGGCTTTCCTTGATTCATTAATATACTTTTACCCCTGTGAGGGTTTGCCATTGGAATAATTGAACTTGAACTTACATTTGATGTTGATCCAGAATTTAATGCACTTACTTTGCCAAGATCTGCATCATTGAACGAGCCACCTAATAAATTTTTAAATGAATTTCCTGAAGACACTTGCGGTTGTATACCGCCTTTTTCTCTGTCTCTAGCTTGTCCTTTCTGTCGGACCATTGATAAAGTTTGTGTGAAAACACCGCCTTCAAAATTTGACTCACACATATAAACTGAAAATATTCCTTGGAAGAATGCTGTGTCTGTCAATTTATACAAACCATTGTCATCGTTAATATCCGTCGGCAACTTTGCATTTACTTGTACAATAGGCTCGTATCCATCAACAGATATAGAACCATCTGGTTCAACATAAGCACCGGCTGTGCTTGTGGTTTTCGTTCCTGTACGAACAGTTTTTTGCTCGATCCAGTATGGATCACCTAATATAGTAAGGTCACATATGATCATATCAGCATTTGGGTCTTCTAAAATTGCTTTTAGTTTATCAATTGATTCTTTGTTATCTACTGAGGCATCAGGCACAAGGTCGCCACTGCCATTGCCTAGATTCATTCCCTTTGCAGTCTTCGAAGGAGTAACAGTACCTGGCACAGCATTATCACCGCTTGCCGGTGATCCACTGAATTTACCTGTTGCTGTGTCATTAAAACTACCGCCTTGTTTTTCATCAAGTTTAGGATCATTTTCTTTTGTTTTGTCTCCATCTTTGTTATAAGACAACCCAGGCTGAAAATAAGCAAATCTATATTTCAAAGCAAAATCTAACACATCTTTGTTTTCACCTGTGTAGATAAAATCATATATTCTTACTGGAGCTGCCTGACTTGGAGCGTCTGCACCATCTATATGACTCACATCTTTATTTTGCGATCTAAGAGCATATGAAAAGTTATATGCTTGATCACCTTTTCCATTGTTTGTAGCAGATATGGTTGTGGTTGTCATTATGTTTGGTATTGGAATTGTTTCGCCTACAACCTCACCACTTTCATTTACTCTTTCTAAAAATTTTGCTGAATTATCAACCACAGATCTCAAAAACTTAATTACAGATGTGCCTTTCTCAACAACAATTTTCCTACTCACTTGTTTGTGCTCGCCCTTGCCAGTAATGGAAAAATTTATAGTTTGTTTTTGACTAACTTTATCAATTTCATCCAAATTCATAGAAGAACTTAAAATATCTGATTCTGAATTGCTTATATCTAGTTCATATGTGTTAGGTATTCCTAAACTTGTTTTTTTAGCAATATCTCCAAGTTGCCTATTATGATTAAGGAAAAAACTTTCTATTACTTCTTTGACTGTGGTGCCATTACATGTGACCTGAAACGGAATCTCATCATATGCACTATTTTTTGCTGTATAATTGTATGGAGCTGCCTCAATAACATAATTGCCGCCTCCTGCATCCACATCCAATTCTACACTGTATATTTTACATGGGATAAATTTACGACCGCCAAATGGAATATTTTGTGGATTGCCATTATCATCATGACCCTGAAACCTGATTCCTATTAGATAACAAGCATTCATATGGTTGCCATAACCTTGTATTTTACTTGCTTCAACCATTGCAGAAATTAAATCTACTCCATATGGCTCACTAATATTCATTATTATTTGAAAAGCATTTGTGTCAGGTGATTGTGCCGAATTTGTTACAACATTCCTGCAGGTAAATCTTTCAATGTAATAATCAACACCAAGCACACCACGTCCCTGTTTTCCTTTTCCTCCAGATTGTGCAATTAGTGTGCCAAGGTTATTTTCAAAACTGTTTGATTCATATATCGAAGGACTAATGCAAGAGAGAGATATTTCATAGTTATAAGTTTCAAAGTTTAGTAATGGATTCTCTCCTGTTGGATTGTTGAAGAAAACATTAGGAGATGATGTGTTTACTAAGTTTTTTAACTTGTTTGATTTTCCTAAAGCGGCATCATCAAAACTTGGTCCTTCTAAATTTAAATTAGTAGGGGTTATTCCTCCACCACTTTGATAAGACTGTCTTACATCATCTGCGGCTGTGAAAGGTCCTATGCCAGGTTTTTTAGGATCAATTTTTTTTAATGAATCTCCTGCAACATCAGATAAACTTTCACCACTGAATATACTTTTAATTGCTGATTTTAATTTGCCAAATGAAAACTCTTCTTGAGGTATTTTAGTGTCATTTAGTTTGCTAGATCTTTGCCACTTGTTGGCATTTCCACGTCCAGTCCAGGTTGTGTATGCATCTGATCTTCTACTTGTATTTCTATCAACCATTACACATTCAAGAACGTTTGTAAGGTTGATTTTTTAGGAATCCTTATCAATGTTCCCGCCTTGAATGACCATACTGGGTCTGTAATTGCGTCCATGTTTCTGTGTTGAAACACCCACCAAAGTTTTGGAGTACCATACAAATCAAAACTTAACAAGTCTGGTCTGTATTCATAAAAAGCATCTATTTCATAAACTACATCATCTGGTTCAAACTCAAATTGACGTTTGTTTAATATTCCTAAAGTTTCTGTAAACTCGGTAGTGCCATAATAAGGTGATGTAGCTTCGTAATTTGCCATTATATGAATCCATCCTTAGCCAGTGATCCATTTGCAAAAGATTTGAGATCAAATGTATTTGATATTTTATTACGTGAGTATACTGGTACAACTGTCACTGTAATTAAAGAGTCTGTAGGCACTTTATTCACTATGCCACTTTGTCTTGCCTGTGCCGGTTGTGCTGATTGAAATTGAGTGCCATATCTTGCCATTCGTTCTCCTGGGGACATTCCATTGAGGGCATTATTAGTGTCAGTTTGCGGATCTGCATGAATAGAAATATAATCGACATTTTGTCTGAATTCAACTGTAAAGTCCATAACCACACAAGGCACATTATTAAAGACATAATCACCATATCCATTCAATCTAGCAATTGGTGGTGGATTGCCTTTGTTGAGTTGACCACCATAATACATTTTTGTAATAGTACGTAAGAAATGCACAGTTGATATCCATCTTCTACCACTTGCTTGATCCTGTACAGGAAAATCTCCTGATATTGTAATTTGTTGCACTTGTGAATTTTGATATGCATAATAAGGATAGTTGTTGTGGAGCACTGCTCTAGTATCATATGCGGCTGTGTGCTGTAAGTTAATAAATGGTGTTGTTGGAAAACGCATCCCATTGTCTGCCATCATGGTATCTGTCATTACAGGAGAATCAGCCATCAGTTGTGAATAGGTAGCAGAAGGTAGTGACAGTTTTACTGCCCAATCTCCTGTAGCTGACGGAGAGCCTGCATTGGTACCTAATGATCTTCTAGATACACCGCTTATCCCACCAGGAAATAATCCAGCCTGCGATAATCTTGCCTGCACAGCATTGAAGCCGCCAGTTCCCATTTGTCTTGCTACTCTACCTATATTCTGTAAAGATTTCGTGAAGAAGCTCATATAAGATATTTATTGCATAAATTAAACTAGTAGTTTATAATTATGTTATGGCAAAATCAAAATACTTAAACAACAAAGACTTGTTGTTAGAAATACATAAAAGCAAAAAAAAATACAGTTCATATGTCTCGGACGAAGACACTGATTTCGACATCATTGTTCCAGATATCAAAAAGATTAATATTAGATCTATCGCTGAAGCAAGACGTAACAAAATAAAAAAGTTGGAAAAAGCAACAGGCGAAAAAATTAATCCGAAAACAATGTTGAAACAGCACTTGGTTTTTCGTGTGATGACATTTGATCATGTACCAAATTCAAACAGAAAATCTAAACCAAAGACAATAGCAGAATCAAAAGTAAAATGTAACTTTCCGCCTTTCCAACATTACAGGTTTGACGATAAAGAAAAACTGCGATGTGTTGGAAAATCACACTGGAAAGGTGGCATGGAAAATGGACATTTTTCTGTTGATCACGGAGCGATGACTCCCAAACTTGCTAAGATGTTCTTGTTGCTGGTACAAAGGTATGGCACAAGAGGCAACTGGCGTGGTTATACCTATAATGATGAGATGCAGGGACAGGCATTGATGCAACTTTCACAAATTGGGTTACAGTTTGATGAATCTAAATCAGAAAATCCTTTTGCTTATTACACAGCCGCAATCACAAACTCGTTCACTAGAATATTGAATGTTGAAAAAAAGAATCAGGCTCTTCGTGATGACCTATTACAAGAGAATGGCATGATGCCTTCACACACTAGACAAATTGAACACGAGATGAAAAATGCGGAAATGGAAAAAGCAGAGAATCAACAAAAGAAAAAATACTAGACACACTGTTTATTTTCTAGTAAACTAAAACATATGCAGACTTTTAAACGTGCGGCCGTTTTCACTGACATACACTTTGGCAACAAAGGCAACTCAAGACAGTTCAACCAAGACTGTGACAGATTCATAGATTGGTTCATTGAAGATGCTCATGCCAAAGGTTGTGAAACATTCATATTCATGGGCGACTGGCATCACCATAGAGCCAACATCAATATTGACACACTGGGATATTCACTCAAAGGTCTCGAGAAACTTGCTAAAGCATTTGAAAAAACTTATTTCCTACTAGGTAATCATGATTTGTATTTCAAAGATTCACGTGTTGTGAATTCAGTAGAATGGGCAAAAAATATTCCTAATGTAGAAATTATTCACGAACCGTACTTTACAGAGGATTGTGCGTTTATCCCGTGGTTGGTCGGTGAAGAATGGAAGGAACTCAAAGAGGCTAAATCTATGCCGTACGTGTTTGGTCACTTTGAGTTGCCCCATTTCTTAATGAATGCAATGGTATCAATGCCTGACACAAATGAGTTACGAGCTGAACATTTACAACATCATGATTATGTATTCTCAGGACACTTTCACAAAAGGCAAGTCAAATCAAACATTCATTACATAGGTAATTCATTTCCGCACAACTATTCCGATGCAAATGATTTTGCTCGTGGATGGATGGAACTTGAACATGGTGGTGATCCTATATATCACGATTGGGCAGATTGTCCAAAATATCAAACAGCAAAATTAAGTGAACTGTTACACAATTCATCTATGCTTAAAAACAATGCATATGTGCGAGTAGACATTGACACAGACATTACATATGAAGATTCTAACTTTGTAAAAGATACATTTATGCGACAATACAAACTGCGTGAAATGACATTCATACAGCAAAGAGATATGACACAATATGATTCAACAGAAGTTCCACAAGCATTTGAGTCCATAGATGAAATTGTACACAATCAGATCATGGCTGTAGATTCAGATCATTACGACAGTAATTTACTATTAGAGATATACAAAAATTTATGATTAAATTTAAGTCATTAACGGTAAAAAACTTTATGAGTGTGGGTAACGTAACCCAAGCATTAGACTTTGAAGGGCATGACTTAACACTTGTATTAGGACAAAACATTGATCTGGGTGGCGATGATGCAGGTTCAAGAAATGGTACTGGTAAAACAACTATTCTAAATGCATTATCATTTGCTTTGTTTGGTGATGCACTTACTAATATTAAACGTGATAATCTTGTTAACAAAACAAATGGTAAAAATATGTTGGTGTCTTGTGAATTTGATATCAATGGAAAAGGATACAAAATTGAACGTGGTAGAAAACCTGCACTTATAAAATTTTATGTAGATGGTGTTGAAGAAATAAATGATGAAGCACAAGGCGATTCACGTGAAACGCAAAAGGACATAACAAAAATATTATGCATGAGTCACATCATGTTTCAAAACATTGTGGCCCTGCACACATACTCACCACCATTTTTTGGTCTCAAAGCGGCAGAGCAAAAAGATATCATTGAACAACTGTTAGGTATTACTGTTCTATCAGAAAAAGCAGAAGTGCTGAAAGAAGAATTAAAAGAAACAAAAGAAGTAATCAAAGAAGAAGAAATACGTTTAGACCAATTAGAACGTAACAATGAAAAAATACAATCTTCTATTGATACTTTAAAAACAAGAAGCAGTGCATGGGCAACAACACAAAGAGAAGAAATAGACAAACTTGCATTATCATTAGAAGAACTAATGAAAGTGGATATACAGGATGAAATTGATCGGCACAAAAGACTTGAATCTTATAGAGAGAATTACAATAAGAAAAGAACTTGGGAACGTGAATTAAGCACAGTACAAACAGCAATAAAACAATCAACTAAACAACTGACTGACATACTATCCAACATAGAAAAAACTGTAGACAATCTTTGTCCAACCTGTGGCGCCACAATGGAAGATGATAAACATCAAGCACTTGTTAAAAAATATCATGATGATCAAACACAATTTGAAACTTATGTTGAAGAATTAGTTGCACAAGAAACAAGATTGTCTGAAAAGATAGGTTCTATAGGTGATCTTGATCAACCAGACACATACTATGAAACTGCCCAAGAGGCATACAAGCATGAAAGTACAGTAGAATATCTAGGTCAGCAGTTAGAGTCTAAAACTAAAGAGTCAGATCCATATGCTGAGCAAATTGAAGAACTTAAAACTTCAGCAGTGCAACAGGTATCGTATGACAAAATGAATAATTTACGTAAACTGCAAGATCATCAAGAGTTTATGTACAAATTACTAACATCTAAAGATTCATTCATAAGGAAAAAAGTGATTGATCAAAACTTAACATACTTAAATTCACGACTAGCATTTTATTTAGAGAAAACAGGACTACCACATGAAGTTGTATTCCAATCAGATTTGACTGTTGAAATAACAGAAATGGGCAGAGACTTAGACTTTGATAATTTAAGTAGAGGTGAACGCAACAGACTCATACTAAGTCTGTGTTGGGCATTCCGCGATGTATGGGAAATGTTGTATCACAGTATTAATGTATTGTTTATCGATGAACTAGTTGATTCCGGAATGGATACAGCAGGGGTTGAAAATGCCTTAGGCATACTAAAACAAATTTCGAGAGAAAGACACAAAAACATCTATCTTATATCACACAGAGATGAACTGCAAGGTAGAGTAAACAGTGTGCTGAAAGTTACCAAAGAAGGTGGTTTTACAACATATGCTTTTGTTGACAATGCAGGATAATATGCTAAAATATTGAAAATGGAAGATAATTTAAAAGAGTACTTTGGTGGTATTTGGAAACCAAATTGGGCAAAATTTGAACACAGTGGTTATCAATTAATTGAAAAAATTAATGACCTGAAACCAGAATCTGTGTTGGATATTGGATGTGGTTATAATGAGTTGAAAGAAAAAATTCCAAATTTGTATGGAATTGATCCATACAACAGTGCCGCTGATGAACAAGTTGGCATAGAAAATTTTAACTGTGGCACAAAACAATGGGACATTGTGTTAGCACTAGGAAGTATAAATTTTGGTACAGAATTTAAAGTAAGACGTCAATTCAAAAAATCTGTCAGCCTACTAAAGAATAAAGGTCATTTTTTTGCAAGATTCAATCCTGGATCTAGAATAGGACATCAAGATCCTGTAGCAGAAGGCATACAGTTTTTTCCATGGAGTAAAAGTTATATTAAAGATTTGTGTTATGAATATTCGTTAGATGTTATAGAACTTAAAAATGATAATGCAAGAATATATTTCCACGGACAAAAAAGAATAATGGGAACCTAAATTATAATCTTTTCAAATTGATATCCGTCAAGATTATAATCATGTTCAGCAATAGCAAGTAGAGGAGCACTATACTCATCTTTGCCTGTCCAATCATCAAGGCCATATTTTTCACACCATGCTTTTTTATAAGGAGCAAACCAATCTACAAAGTCCTGTGTAAAATTGCCTGTTCTATCTTCATGTGTGATAAAAAAATTTGCACCAAAAGTAACATGCGGTTTACAAAGTTCATTTATTCTTTCCTGTGATTCTGGCTCTCTGTCTGCATAATAATCACTAGGTCTTTTGCCTAATTCAATCCAAGACAAATATAGATTATTTTTTGTTACTGTGTCTTCATAAAAGTTATTGCATAAAAAATTATATGTAACCGGACCTTCTTTGTTGCCCCAGCCTACAACTATCTTTTGCGGGTTGCCACCTATCTCGTGATAGTGTATTGACTTATGAAATCTGTACATTGCTTGATTATTAGGCAGATCAACAAGTGTGGAATGATGTGACTCGTAGACTCTGTGTAGTTGATTCAACACATCTTGGTCCAAAACATTCCAATCGATATCTTTTGGTATTTGAGCATAATCGCAAAATTGTCTGTATAAGGATTTGATATCTGACAGGTCCGACATGTATGACTCGACAGGATCAACAGGAACATCTTTCAAATGCTTTATTTTTCTAAACCAATTTGAAGCAATGATAGACTCATGCAGTGTGTATGTGCATTCTATTACATCTTCTGAATCGGAAAATAGCAGTTTAAATTTTTGTCCTTTTATAATTTTATCATGATGAACAAACATTACGATTCACTGACTGCTTTATATACTTGTTCATCAAAGTCACCTTTTTCCGCATCTGATAGGTACTTACTATTTGTATTTTTTTTGATATAATCTTGTATCAAAGTTTCGTGATTCCATGCAATAGGAAACTGTATATTTTTTTCTAAAGATTTTAAATATTGTCCACCATACAAATATAACAGTTCTGTTGATATGTATTGCACATTGTCTACACCAACAAACTGATTTGTGTTTTCACATATTGTTTTGTTAAAGTGTTCAAATTGTTCCATTGCTAAAGGAGTGGTATGATTTTTCCTTACGCGAGTCTGTTGCATTTTCAAAATATCACGATCTCTACCAATAATGCACAGTATTACTTGATCAAATTTTTTCTTTGCTTGTTTTACAAACTGACTGTATTTGGGGATCTGTTGTTCCTTGTCTTTGAAATATGGACAAGAGATCGATGTGATATAATTCTTGTGAGGCTGAGCATCAAAATTTAAGTTATCTAGTTGTGTAGGATCTTCCCAATATTCATTGAACGGCTCTTCGTGATGTCCTTGCCATTCTTGTCTCAGCATGGGCCACCCGACAACAGCCGGGTGCATAGAAAATACTTTTGCCCAAAGATGATTTCCTGATCCTTGTGGCCCTGTAACGATTAAAAGTTTAGTTGGTTGTTTTTCCATACTTGCTTATCAACAATGTTAACACAGGAGAGCCAAAAATAGCAATCAATGTTCCTGTGAAAGCAGTGTCTGTATAACCAAGTTTTCCTGCAACAAATAGTACTTCACCTATAGATGCTGGTATCAGTATTCCCCAAAACATTCCTTGTTCTGTTATCCATTGTGGTTTTAACACAGCAATCATCGATGGTAACCACACAGATGCACGTAAGACAGCAAAGAATAAAAACAGATACACTAACTGCATACCCGGAATATTCGCCACTATTAGACCCGCTATTGCTAAAGCAATCATGCCATAACGTGCAGAACTGATAGGACTACCTGTTTTAAATTGATTGTATATGTCATGTCCTGTCATGTTGGCCACAGATGCAAACTGTGAATCAAGTATTGCAACCAACCCAGCAAATATCATGAACGCAAATATGATTGATGCTATCGGTGGCAGGAAAGTTCCTATCACTATTGCATTGGTTGTACCCACCATGTTACCTGGAATATCTAATCCTGAGCCAGCGGCCAAAAAGCCTAACAGTCCCATACAGATTGGAATCACAATGAACACAAAAGAAGCAATTACATATGCTGGTATAATCGAGCCTATCTTGATAGAAAATGCTCTTTGATAGAATGAATTGTCTCCCCATGGTCCACCCAAGTGTCCTAAGAAAGCGGCCGCAC
>MDTB01102875.1_pt1 | contig 11144 bp, 11 predicted proteins | sample 811161 | NCBI WGS metagenome assembly MDTB01 (sample SAMN05326650, study PRJNA326480) | marine metagenome | isolation source: seawater | place: Mediterranean Sea | collected 2009
GAAAGCAATTAATGAATCTGACATGATTTTAAAGCCAGATTTGAGCAGAAAAGTAATAGATCCATATACTTCTCATAATACACTAATATTATTTTGTGATATTCTAGATGCAGTTAAAAAAAATCCTTATGAAAGAGATCCAAGAGGTACAGCAAAAAAAGCTGAAGCATATTTAAAAAAATCTGGTATCGGGGATAAATCTTATTTCGGCCCTGAGCCAGAATTTTTCGTCTTTGACGATGTAAGATTTAAAAATGATATGAATGAGACTAGCTTCTCTATTGATAGTTCAGAAGGTCCTTACAATACAGGAAAAAAATATGAAAATGGAAATATGGGGCATAGGCCAGGTATTAAAGGGGGATATTTTCCAGTGCCTCCAGTTGATAGCGCACAAGATATGCGTGGAGAATATCTAAAAGCTTTAAAAGATATGGGCGTCAAAGTTGAGAAACACCATCACGAAGTAGCACCAAGTCAACATGAACTTGGAATGTATTTTGGAACATTAACTAATATGGCAGATAACGTTCAACTTTATAAGTATGCGGTTCAGATGGTTACACATTCATTTGGAAAGACTGCTACTTTTATGCCAAAACCTGTTAAAGGTGATAATGGTTCTGGAATGCACTGCCATCAATCTATTTGGAAAGGAAATACTCCAGTATTCATGGGGAAAGAATACGCAGGCTTATCCAAAACAGCTTTATATTATATTGGAGGAATTTTAAAACATGCTAAGGCTATAAATGCATTTTCTAATGCTACTACTAATAGCTACAAAAGATTAATACCGGGTTTTGAGGCTCCAGTTATATTAGCTTATTCTGCAAGAAATAGATCTGCTTCGTGCAGGATACCAGTCATAATGAACCCAAAAGCTGCTAGAATGGAGATTAGATTTCCTGACGCTGCAGGCAATCCTTATTTAACTTTCGCATCCATGTTAATGGCTGGAATCGACGGAATTAAAAACAAAATTGATCCAGGGAAATCATTTGATGAGGATTTATATTCTTTATCAGAAAATGAAGTTAAAAAATTACCTACTGTATGTGGCTCTTTAAGAGAAGCAATGCAGAACTTAGACAAAGATAGAAAATTTTTAACTCAGGGTGGAGTTTTTACGGATGATCAAATCGATGCTTACATTGATTTAAAATTTCAAGAAATTTATAAATTTGAACATACACCACACCCAATAGAGTTTGAGATGTATTACAGTGGTTAAATTTTAAAAGATTCCCCACATCCACATCGTTCAGTTTCATTCGGATTATTAAAAACAAATTGAGAGGAAAATTTTTCTTTTTTGTAATCCATTTCAGTTCCCAGTAAATACATAACAGCTTTAGGATCAATCAAAACTTTCACACCTTTGTCTTCAACAACTTCTTCATTGGGTTTAATATCTTTCGCATACTCCATAACATAAGACATACCTGCACAACCTCCAGATTTTACACCTACTCTTACCCCGATTGTTGAATTTTCGGCTTTGGACATAATTTCCCTAATTCTATTTACAGCATTATCGCTTAATTTTATTATTTGTTCGTTCATATATTTAATTCCAATTTAGCTGCTTCTGACATTTTATCTTTATTCCAAGGCGGATCCCAAACTAATTTTAGATCAACATCATTAACACCTTCAATTTGCAATATATTATCTTTTACCGATTTTGGCAAACTTTCTGCAACCGGGCAATTAGGAGTAGTAAGTGTCATTTCAACTAAAACTTTTTGTTTTTCAGTTATTTCTATCTTATATATTAATCCTAATTCATAAATATTTACCGGAATTTCAGGATCATAAATTTTCTTAATTTCTGAAATTATTTTTTCTTTTAAATCACTCATAATTAATTTTTTTTTTCTAATGCAGCTAATAACGTATGCCAAGCCATGGTTGCACATTTTATTCTCATTGGAAATTCTTGTACACCGGATAATGACGAAATAGTTGTAACTTGATCCTCTGAAAGACTATTTAGAGTAATTTTTGTTTTATTTTTAAGCATACTTAAAAAATCGTCAGTTACTTTTTTTGAAAATTGTAAGTTTCTTCCCTTGAGGGTATCGGTAAGTATTGATGCTGAGGCCAAGGAGATAGCGCATCCCTCGCCCTCAAAACTTAATCCTGATAGGTTTTTATCTTTATCTAATTTTGCAAAAATATGAACTTTATCTCCACATAAAGGATTATGTGCCTTTGCATCATGGTTATAACCATTACACTTTCCTTTGTTGCGAGGATTTTTAGCATGGTCTAGTATAATTTCTTGATATAATTCTTTTAGTTCCATTTAAACCTTAAAAATTTTTTTACAATTGTCTATAGCGTAACTTAATTTATCTATATCCTCTTTAGAATTATACACCCCAAGTGAAGCTCTAGCAGTTGCTGGTATACCTAATTTGTCATGTAAAATTTGACAACAATGATGTCCTGCTCTAATTGCAACTCCGTCTTCGTCTAAAATTGTAGCAATATCGTGAGGGTGTATTCCTTTCATAGTAAAGCATATCACTGAGCCTCTTTCTACTGGATCACCTATGATATTTATCGAATTATTTTTTTTTAATTTTTCGATACCGTATTCCATAATTTCATTTTCATGATTTTGAATATTTTTAATTCCTAGCTCTTCAATAAATTTTATTGCTTCAGAAAAAGCAACTACTTCTGCTGTTTGCATGGTTCCCGCTTCAAACTTGGTAGGAGTTGAAGCAAAAGTTATCTTTTCTTTTAGAACCTCACTAATCATTCCTCCACCTCCTTGATAAGGCGGTAATTCATCCAACCATTTTTTTTTAGCGTATAAAATTCCTAGTCCATTTGGACCGTACATTTTATGACATGATATAGCGTAAAAATCACATCCTAGCTCCTGCATATCTATTTTTAAATGTGGAGCTCCCTGAGTTCCGTCTATTAAAACTGGAATATTTTTATCTTTTGCTAAATCAACAATCTTTTTAATTGGCATTATTGTTCCAGTTACATTAGATATATGAGTAATAGCTATAATTTTTGTTTTTGTATTTATAAGTTTTTTTATTTCGTCAATTTCAACTTCACCTCTCTCATTAACTGGTGCGAACTTAATTTTTGCACCTTTTTTTTGTCTTAAAAAATGCCAAGGAACGTAGTTTGAATGATGCTCTAATTCTGTTATTAAGATTTCATCTCCATCTTTTATAAATTTTTCTCCATAAGATGAGGCAACTAAATTAATTGATTCCGTCGCACCCTTGGTAAAAATAATCTCTTCTCTATGTTTTGCATTTAAATATTTCTTAACTTTATCTCTACCATCTTCAAATCTATTAGTTGCTTTGACTGCTAATGAATGTACACTTCTTCCTACGTTAGAAAATTCAGTCTCGTAAAAGTTTTTCATTCTGTTTATAACAACTTTTGGTTTTTGTGATGAATTAGCACTATCCAGATAAACTAAAGGTTTGCCGTTTATCTTTTGCTTAAATATTGGAAATTCGGATTTAATGTTTTTTATATTCATCTGATAACTGTTCTTCAAATTTGTTTTTTATAAAATTTTTTATAGAATTACTTTTTATTGACTCAGCTATTTCATTTAAGAAACCATCAACTAATAATTTAGTTGACTCTTTTTTGTTTAGGCCCCTTGTCATTAGGTAATATATAGAGTCATTATCTAAACTGCCAGATGTTGATCCGTGTGAACATTTTACATCGTCGGCATAAATTTCTAATTCGGGCTTGGAGTCAAATTCAGATCTTTCGCTTAATAAAATAGCTTTGCTTAACTGATAAGCATCAGTCTTTTGGGCAACATCTTTAACAAAAATCTTCCCTTGATAAACACCTTTGCTCTCTTTATTTATTACATTTTTAACCTTTTGGTAACTTTTACAATCTGGAGAATAATGATTTATACGTGTTTTAATTTCTTGATGCTCACCGTCATGTAAAAAAGAAGCCGACTGTAAATTACACTCACTTTTTTCACCTTCTAAATTAAATTCTAAGTCAAATTTATTAAATTTAAGACCTAAAGGAAAAATAAAAGAATTAAAATTTGATCCTTTAGATAGTTTATTCTTTGAATATTTATGAAAATATCCAGAGTTTTTATGGTTTTGAAGGTAAATATTTTTCAAAATTGCGAAATTATCTAAAATAATATCCTCATAAATATTATTAAAAAAATTCTTTTTTGAATTATTAACTAAAAATTCAAGGAAATGAAGTTCGGAATTTTTGCCGATCTTAATTTTATTTTTACTATTTAAGATATTTTCATCAAGATCTTTTGTGTAAAGATAATAAATTACTAGTATCTTTTTAAATTTATAATTTTCTTTTATTTCTAAAGAATATCCTTTATTTGATAAAGCATGATTTAGGTTTACTAGAGGGTTATTTTCTTTCTTATCAGTATAGTTTGTATTTACGAAAGACTCTAATTTTATCTTGCTTTTATCTTCATATTTAAAATCACTTAATATTAATTCACCATTAATTATGACTATATAATTGTGATCAAAGTCTTTAATAAAATCTACTTTTGGTTTTTGTGACTGCTCAAGTTTTATATCTAATTTATCAAAGTTTTTTGAAACTATTTCTCTTAAATCTGAGAACTTCCAGTCTTCTTCTTGTTTATTAGGAAGTCCAACTTTATTGAAATGATTTAAATTTTTTAATCTAAAATTCTTTTCTTCTTTAGTGAACTTTCCAATTTTATCAATTACATCAGAGTGAACTTTAAAGTTAAGCATCTTAATTAATTCCTTTGTAACCTGTTTTTTCTAATTGTACTGCAAGATCTTTGTCTCCAGATTTTACTATTTTTCCATTAGATAAAACATGAACAAAATCTGGTTTTATAAAATTTAATAATCTTTGGTAATGAGTAATAACTAAGAAAGAATTTTTTTTATTCCTAGATGAGTTTACTCCGTCTGCCACTATCTTTAATGCATCGATATCGAGTCCAGAATCTGTTTCGTCCAAAATAACCAAATTTGGTTCTAAAATTTTCATTTGTAAAATTTCATTTTTTTTCTTTTCTCCTCCAGAAAAGCCTACGTTCAGTTGTCTAGATAACATTTTTTCATCCATACCTAATTCGATTGTTTTTTCTTTAATAATTTTTAAAAATGAAAGTGCATCCAATTCTTTCTTTCCTTGTGCTTTTCTAACTTTATTTAATGAGGTTCTGAGGAAATTACTTGTATTTACTCCTGGAATTTCAGTAGGGTATTGAAAAGCTAAAAATATTCCTTTATGCGCCCTCTCTTCGATGGGTATCTCGGTAAGACTTTCCCCTAGATATTTTAATTCTCCAGAAATTTGATAGCCTTCTTTTCCCGAAAGTACATTTGCTAATGTACTTTTCCCTGAGCCGTTTGGTCCCATTATCGCGTGTAACTCCCCTGGTTTAACAGAAATGTTTAGACCTTTAAGTATTTCTTTATTATTTATAGAGGCATTTAAATTTTTTATTTCTAACATTATCCTACACTTCCCTCTAAACTTATACCTACTAGTTTTTGAGCTTCTACCGCAAATTCCATTGGCAGTTGTTGTAATACCTCTTTGCAAAAACCATTCACTATAAGACTTACTGCCTCTTCCTGATTTAAGCCTCTTTGATTACAATAAAATAGTTGATCATCGTTAATTTTTGATGTTGTTGCCTCGTGCTCAATAATTGAAGAAGAATTTTTATTTTTTATATAAGGAACAGTATGTGCACCACATTTATTACCCATTAATAATGAATCACATTGAGTAAAGTTCCTAGAGTTTAACGCTTTTCTCCCAATATCAACTAACCCCCTATAGGTATTGTCTGCTTTACCGGCTGAAATTCCCTTTGAAATGATTTTACTTTTTGTATTTTTTCCAAGATGAATCATTTTTGTTCCTGTGTCTGCTTTTTGATGATTGTTAGTAATAGCTATTGAATAAAATTCACCTACTGAATTATCTCCTTGTAAAATACAACTTGGATATTTCCAAGTGATTGCTGATCCTGTTTCTACTTGTGTCCAAGAAATCTTAGAGTTTCTTCCTCTGCATGCTCCTCTTTTAGTGACAAAATTATAAATTCCGCCAACTCCGTCTTTGTCTCCAGGATACCAGTTTTGAACTGTTGAATATTTTATTTCTGCATCATCTAACGCAATAAGTTCAACATTTGCAGCATGTAATTGATTTTCATCTCTCATTGGGGCTGTACAACCCTCTAAATAACTTACGTAACTCCCTTTATCAGCAATAATTAAAGTTCTTTCAAATTGACCGGTCTCAGAAGCATTAATTCTAAAATAAGTTGATAATTCCATAGGGCATCTCGTATTAGGAGGTATGTAAACAAATGAGCCGTCTGTAAAAACTGCAGAATTTAAAGTAGCAAAATAGTGGTCCGAAATTGGTATTACTGTGCCTAAATATTTTTTAACTAGGTCAGGATGTTTTTGTATAGCTTCAGAAATTGGGCAAAATATTATCCCTTTTTTAGTTAACTCCTCTTTAAATGTTGTTGCAACTGAAACAGAGTCAAAAACTGCATCTACCGCTACACCGCTTAGTCTTTTTTGCTCATTTAAAGGTATTCCTAACTTTTTGTAAGTTTCAATTAATTTCGGATCTACCTCGTCTAAACTCTTAGGCTTATTTTCCATACTTTTAGGAGCAGAATAATAATATAAATCTTGATAATTAATTTTTGGAAACTTTGGTTTTTGCCAGTCTGGTTCTTTGGAAACTTTTAGCCTATCAAAAGCTTTTAATCTCCACTCTAACATCCACTCTGGTTCATTTTTTATTTTGGAAATAAATCTTATTGTATCTTCTGTCAAACCTTTAGGAGCCTTTATATTCTCTATCTCAGTTGTAAAACCGTATTTGTACTCTTTATTGTAATCTATATTTTGATTTTTCATAAAATTATGTGCTTATGTTTTGTTTAACTAAATCTTGCAGTTTTACCTTTTCAAAAAAATCATTAATATGTTGGTCCAATTGGTCCCACAAATTGTGAGTGATGCATTTATTAAATTTATTATTGCACCCCTTTTTTGATTGTTTCTTGCAGTTTAGTGTTTTGACTTCCTCGTCTACGGCCTGAATTATGTTTGATATTTTAATCTGAGATGCAGGCCTTTCTAATACATACCCACCTGAAGCTCCTCTTGCGCTTTTAACAAGTTTTTTATTCTTCAACATAATAAAAATTTGTTCTAAATATGATAAAGAAATATTCTGTCTTAAAGAAATTTCAGACAAACTTATAGGCCCAGCATGTATATTGGATGCTAAGTCTGCCATCGCCATTACAGCATATCTACCTTTAGAAGTAAGTTTCATAAATTAAGGCTGTCATACAATAATTTTAACTTAATTCCTACTGTTTTGGTCGGAATTAAAAAAATATATTTGACGCATAAAAACGTGATATAAAGTTAATCTTTTTTTGTAAATAATAATCATTACTAAAATGAAACCAAAAAGTTTAGAAATTTTTATACCCGGACCGGCTGGAAGGCTAGAAGCAAAATATTATAAAAATCCAAAGTTCGGATCCCCTGTTGCTATTGTTTTACATCCACACCCACAATATGGAGGAACAATGAATAATAAAATTGTTCAATTGATGTATAATATTTTTGTAGAAAACGGTTTTTCAGTAATAAAAGTTAATTTTAGAGGAGTAGGAAAGAGTGATGGCGTATTTGATAATGGTCAAGGAGAATTATCAGATGCAGCAGCAGCATTGGATTGGATTGAAAGACAAAATTTAGATTATAGTCAATGTTGGGTCTCAGGTTTCTCTTTCGGATCTTTAATTTGCATGCAGCTAATAATGAGAAGACCAGAAGTAAATAATTTTATAGCAGTTTCACCTCAACCAAATGTTTACGATTTTTCTTTTTTAGCCCCGTGCCCTACTTCTGGACAAGTGGTTCACAGTGAGAACGATGAACTTGTAACCAAAGAAAGTATTGCTGAGCTTGATAATAGAATTAAAAATCAAAAAGGAGTGGAAGTAATATTTTCCAAAATTAAAAGTTCAAATCATTTTTTTAAGAACAAGGAAAAAGATTTGAGCTCTGAAATAGAAAAATATATAAAAGAAAAAACCGCCTTAATTTAATTTTTAACAATTTTTCCACCTTTTGATGGTTTTTTACATCCCGTTGTATTTGGAAATGAGATTGGCAATTCTAAATATGATCGTATAGCTAGATAAGCAAATGCTTGAGACTCAATAAAATCACCGTCAATCCCCTTTTGATCTAATAACTCGAGATGAATATTTTTAGGAATATTTTTTTTTATATTATTTATTAAAAAAGAGTTTTTCCTACCTCCTCCGCATATCAACACTTTAAATTTTTTATCATCGTATTTAGAAATTATTTCGGTCAACGAATTACCGATTATTTTAGCAGTTAAATCTGTAACTGTAGCAGCTCCATCTTCAAGAGAAAGACCTCTGGCAAAAGAAATATCGAAATCATTAGTATCTAAAGAATATTTTTTTTTAGTGTTGATATTTAAGAATAAGTCTTGAGCTTGTTCTACACTTAATAAATTAACATTTCCTCCAGCAGCTAAGTTGCCACCGGTATCAAACTTAAATTTAGAATTTTTTCTAACCCAGCTATCAATTAAGCAGTTTCCAGGTCCAATGTCTTTACTAAATATTTTCAAAGGATTTAATTTGTCATCAATAATAGTAACATTAGAAATTCCCCCAATATTTAGAATACAAACCGGAAAATCTAAATTTAATTTATTTGCAAGTAATTGATGAAAAATTGGAGTTAACGGTGCTCCTTCTCCACCATTAATAATATCGTTTTGTCTAAAATCATAAATCACATTTTTTTTTATTAGTTGAAATAATAAGTTTCCATTGCCTAATTGTTTTGTAATTCTTTTTTCTGAGTCATGAAAAATCGTTTGGCCGTGAAAACCTACAATTTGAATTAAATTATTTTTTTCTAATTCTTTAATAGTTTTAGCGTGAAATAATGTTATTTTCTTTTCTAACTCACTACATTCTTTATTGTAATTATGTAGATCCTTATGATTTTGAATTTTATCTTTTAATGTATGAATAGAGTCATAAATTTCATTATCATATTGAAAAAACTTGTCTTCAATAGTCTTATATTGACTATTTCCATCCGATTCTATTATCGAAGCATCAACACCGTCACCAGATGTGCCACTCATAAGACCTAAAGATGTGTATTTTTTTGTCATATTTTTATTTATTTATAATAATTTTTGTATAATAGTGGATTACACAATTTGTTCTATGAAAAATACCTTTTTAACAGAAATGAGAAACCGCGGTTATTTAAACCAATGCACTAATTTGGAAAAACTAGAAAAAATCACATCTGGCAATCCTATTACAGCTTATATCGGATTTGATTGTACGGCTAGCAGCCTTCATGTAGGCAGTCTATTACAAATTATGGTTTTAAAATTAATGCAAAAATACGGGCACAAACCAATAGTATTGCTTGGTGGAGGAACAACGCTTATTGGTGATCCTTCTGGTAAAGACTCGACTAGAAAAATTTTAACTCAAAAAGAAATTAAAAAAAATATTAAAAATATTAAAAAAGTTTTTACTAAGATTTTAGACACTTCAAATAAAAAAACATCTCCAATTTTTGTAGATAATTTTAATTGGCTCGGAAAATTAAATTACATAGATTTTTTAAGAAATGTGGGAAGTCATTTTACAATTAATAAAATGTTAACTTTCGATAGTATAAAATTAAGATTGGATAGAGAGCAGTCTCTAAGTTACATGGAGTTTAATTATATGATTTTACAAGCTTATGATTTTTATCAATTATTTAAATCAAAAAATTGTATCTTACAAATCGGTGGTTCCGATCAATGGGGCAATATAGTTAATGGAGTTGACTTAGTGCGAAGAGTTTTAAAAAAAGAGTCATTTGGGGTTACCACCCCTTTGATTACTTTGGCCTCTGGTGCAAAAATGGGTAAAACTGAAAAAGGAGCTATTTGGCTAGATGAAAAGTTATTTTCATTTTACGATTATTGGCAATTTTGGAGGAATACTGATGATAGAGACGTGAAAAATTTTCTAAATTTTTTTACAGAAATTAATTCAGAGAAAATAAATAAAATTGTAGCGAATGAAAAAAATATCAATAAACTAAAAATTTTATTAGCTAATGAAGCAACAAAAATTTTACACGGATCTACTGCAGCAAAAAAAGCTGAAAAAACAGCCGTCGAAACATTTAGATCTCAAGGATCTGGAATTAATCTACCTGAAATAAAGATAAAAAAAAACGATTTTAAAAATGGAGTTGCAATTTTAGATCTATTATCATCTAATAATGTTTTATCTTCAAAAAGTGAAGCTAGAAGAGCTATTAAAGGAAATGCAATTAAGATCGACAATAAGCTTATAATAGACGAAAATAAAGTTTTAAAGTCAGATGATTTCAAGTCAAAACAAAAAATTAAAATATCATTCGGTAAAAAAAAACATTATTTACTTAAAATTATTTAGTTTTTTTTACTTTTTCAAGCGCTCTAGTAATAAATCTTGGCGTTAAAGTTTTAATTGGATTTATTGAGGTTTTAATTTTTCCGACAGGACCTTTCATTTTAAAACTTACACCAAATAATCCATCGCCAGTTTCTTTAGGAATAATAATTTTTCCAATGACTGGAATTTTTGAAAGTAATTTATTTAAATTTTTAGCTGGAACAAGAGTGCCTCTTAAACTAGTTAAACCACTCGAGTCTCTATAACCCTCCATTAAAACCGAAATGCTAGGTCCTACAGCATACAATTCTTCAAGTTTTACAAAACTTTTATTCTGGCTCATGTTAATTTCCATCTTTTCAAAAGACAGTCCTTCTCCTTCAGCAAGATCCGCTAATCCTCCAAAATCTGCAAGTGATAAAAGCTTGACAACTCCAGGTGCATTTATAATTTTAAAATTATTTATAACTAACTTTGAAATAGATGAGTTGCCTTCGATTATTGACGAAAAAACTAATGTTCCTCCTGATAATCCTTTGAAAAAACTATATTCTGATAAAAGTGGTTGAGGAAGATCTGAATAAATCTCTAAATA
>MDTB01117734.1_pt1 | contig 11144 bp, 8 predicted proteins | sample 811161 | NCBI WGS metagenome assembly MDTB01 (sample SAMN05326650, study PRJNA326480) | marine metagenome | isolation source: seawater | place: Mediterranean Sea | collected 2009
AAAAATTATTGCAGTTTTTAGAAATGATATGGAATTTGGTTCGAGAGCTTTGGGAAATACTTCAATTATATGTGATCCGAGGTTACCAGATGCTAAAAAAATTATTAATTCAAAAGTAAAATTAAGAGAAAAATTTAGACCTTTTGCGCCCTCAATTTTATATAAAAAGGTTAATAAATGGTTCGAGAGATCTGTAAATTCACCCTACATGTCATTTGTATTAAAATTCAAAAAAGATAAAAGAAAATTAGTTCCTGCTGTTTGTCATGTTGATGACACAGGAAGATTACAAACAGTAACTAAAAATTTTAATGAACAATATTATGATTTGATACAGAAATTTGAAAAAAAAACAAATATACCAATGGTGCTGAACACATCTTTTAATAAAAATGAACCAATTGTTGAAAGTCAAAGAAGAGCAATTGAAACTTTTAGAAGAACTTCAATTGATTTTTTGAATATAGACAATTATTTAATATCTAAATGAAGAAAGATAAAATATTTATAACTGGATCAGCTGGTTATATAGGTAATCATTTAGTCAAATTTTTTAAAGAAAAAAAATTTCAAGTTTATGGTTGTGATCTAAAACAAAAAAATAAAAATAATAATAATTTTATTAAAAGTGACTTTTCAAGTGATAGAGTTATTAAATTTATAAAATCTAGGAATATAAATCATATTGTTCATTTAGCAGCATTGACTGAAATAAAAAAAGATAAAAATTATTCGATTAGATGTAATCGTGTAAATTACCTACAAAGTAAAATTTTTTATCAAAAGATTTATAAAGAAAAAATTTTTTTAAAAAATTTCATATTTGCATCATCAGCCGCTGTATACGGTAAATCTAAAAATATTAGAATTAAAGAAAATCATCCAACAATACCAATAAGTATGTATGGAAAGAGTAAATTAAAATTTGAGAGATATTTATTAGATAATAAAAAAAATTTTGTAAATAATTTATTTATTTGTAGATTTTTTAATGTAGTAGGTGGAAATTTAGTAAAGATAAAAAAAAAGGACTCATTATTCAATTATATCTTTAGATCAATTAAAAATAGAAAAAATTTTTATATCAATGGAAAAAATCATAACACACCAGATGGTACCACAGTAAGAGATTATATAGATATTGATATTTTATCTAAGTTTATTAATTGTTTAATCAATAAAAAAGGAAAAAATATAAAAAAAATTTATAATGTTGGATCAGGTATTGGTTTGAGTATTTTAGAAATTTTAAAATATCTAAGTTTAGAGAGATTTAGAATTAATTATTTTTTCAGGAGTAAAAAAAAGCAAGATATTGCACACTCCATCTCAAATAATACATTAATGTTGAGGCAATTAGATATAAAAAAAATAGATTTGAATATCAAATACAAATTAAAAAAATTCTTCAAATGAAAAAAAATTTTTTAATTTATATTGAGGACCCAAGATTTGGAGGCCCTCATCAATATACTTTAAATGTATTGGATTTCATAAAATATAAATTTAATCTTAAAATACTATTTTCAAATTTCGAAAATAAAATTTTTTTAAAAGAAGTCAAAAATAAGAAAATTAAATTTGATACTTTGCCAGTTAATTTTTTATCTTTTAATTTTTTTAGTATCCTTAAGTATATCTTATTTTTTTTTTATGATATTTATATAATAAGAAGTTATTTAAAAAAAAATAACATTAATGTAATTTATTCTATATCGGGTTTTTATTCATTAAAAATAATTTTGGCTTCACTATTCTTGAAAATAAAAGTTATAGTTCATTTTCATGATACTTTTTGTAATTTTATTTTTTTAAGATTAGGTTTTTTTACTAAATTTTTTATAGATCTATTTATTTTCTCATCAGCAAGGTCTTACTCCTTTTATAAAAATTTTATAGGAGAAAAAAAATATTTTATAACTCAATCTTCAATTAAAATTTTTAAAAAAAAAAAAAGATTTAGAGGGAAATTAAAAAAAGATTTTAATATAATTTCAGTATCCAATATCAATCCTGTAAAAAGAATAGAAGATTTTTTAGAACTTGCAAAAAAGTTAAGGTATAAAAATATTAAATTTCATGTAATCGGAAAAGTTTGGAAAAGTCAGATTTATTACAATAATAAAATAAAACAAAAAATGAAAATGTATGGTTTATCAAATATTTTTTTTTACAATCATTTAAATAAAAAAGGTATTAAAAAAATTTTATCAAATTCAGATCTATATTTATGTTTATCTAAATATGAGTCATCCCCAATGTCTATTTGGGAAGCAATGTCATATTCTTTGCCAATATTATCAACAGATGTTGGTGATTTAGAATATTTTAATAGAAAATTTAATTTTGGGTTTATAGTTAAAGAAAATAAAATAAAAATTTTAGAAAAGCAAATTTTAAAAATTTATTATAATAAGAAATTAAGAAATAAGTTGGGACAAAATTCTAAAAGATTTGTGTTAAATAAAATAGATCTAAAAAAAACTATGGGTAATTTTCAAAATAAAATTTTTATTTATGCGTAAATTGAATTCTTTTAATTTTGATATTACAACTTTATTATTATGTTTATTACCTTTTTCAGTTATTTTTGGTAATTTAATCCTTAATGTTAATATCTTTTTTATTATTTCTATATACTTGATTGATATTTTTAAAAGTCAAAACTTAAAATTATTTTTCAGAAACAACAAAATAATTATATTTTTATTATTTTTTTTCTTATTCTTTAATTTAATCGTATCTATAAATTGGCAATTTACTTTAAGAGGACAATTGGGATTATTAAAACATATCTTTTTGTATTTTGCTTTAATCCATTTCTTTTTTAAAAAAGAAAGTAATTTTGAATTATTGATAAAAATGTTTTTTTTTGCTGTGTTATTTGTTTTGGTAGACTCCTATATTCAATTTTTTTTTGATAAAGATTTATTTGGTCACAAAGTTACAGATAATCATGGAAGACGTCTTTCAGGACCTTTTGGAGATGAATATATTGTGGGAAGTTTTATTTTAAAAACAATATTTATAACAAAATATAATAAATATTTTGAAAATAATTATAATTGGCTAGTTTATCTATTTATATCATTTATTTTAGTTATTTTAGCTAGTCAAAGAATGCCCGCATTAATGTTAAGTACATCACTCATAATATTATTTTTGATTGAGGGTAAAATAAATTTAAAAGCTAAAATTTCGATATTTTTAATTTCTTTACTGTGTTTATTTTCAATCTTTAATTATGATTCTAAAATAAAAAAACATTACATTGATCGTACATTTGAACAAATTGGTATTTATAATAATAATAAAACTCGAAATTTTTGGGACTCTCACTGGGGTGCACACTATTTGACAGCAATAGAGATTTACAAAGATAATTTAGTATTTGGCTCTGGATTAAAAACTTTTAGATTTGAGTGTGATAAAAAAGAATATAACAAAATCAATTCATTGATGGCAGATGAAAGATGTTCAACTCATCCTCATAACATTTACTTTGAAGTAATATCCGAAACTGGAACTATAGGAATATTGTTTTTCTTTTATTTTTTGATTAATTTTATCAAATCAAGTAAGCTTTTTTCAAAAAAAAATATCAAAAATAATCCTGAAATAATAATTTTATTATTCATATTTTTTTGGCCATTTCAATCTACTGGCTCATTATTTTCTACATGGAATGGATTTTTTTATCCACTTATAATGGCGTATATTTATTATATTTCTAAAAAAAAGAATAAATCTTATCAAGAGTAATTGTGAAAATTAGTAATGAAAATAAAAATAAAATAGTTCTTGTTTCTTTTATAATTTTTATAATTCCAATATTTATATTATTTACAATAAAAGTTTACACTTTAATTAATTCATTTGATTTATATGTAACTTCAGGTGCAGAAATAACAACATTAAATTTTATTCAAAATTTTTTAAATGGAAACAATTTATTAAATGATAAAGAAGAAAATATATTTTATGAATTTTATGGTTTGAATTTTCATTTATTTTACTGGCCATTTATAAAGTTCTTTGAATTTTTTGGTTTAACATACTTATTATCAACTAGGTTAATTACATTTGGATATCTTATTTTCTTAACGATTGTAATAATATTAATTTCAAAAAAAATATCTAAAAAAGACTTCATTTTTCAAGATAATTTTTATTTATTCTATTTTTTTATTTTTACCTTCTTAATTAATCATCAAACATCTAGTTGGTGGATATTTACGTATAGACCAGACATTCTTGCAATTTTGTTTTCTTTTTTAGGAATATATTTTTTTATTTTGTTTATTGAAAATAATAATAAATATATATTTTTTTGGTCCATCATATTTTGTGTTTTATCATGGACCTTTAAACAAAATTTCTTATTTGTATTAACATCCATATTTATTTATTTGTTTTTTAAGAAAAGGTTTAATTACATAATAATAAAAATATTTTTCATATTATTAATTCTCTTTTTTTTGTATTTAATTACTGGATATAATAATTTAGACTTATTAAATCGTTCACCTGAGGTTGTTGCATCTCAATTTGAATTTGAAAATTATTTTAAAGTTTTATTAAAATATTTCATTAAAAATCCATATATTATTTTTTTTATCTTAATTTTTTATTTAGTGGGTAATCAAAGTAAAGATAATAAAAAATTATTTTTTTATATAACAATATTTTTTTTATTTTTACAAAGTTCCTTTGTTGCAGTCTTACATGGAGCCGGTATTAATCATTTGATGATTTTATCTTTTTTTATAATTACATCGATAAGCTTTATCAATTTTGACTTTGTAAAAAAATATTTTATACTTATATCTTTTTTTTTAATAATTTCTTCAACTTTAAATTATTTTCAATTATTCAATTATAATAAATTTGGACGACAAGGTTTGTATTTTGATATTCAGGAAAAAAAAAAAATGAGAGAATTTAAGAATTTTATTCAATATAAAATTGATAAACCAGCTCTTTTAATTGGTGCTTCTAATAGAACTGAATTTTTTTTATCAGAAAATTTAGTTGGAAAAGATACTTTTCAACTTGTATCATTTATTGATCCATCTTGGCGACAATGGTTGTTTAGATCAAAAGCTGAAATGATTAAAAATGAAGTACTATTTAAAAAAAAATTTAAGAAAATTAAAACTACTCTAATTTTAAATAAAGAGGATGAAAATACAAAAAGTTTAATTGATTTTGTAGAGCAAAATAATTTTGAGTATAAATCTACTTTTACCCTTTTTATTTATGAAAATAGATCTAATTTAGATAATCCTAAAGATTTTTTTAATTACCAAAAAGATAAAAATATTCGTCAATTAAATTTTTTAATTTATGAAAAAATTATTTTTTAATAATGTCGTAATATTTTTTTTCATTAGATTTATTATTTAAGTTTTCAAGTAAATTTGTTATTGTACCAATAGATAGAAAAACTAAACCAATTAAAAATGAAATACTTGTAAGCAATGGCAAAGGAGTTGATATAAATGATACAGCTTCAAATATTTTTAGATAAAACATATAAATCATTGAAATTAAAGAAATTAAAAATGAAATTAAACCAAAGTTTCCAAAAACATACAGAGGCCTTTTTTTTTGATTATAAAAAATTTTTATAAACATAATATCAACTATAACATTGAAAATTCTTGAAAAACCGTATTTAGAAATACCATAATTTCTTTTTCTATGGTTAATTTCTATTTCACCAATATTAGCACCAAGTTCAGTTAATCTTGCAGCTATCAATCTGTGGAAGTCTCCCCAAAGATTTATGTTTGTTAAAAGTTTTTTCTTTAATATTTTTAGAGCACATCCATTATCATGTATCTTTGATTTTGTTAAAAGGTTAACTATTTTATTTGCAATAATACTAGGAATTATTCGAAAAATATCGTCTTTTCTTTTTTTTCTCCATCCAATTACCATGTCAAGTTTTTTCTTTATATAAAAATTAATCAGCTTGTTGATGTCATTTGGATCGTTTTGCAGATCACCATCAAGAAAGATTAAATTTTCAAATAAACTTTCATTAATACCAGATTGTATAGCTTTTGATTGAGACTCGTTTTTTTTATGTAAAATTATTTTTTTTGAAAAATAATTTTTCTTTAATTTAATTAGCTCTTTTAATGTATTATCATTTGAACCGTCATCTATATAAATTAATTCAAATTTATGCTTATTTTTAATTTTAAGTAAAGCTTTGGTAATTTCTTTATCTAATATAGCTATATTTTTTTCTTCATTATAAAATGGAATAATTATTGAAAAATTCATTAGATAATCAATATCATAAACTGTATAAAATTAAAATTTATGTGTGCTATTTTTGGAGTGATAGGAATAAATGATCTTGGATTAGTAAAAAAAATGTCCAAAGTTCAAGAATTTCGAGGACCAGATAAACAAAATTTTTTTAATGATCCAAAATTCAATTTATGTATTGGAAACAATAGACTTTCTATAATTGATATTGAAAATGGTAATCAACCAATGGTTTCACACGATGGAAATTTTATAATAGTATTTAATGGAACTATTTATAATTACAAAGAGTTAAGATCTCACTTAATTCAAAAAGGAATAAAATTCAAAACTAATAGTGATACCGAAGTTTTTGTTAATGGTTATGCATTTTGGAAAGAAAAAATATTCAATTTTATAGATGGGATGTGGGCTGTCGCAATTTTTGATAAAATTAAAAATGAAATAATCTTATCAAGAGATTATCTTGGTCAAAAACCACTTTTTTTTGAAATACAGAAAGAAAAAATTTTATTTTCAAGCCAGATCATAGGAATTGTTCAAGATAAAAGTTTTAGTAGAAAAATTAATAATTTAAGTGTTAAAAATTTTTTTTTTTCATCATTTCTCAAATCACCACTAACTTTATACAAATCAATTCAACAAGTAAATCCATCTGAAATAATCAAAATAAAAATTACTGATTTGACTGTTACAAAAAGTTTTTATTGGAAACTTGAAAATGGTCCAGACTATAACGAATTTTTTAAACCATGTAATTCAAATTTTTCAAATAATTTTGATCAAATTATAGAAAATTATTCAATATCGGATTTAACACCAGGAGGATTGTTAAGTTCAGGCATGGACTCATTTTTAGTAAATAAATTTCTAACTAAAAAAAATCCCAATTTTAAAACTTTTACATTAGGATTTGATCAAAATAGTTATGATGAAGTCAAAAATTTTAATAAAGAATTTGATTTTTTTAATAAGAATTTTATAAAAATGAATAAAGATAACATAATCACAAATTCTAAAAATATTTTAAAAAATATAGATCATTTATGTGGTGATAGTTCTATTATTCCAACTTACAGCTTGATTAAAGAGGTAAAAAAAACCACCAAAGTTGTAATAAGTGGTGATGGTGGTGATGAGGCATTTTTAGGGTATATAACTTTTAATGCGTTATATGGTGCAAAGAAAATCAAATTATTTCCAACATATCTATTGAATATCCTAAAGGCTCTTACAGATTATTTACCTACAAGTTATTCATATTTAAATTTTTCTTTTAGAATTAAAAAATTTTTTAAAGATTTAAATTCAGAGTTAAATTATTTGACACCTCTCTGGATGTCTTCATTAGATATAAGTGAATTAAGCGAGCTCTTTGATGAAAACTTTACAGAAAAAGATTTCTGTGAAAATTTCTCAAATTTATCAGGAAATTATTTGAGAAATGCTCAATTATATTTCTATAATTTTTACCTACCTTTTTCAGTTTTACATAAAACCGATTTTGCTAGCATGTTGAATTCAGTAGAGTACAGAAGTCCATTATTAAGTAAAAAAATAATTAATTTTAGTTTAGGTCATGATATAGAACAAATGTTTAGTATATTTGAAAAAAAAAAATTAATGATGAAAATTTTTAAAAAACAAATACCAGGAAGCGTGAAAAAAATTCCAAAGCATGGATTTGCTTTCCCACTTCAAACTATTATAAATAATGATTTGATAAGATCTCTTGTCATTGAAAAAAATTTAATAAATAAAAAGTTTTTTGAAAAAAAACTCCAAAATTATCTCTCTAAAAAAGAGAATTGTAGTCAATATTTATGGAATGAAATTATTTATACCAATGTAATAAATAATTTAAACAAGATCTAATAATTACATAAATGACATAAATTAAAAAAAAGAAATCTTTCAAAATAAAAAAAACTAATATAAAAACTAATCATTCAGACAACAAAATGATAACAAAAACTATAATTATTCCATGTTTTAATGAATTTAAAACAATTGAATTAATCTTAGAGAAAGTGAAGAAAAATATCAGTACAGAGGATAATATAATAATCGTTGATGATGGTTCAAATGATGGAACAAAAGAATATCTTGAGTCTATTAGTGATAAAAATATAGATGTAAAATTTCACGATATAAATCAAGGAAAAGGGAAAGCAATTCAAACAGCACTAAGTGGGAATCTTAATGAAATTATTATAATTCAAGATGCCGATCTTGAATACAATCCAAATGACTATAAGCTTCTTTTAAAACCTTTTGAGGAAACTAATGCAGATGTGGTTTATGGTTCTCGTTTTATAGGCACAAATGATTATGTGCGTGTACATTTATTTTGGCATTATTTAGCAAATAAAATTTTAACATTTATTTGTAACATTTTTACTAATCTAAATATGACCGATATGGAAACTGGTTATAAATCTTTTAAAAAAGACGCAATACAATCAATAAAATTAAATGAAAAATCGTTTGGTATTGAGCCAGAAATTACAATTAAGTTAGCAAAAAAAAAATTCAGGTTTTATGAAGTGCCAATTTCTTATGCTGGAAGATCATATGATGAGGGAAAGAAAATTGGATTTAAAGATGCTGTAAGAGCTATTTATTGTATCTTTAGATATAGTTTTAAAAGTTAATTTTCAATATAGAAAATCTCATAGTTATTTTTGATTTTCTTATTTATTCCATCAATTAAAAAATTTGAACACGGTGACAGATTATACATACATTCGCCATTATTATTGAAGTAATAAATAAAAACATTATTATTCATTATAGGAATAAGTTTCTTTTTATAATTATCTTTTTTCAATTCAGAAAGAGTATATATATTTGGCCATTGATTTCTAATTTCATTTTTTTGATAAATACGTAGAAAATTTTTTGAAACAACTACCAAAGAAATCAATATTGTAGTCACAATTAATAAGTTTTTAACTTTTTCAATGTGAGAAAAATAGATAAAACATAATACAAAAGCAGAGATAAATGTTAAAGCCAAAAAAGATTGACCGTATCTATAAATTGGAAATTTTAAAAACCAAATTATACAAAATAAGAAACTTAAGCACAATATTAAATAATTTTTTTTTATGAATATTGTATTAATTTCTCTGATTGAATTTTTTGAAAAAGTATAACCATAAACAAGTATTAATAATAATAATAATATAAATGGAGTTAATTTTTTTACCACGAAATTAAAATGGTTATTATACCATATTTTAAACCAATTAAAGTTCTCATTAAAAACGCTCATTTTAATATTTTGATCGGTTCTATTTGGCCAATCTTTCGACCAACTCTCTGAACGTATTTCAAATTCTTTTATTAAATCTATATTTACATAATTTAAACTGTCAAAACATAGTATTGAAATTGGAAAGACTAAACAACCAGACACCAACACATTTTTAATAATCCAAAGAATAATAAATATGATTGAAAATAGTATCTTAAAATTTTTATAAATATTTTTTTTTATAAGAAAAAACAAATATAAACAGAAACAGATGATAGGTAAAAAAATCATAAATGTTTTTTGCATAAAAATAAATATAGAAATAAGAGCTACAGCTCCAAAATAATCTATATTTTTGATTTGAAATTGTTTTTGTAGAAAAAAAATTGATATTAAAAATAAGAAAAGATGAGAAGTAGCATCATTTCCAAAACCGCTATACCTATTAAATGAATATAAGCTATAAATGGCTATTAAACTTACAAAAATTTTTAATTCAAGAAAATTATATTTTTTTTCCAAAAATGAAAAAAAGTATAAAAAAATTGATCCAGCAATAATTGCTGGTGGCAAGACAATAACTTCTATAGGAAAAAAACTATTATTATAAATAGCTGAAAGATATTGTAGAATAGATATATGCCCAAATCTTAAATGAATATTACTTATGCCTATTAATATTTTGTGCTCATTTATTAACTGTATATAAGGTAAATGATATAATCCTGAGTCTGGTCTATATGTAGTAGAATATATAATTAATATAGCACCTATTATTGATGATAAAAACGTAAATTTTAGAAGGTTTAGCTTATTTTTTTCAGAATAAATTATTACCAAAAAAAATAGAAAACTTATTATAATAAAAATATTTCCAATTAGTTTATCTAATGGAAAAAAAAAATTTAATAATAAAGCTATGAAAGAGACAAATATTGCACCAAAAACACAACTTAAACTAAATTTATTTAGAAAACTATGGAATTCTAAATTTTTAAGAAATAATGTTCCTAAAGTATAAAAATTTAGAATTATTACAAAATTAATCAAGAAGATTTGCATTATTAACATCTATGATATTAACAATAATTATTCCAGTATTTAATGAAAAAAATACTATTAGAAAGATTATAAAAAAAATTAAATCAGTAAAAGGTATTAAAAAACAAATAATTTTAGTTGATGATGGTTCAAATGATGGCACAAAAGAAATAATTAAAAATGAATTTCTTTATAAAATTGATAAAGTTATTTTTCATCAAAAAAATTTGGGAAAAGGTGCAGCAATAATTTCTGCAAAAAGATTTATTAAGGGTGAAATTGTTATTATTCAAGATGCTGATCTTGAATATAATCCAAAAGATTATACTAAAATTTTAAAAACAATACGCAAACAAGAAAAAAAAGTTGTTTATGGATCAAGAGTTCTTGGCAAAAAAAGGTACTCCAATCATTATTTTACATCAAAATTAAGAGTATTTTTTAATCATCTATTAACCATATTTTGTAACATTCTATATGGTCAAAAATTAACTGATGCACATACATGTTATAAGGCATTTAGATCAAATTTTTTTAAAAAGATAATACTAAAGGAAAAAGA
>MDTB01123258.1_pt1 | contig 11144 bp, 6 predicted proteins | sample 811161 | NCBI WGS metagenome assembly MDTB01 (sample SAMN05326650, study PRJNA326480) | marine metagenome | isolation source: seawater | place: Mediterranean Sea | collected 2009
ATATCGTTCGTGGATGTATCAGTATCGACAGAGATCATATTATAGCTATTATCAATTGCCTCATTCAGGCAACTTTGTAATGTTTCTTGATCGATAGCAACATTACACACGATAAAGCCCAATGTTGTTGCCATATTTGGGGCTATCATCCCACTACCTTTTGTAACACCAGCGATTTGGATACCTTTTCCATTAATAGTAGCTGTCTTAAATGCTGACTTTTGAATTAAATCTGTCGTTAAGATCGCTTTTTCAAATAAATGACCTTTGCTTTGATTTGGATCATGAAGCAATTTTTCAAGTCCTTGTGTAATCGTATCCATTGGCAGTGCTTGTCCAATGATACCTGTTGATGCGACCACTACTTCGGAAGGTTCTATTCCGAGAAGCCCTGCGGCTGTATCTGCCATCGACTGGACATCTTTCTCTCCTTGTTTGCCCGTAACAGCATTTGCATTTCCAGAATTAACAATCACTAACTTTATGGCATTTTTTGACACATTTTGCTGACTAAATGGAACGGTTGGAGATACCACTTTATTTTTTGTACAGACAATTGCTGAAGAGTATGCATTTGGTAAATAAATATAACCCAAATCATGCGATTTTGAATCCGATTTAATACCGCAATGAATGCCACTGCTAAATACACCTGATAATGTTGTTATTGACTGCTTATTCGGTTTATTAATGATGGTCTCACCCCAAAATTAGTTTAAATGCATATTTTAAGACATCATTGGGGTGAATACAAGAAATATTCATCTTTAACTGTAAAAATAAGTTTTTTTACCATTATAAACGAAATTGAACATATTCTAGTCAGTTGCATCTTCTTGAGATTGTTCGGTACTACTATCTTGCTCATCCATAGGCTCTACATCAAATAGTAAATCATTTATTTGAGGATCACTTTCTTGAGTGTAGATTTTCAATATTTTTAGCTTTCTAGGTGCTTTTACAATATTTTCCATTTTCATTGCTTCAAGTGTAAATAAAGGGTCATCTTTTTCAACAACGTCGCCTACTTTTACAGATATTTCTTTTATTTTTCCCGCCATTGGTACTCCAATTTGAGTTTCAGAGTCTTTACTAACTTTCGGATGCGATGTTGCTTCGCTACCGACTGGCATATCAGGATTTGGAACCTCGATACTATACTCATCAACACCATCAACTTTGAATCGGAACAGTAAGGTTTTTTTATCGACCGATTCAAACTTTCCTGTAATTTTAACGTCATGCATTCGTCCATTTAAATCTAATGTGAATGATTTAACAGTATCTGCAGCGAGAAATAATTCTGGAGAATTAATTAATGGGTCCAAATGCTGGCTCTTACTTTTTTGTTCCATGTATCCATTATAAGCAGGGTTATAAGACACCGATGCCGCTACATCCGAATCTGATATTGTTAGCGTTGGATATTTTTCTTCAAGAGCGCGTCTTGCTTCATCATAGGTAACACCTACTTCTTCTTTAACTGTCGATAAATCTGTTTGTTCATAGCCGTGATTTTCTAAAAACTTGTGGGTCAGGTCCGGCATTACCTCTTCGGTTTTCCAATCTGCAATTTCCTGAAGAATCTCAGCCGGAACATCTATCGTACCGCCATTATTAATATACTCAATAAACTCAGAATCGGTCGTTAATCCTTTCTGATAAGCAGCTGTTGCCAAAACCGTAATATGATGCGCAACTGGTGTTACTTCATTTCTATATTCAAGACAACGCACCGTATCTTTTTGTTTCTCTAACTGGTCTGTATTTAAATGCACACCAAGAGTACTCAAGTACTTTTGATCCGAAGACTTTGTTCCTCCAGCTGATTTACTGGTTACAGGCGGCGACTGATTAGCACCCATATCCCAAGGACCTAATAGGTCTAAAATACGTCGAGTACCTTCATTAAAAAGTGCGATTTTTTCTCTCTCTTCAGAACTTGGATTTCCAAATAGATCATTTCGAATATGTGTGGTGCCAGGTGGATTTGTATCAATGTTGATGCGAATACCACGTTTTTGACACTCTTTAACTCCCGCTAATGCCCACGCATCTGCTAAACCATTATTATGAGAATGCAAAGAAGCTAAAAATGGTTTTCCTAATGCATTTGCTTTGTCCGCTGCTGGTTGAATAAAATAATCAACAAACATATCTGCTGTAACAAGCGCTGAAATATCACCTGGTATTTTGATACGCTGACGTAAAATATCATATCCAGCTTCTAGCTGAAACCCGAAACTATTATCATAAAATGTATCCCTAGCTTCTGGTGATGTGCTAAGGTTTTGTCCTGTATTACTCACAACCAAATTTGGATATACAAAAAAGCCGTTTTCAAAAGCAATTCGTGAAGCACCCATCACACGGTCTAAAAAATTACGTGCATCAAACATGTTCAGCTCTTGTGGCACAAAACATGCATCTGGAACACCCATTGCTAGCTTTTCATGTTTGGATTGAATTGCCATTGTCCAATTCAACTCACCGGGTGTTTTTTCTTTTAAAGAGCTATCATAAAAACATCGACGTAAGGCAATTGGCATTAACCACTGGCCTGCATAGGCGGCTTCTTGAGCCGTAATGGTATTATCTGAGATCCCTAATAATATAGCGGTTTCGTTTTTTGCCCCACGTTTTTCAATATTCAAATACAGACTTGGAGGTAACGCCATCGATATATAACCAAACCATGCCTGAAGCAGTCCTGACAAACTGCACTTACCTTCTTGAAGAAGGTCTCTGATGACACTAGTCATCAGTACACCACCGTTATTTTCAAGTTGATCCATTTTTTGATTCATGTAGGTGTTGTAATCATTCATCGTAATGTTAGTGCGCAGTAATTCTTGGAAGGGTAATACTTCTTTAGAAAATGAGGCTAGTGCTGGCCTAATGATTTCATCAAGAAAATAATAGAGATCTTCAACTTGTTTCGCTGTCGCTCTTGGCCTATCTGTTTGTGCTGGTATACCGCCGGCTAAGATTAATGGAACGACAGCTCTTTCAAGATAATGTTCAATTGGTAAATATATTTCAGGTTCATTTTTAGTAGCTACAGCCAAGTGACTTAAATGCCGTGCACCTTGTATTGCTTGTTTAACAAGTCTGCCAGAGGCTGTTCTGTCTAAGTTTGGTAATCCAGTTTTAAATCCAGTTTTAGCACTCGTAACGAGACCTCTAGAAAATTCATTTTTAGTAGCTGTTGCTGCGTGACCAAAACTTCTTGCACTTTGTATTGCTTGATTAACAAGTCTGCCAGAGGCTATTCTTTCTAAGTTTGGTAATCCAGTTTTAGCACTCGTAACGAGACCTCTAGAAAATTGTCTCTGTAAATTAGGGCCTAGAGCCCTTTTTGCATGTTTTAAAGCATTGAACATTTAATTATCCTCCCCTTTGTCATTCATTATTTTTATTGGATCATTTGCATCAAATTCTTTTAATCCCACATGCCTCTCATCACTCAATAAACGTGGTAAGTTTGGTAGCCAATTTCCATCAATACCTTTCCCATAAACACTACCCTCCATCAAGGAACGTGCAGCTTTAGTGGTTACCTCCTCATGTGTTGGAGCTGTATAAACAGCACATCCAAATTGAGGATCAGAATCTGAGTGGATATCTCCTTTGTTTAGAAATATCTCATCTGCATATGGCAAATGAGCACCCTCAACAGTTCCTGTCTTATAGATCAGATTTCCATCACTATCTAAATCGGAATTTACTAAACGGACATGTAACGAAAACTCTTTTCCAGGTATTGGTTCATAATCCTGATCTGGATTTGGTGCTGGAAACCCGTATGAGGCCATAATCTGTAAACCTGGAACCACAACTGGATAGATGCCTTTCTCTCCTTTCAGCATACTCAAAATAGCATCTGCCATATGCTCGACTTGAATACGAGCATTCAGTTCTAAAAATGAGATATTTTTACCTGCCTTTAGTACTTCGACTGTTGCACGGTTATCATTACCCAATGCATCTGCTAAGACCCGTGCTTGTTTTTTTAATTCCAGCACTTCTTCACCATACATGTGAAGTGCTTGTGCTTCTGTATAAGACTGTTCAATTACTTTTTTTCGATTGGTAAATGCAACTTCACGAACACTTGCTGTCGACTGATTTAAAATCCGACAACTGTCTGTATCAGGGCTCAGTAACTTATCTGCTAATGGTTGGCCTATATTGCGAGTACCTTGCACTTCGAATTCATATTGTTTAAGTAACCCTTCAGCGCCAACCAACCCCTCTGCGTATAATCCATCCCAACTGCCATTATTTTCATTAATAATCGCATTAATTGCTTCCGTGATAGCCGCTTGATCTTTCATCGTTTCAGCATCAATACCTCGTGAACCTCGACCGCCACCACCATCAAGCTTTACAAAACACCCTTCTTCAAAAAATACAGGAGGAGCATTGTCTAGTAACTCCTTTGTAAAATGATCTGCTGCTTTTCGAATTAAATCTGGATCTTTACTCGATTTCTCAGCTGTGTTTAAACCAAGCTCTATAAATGGAGATGTCGGTATCCCCAAATCGATACAGGTTTTTTTGAAATTAGCTTTTGTTTGTCTTTCAAGCACATCTGCGCTTATCCCTACCCAGTGAAACCCTTTACTTTCCCAAAATCGAGCATGTTCAGGGCTTTCTGCCTGTTCACACCACGGATAGTAGACAGCATTTTTTGAATTATTAAAAGATGGATTTTTTAGAAAAAAGTTATCTAAACTTCGACTCATTTTTTCAAAATCATCCCAGCTAGCAGGACCATAAAAGTCTAATGGTAAATTTGATGATGGGGTTATTGGACGCCCATCTTGCCTGGCTTCTACAATCGTTAACTGCTTCGCCCAACTACCTCCCATTCCCCTAATTTGTTCCACGGTTGTATTTCGTGCGTTTGGTGATCGATTTATCACAAATAAGGCATCCATCGGTAGTTTTTTAATCTCTTGTGGTGGCTTAAATGTTTCTGGAATACGATTAGACGAAAATTGTCTAAATCCTTGCTGTAGTTGTCTACACCCTCTTTGAGCTTCTTGAACTTTTAGACATGGATTTACAGTCTTTAAGCCTGGCGGCTTCACGCTACTAAGAACTTCTGAACCTGCTCTTCTAATCGCATTACATAATATACCACTCATTAAATTACCCCTTTTTACCTAAATCTTCACCAAAATTATCCCATCATGCAAAAAATTCTTAAAGTGTTCTAATACTATTAGAATCATGTCTTTTTTCCATATCATTACGATTAAAAATTAGACTGATGATGCAATGAAGACTTACGACTTTTAAACTTATTCAATGACATACTATTTCATATAAGATTTTTTAGTTTATCTCCTCATCTGGTTCACACAACTTGGTTTTTTTTATTTTATTAATATACTGATAACTATAATGTCCAAGACATCTATTTGTATTGTTGGCGCAGGTGCAATTGGAGGCTTTTATGGATCCTTTCTAGTACATCCTGATACAAATATTTCCGCTATTGTTCGGTCCAACACAGACCATATTCGACAACATGGATATCGAATATATTCAATTCATGGAGAATGGCAGTTTCAACCTGAAAATATTTATCATCACCCTACCGAAATAGAATCATCACCTGACTTGCTAATCATCACCACCAAGGCTATTTCAAACTTAAATTTAAGTGATTACATCAAACCATTGGTAGGCCCTGAAACGGTGATCATGATTATTCAAAACGGAATTTACAATGATACTCAACTACACGAATCATACCCTAACAATCTATTAATTAGTGGCTTGGCATTTATTGGTGTTACGCGGACAGGAGCTGGTATTATTGAGCATACAGATCATGGTCGATTAACTATTGGTAAGTACCCACATGGAAGTCATGACTATCTTTCAAAAATTGTTAATTGGATGACGACGCATGGTGCTAAAGTCACAATATCCGAAACAATCCAAACTGAACGTTGGAAAAAGCTCGTTTGGAATACCGCCTTTAATCCATTATCTGTCATCTATCAAAAAGATACTAAAGCGCTTTGTCGTGACCACGAAGATCAATTACGAACAATTATGACAGAGGTAATGCAGCTTGCTACCGCTGATGGACATCACCTATCTTCAGCGCTTATTGATGGTTATATTACGCAAACAGCACAAATGACACCATACAAAACAAGCATGCTTGTGGATCACATTAATAACCGTGACTTGGAAATAGACGCCATCCTAACTCGACCCATTCAACTAGGTCACTATTACAATGTTCCCTGCCCGAATATCGTTAACATACATCAACAAATCACTCAACTAATTCGCTAATACGACCCTGTTTTAACCTTCACGCTTAAGTTGATCAATACGTTTTGTCGTTATCCCTAATTTTGTTAAGCATTCTGTCGCGATCTTAGCCGCTTTTTTTGGAGTATTATTAAATTCATGAAACGCCTTATTAACGGTGCTTAATACTGGTGCTTTAACACCTATTTCTTCAGCAATCCAGTTTGCTTCTGTACCAAGAATTTCAATTGCTGGTGTGTTACCATGTATTTTCGCAGTTACAGCCGCAGATGTACTTGGAATGTGAGTTGTATTGACATAACTTTCAATAGATCCAGGTGTATTGTGATTTGCTAGTAATGTTTCTTCTGGTGTAATTTTTAATTGTTTATGCACCATTTGCGGTTCTAGTGCATGATGTTTTTCAATAGCAATACGTTTTGTAAATTCGAGTAAATCTTGATTTTGAGACTCCATTAACATGTTATATGGCATTGGCTTACTTGTTAACATCGATACAATTGCTGGTAAATAATTTCCAGAATTCAATAAATTTTTATTACCACGAACACCTAGTGAGTCACTAACATATTCTACATTATTAGCGTGCGGTTTGAGCAGTCCTGCAATCTGGGCACCAAACTCTTCTGACCCTGATACGACCGTCCGAAGATCTAAAGGAACTACATAATCTAAATTTTCATCTTTTTTTTCAGCTTCATTAGCTTCACGAGCTTGTACAAAAGCTGTGATATCACCAATCTGCCAATTTTTTTGCTTCAATTCACCCGATGTATTAAATTTTTCGATTCGTTGTCTGATCGCATCTTGAGGAAAAATCCCATTTTGAACAGCTAGTACGCCACTAGCAGACTGTAATAATGGCAGTGTTAACCGATCAACCTGATCAAGTCTTCCAGTATGAAATACAGTCACATTCTCAAGCCCTTTTAGTTTAGAGCCATCATCTGGGGATATCGTGTCTGCTTTTAATTTGTAATGATTAGAAGTCCCATTTGTAGTATCAGGATACTTAACCATTACACCTTTTCTGAGTTCATCTTGTATTTTTGGTCGAGCTGACATAAAAATAGTCTCTAGTCCGGCTTCTTGTAAATGACCCGCATAAAAAACAGCCAACGGTCCAACACCGGTTAATGCAGCAACCTTTAATTTTGGACGAATATGCATACCAGTATCGTTAAATGCACTTTTTTTGATGGGGTTAGTTGAAAATTGATTCATTCGTATTGCAGATGTTGACGCTTCTTTTATATGGCGTAGTCCTAGCTTAGAACCTTGACCTAAAAAACTGACTACGTTTCTAACTGCTAATCTGACTTTACTCCCTACTACTCCTGACATAATTCTTTCCCTTTCTACTTACTTATAATTTATAAATATTTGACTAAAATAATCGTTTGAGTGATACCTATCACTTTTTTAATTAAACCAAACTTTTACATCTTTAAAACAGCACTTTCTGAAAAGTGGCTAAATTTATCAATCATCGCTTCAATTAATCGCTCACCAGAAAAGTCTTCGTTATCTAACTTAAATGCACCTAGTCTTAATTCATTATCTAATCTCGGTTCATTTTCATATTCAGGCGGTATGGACTGATTGTATAATTGATGCGCCAAGGCCATTTGCTCAGCAGTAACAACGCCGATCGCCTCTGTCTTCCCATATCTATTTTCTGTATGAGCGACAAATTGTTCCTGAACGTCTACTGGTGACGTTATCACTGAACGAACACGCACAAAACCACCATGATCTGGATTGATAGCAGATATACCATGATCTTTTAAAATAGGACTCTTGTTAATTAAGTCAGCTAGTTTACCTGCATGTTCAAACGGTTTGTGCGCTTGTTCTAAATTCTTATCCAAAAAGCCATCATCAACAATTGTATTAAATGCCACTTCAGAAAGACCAGGAGTTGAACTAAAACAGGATGCCTTCAACAAACTTAAAAATGTTTCATCATTACACATCAAAGGACTGATTCTAGCACCAGGTGCTCTACCTGCCATTTTACTGATGGTATAAGCGTTCACTACTGGCTTATCAAGATCTAACAAGGGGTTATTTTGTAATTTAGCGCCAACTTCAGGGTAAGCAAAATCACCGATCACCAATCCGATTGGACTACTGTTGAGTACATTTGTTATTTTTTCATTAAATTCGGTAGGAATATTAATTCCCATCGGATTAACTGTTTCAAGTAAGCCTATGTCTGCACTTTGAGCTGCGTTACAGTAGCGATCAATACTTTCTGAAATATCGACAGAACCATCTTGATTTAATGCAAAAGGAACCAGTTTTAAATTATATCCTTGCATTAATGCTGCATTTACTGTTGGCGGGTATGAATTTGCAAATGCAACTAATGTTGGTAAGTCTTTCTCAACAAATATTTTACCCAACATCAATATCGTTTGCAGAGATGTTTTCAAGCCATTTGATAACGATACATCCCATCTCGTCCAATCAATTGATTGTGGTGTTAACTTTTGAATATACGTCTTCATATTTTCTTTAGTCTGAGGCATTTCGTTCCCATACGAAAATGGATCTACAGTCCCCTTTAAAGCGTCGTCTATATTTTCCAAAACCGCCCTTTGAAATGAACGATTCTGAGTTATCGAATCACCAGCGCCTACTTGACATGGCCAAATAACCTCTGCCCCAGCAATATATTTACCGATGCCCAAAGATGCCTCTCCCGCTACGCCATTATCAATAAGCTCATTCACTAGATTTATGTTATTTTGATGGCTTGAAAATGGTCGATGTTTAACTCCAACTTGTTGTGTTGATTTTTTTGCTTGTTCTAATAACTGTTTTCCTAAATACCTCGACCCAAGTTTATTTAATCCAACGCCAGGCCTAGTACCCCTTAATAACTTACAACCGTTAGCAACTAATGATGCCATATCAAAAACCCCTTTTTTTAACAATTTTGTTATGTAATATAAATGGTTACTGCTTTTTTATCAATTTAAAAATTTTATTTTTATTTTAATTGCATTTTTTTTTTAAATATATATAAACTCACATAATTGTATAAAATCAAGATAACTAATGATTAAATAGAATTAAATTAAAAGGGGTAATTTAATGAATAGAGTAGCTATAACAGCAGGTTCAGCAGTTCGTCGCTTCGTAAAGCCGTCAGGTTCAGCCGATAAGACTGTAAATCCATGGCTAAAAGTTCAAGAAGCACAGCGTGTGTGTAGACAACTACAGCAAGGATTTAGACAATTTTCATCATCAGAAAAACCAATGCTCACCATCCCTGAACTGGTATCAGCTGCTGCACCAACACAAGAAGAGGTATTCCCAAGTGATTCGGATATGGGAATTGCTACTCCTGAACTTGTTTTGCCAAATATTAAGACCACAAATAGTAAATCAGCACTATTTATGGGAAAAGGAGCCGATACGCTTGCACTTGCCGCATTAAAAAGAAATTTATATGCTCCTCAAGATATATTCGCTGTCCTAAAAAGAGGTCTTGTTAGAAATTTTAAGTATCCTCATAGTTTAGGCAGTCACCCCATTGCCGATCATCATTCAAATACAGCATACAACAATGTACGACATTGGATCGATCATCAAACAGATTCAATAGATGTCTACTTACTTGGCGGAACAACGAAACTCATCGCCTCGCCTAACCCAAATCCAAATTATATCGAAGAAAAGCCATCCATGGATCGAGTAACGAAACTGACAAAAGACTGTCATCACATGGATATCGAATCTTATAACGCCATAACACGTACCGTATTAGCGAATGCGGGTGGACGATTAGCTGGCCCTAAAATAAATACAGTTAACGTTATTTCTGACATTCCAGTTGATGAAAGTTCAGTAAAGGGACATGATTTAACACTACGATTCTGTGGCTCAGGTCCGTTTTACACGTCTCCAAATGACTTAAGTATTGACCAGATCCTCGAACTTTCAAAACAAGAACACGTATCTTTGGATGGCTTATTTTTAATCCCACCATCTCAACATTCACATAATCCCAATCATCAAATTGTATGGTCAAATAAAATGGCTACTCAAAAATTATGCAACTATTTGATCACACTAGACTTAAACGTCAGAACTGAAATTCAGGAACTAAACGACCCCGTACAATTACCATTAAACAGATCTACTCTCGACCTTTCGAAAATAATATCAGGTCATTTGTCTGGCACACCATTACAGCATAATGAAGCACTTGTTTTAGCGGGTGAACCAACCATTAGCGATACCAGCAAATTTAGTAGCAATAGCTATGGTGGTAGAACGACAGATTTAACGACGCGACTCGCGATAGATTTACCAGCTGGATATCAAATTATGATGTTTGCCACAGACCTTGATGATGGCATTACGCCTGATGGACAGTCATTAATTGGTATGTCTGCAAGAAGTAGCATTCATAACACTCATTTACCCGAACTAGAAACCGCTCTACAAACTGGAAATACATTATCCACTGCAAGCCAAATTGGATCTGCTTTATTCAACGATCAACTTAATCTAGATGCGTCAGAAAAACTATTCGGGTTAAATGCAGGTAATTTACTTGTTATTTCTAGGTAAAACGTTATTTAAGTTCATACTAGATAATTGAGTGTACTTAATTAATGCCTAAACCCATAACCTCAGTCTGAAAGTTCCGAACATTTTAGATCATGAAACGTGTTATACGTTATTCCTTCACTATCTGTAAGACTAGCAACCGATAGGAGTCCAGCAAGAAAAGGATAGACAAGAACTGATCCGACTATTAAATTTGACTTTACTGTATCTTTATCAGTAGGTTGCGAATTAAATTGACGAGTTCTGCATTTAGCAAA
>MDTB01137414.1_pt1 | contig 11144 bp, 8 predicted proteins | sample 811161 | NCBI WGS metagenome assembly MDTB01 (sample SAMN05326650, study PRJNA326480) | marine metagenome | isolation source: seawater | place: Mediterranean Sea | collected 2009
TAAGAATTATAATTTTATTCATAAATTTCAATATTGAATAACTTAATTATGGCAAAAATACAATTAAATGGAAAAAAAGTAGTAATAAAATCTAATTATTCAATATTAGATCTTTTAAAAAAATATAAATTAGTAAATAAAAAAGTTGCAATTGAACACAATGGAACAATCGTTCCAAAAACGAGTTATAAGAAAAAATATTTAAAGGATAATGATCAAGTTGAAATTGTACATTTTATAGGTGGTGGATAAATTGAAAAAAGACATTTTTAAAGTTGCTGGTAAGTCTCTTAGGTCTAGATTAATAGTTGGTACGGGAAAATATAAAAGTTTTTTAGAAACCGCAAAAGCTGTTCAAGCTTCAGGCGCTGATATGGTGACAGTAGCTGTGAGAAGAGTTAATATTTTAGATAAAAAGAAACCTATTTTAACTGATTATCTTAATCCAAAAAAAATCATTTTTTTACCTAATACTGCTGGCTGCTTTAATTCTGAAGAGGCTTTAAGAACTTTAAGATTAGCGAGAGAAATGGGTGGGTGGAAATTAGTTAAATTAGAAGTTTTAGGAGATAAAAAAACTCTTTTTCCTAATATGATAGAAACTATTAAATGTACTAAAATATTAGTTAAGGAGGGTTTTAAAGTAATGGTCTATTGCACTGACGATCCATTATTAGCAAAAAAGTTGGAGGACAACGGTGCATCAGCTATTATGCCTTTAGCTTCTCCAATTGGTTCTGGATTAGGTCTGCAAAATAAAGTGAATATATCTTTAATTATCAAACAGTCCAAAGTACCGGTCATAGTTGATGCAGGAATTGGGACCGCATCTGATGCCACTATCGCTATGGAATTAGGTTGCGATGGAGTTTTAATTAATAGTGCTATTGCTAATGCTAAAAAACCAATTTTAATGGCAAAAGCTTTTAAAGAAGCGGTAATATCGGGTAGAAATTCATTTCTAGCTGGAAGAATGGATAAGAATTATTTTGCCACTCCTAGTTCACCAAACAAAGGATTAATTTAATTCTTTTTTCTTCTTCTAACCCAAAGAGTTCTTATTTTTTTTTTTGATTTAGTTTTTTTTGTTTTGTCTTTTCCTTTGAGAGTTTCTTTAATTTTCCCTTTTTTATTTTGAACTAAATTTGGTTTGAATTTTTTGACCTCTACAATTGAATTTATATTTTCAATTGTATTAATCAATTTTTTGGATTTATTAAGTAAATCAATTTTGTATTCTGGAATAATAAATTTATCATTTGATAGAATTTTAATTTCAAAAGAATATTTTTTTTGAAAATATTTTAATTCATCAAGTAAATTCTTTTCTATAAAAATTTTCACTTTTTCAGGTACGTATGAATTTACAATTTTTACTTTATCAGTAAAAGCTAAGTGTTGAATCTTTTTTAAAATCTTTTGTGAAAATGATGACAATGATAATTGAGTTTCCCATTTAATTGACGCTTCTCGTAACCTTTGTCTAGTCATTTCTAAAAGACCAAAGTTGCTTATTCTACCAATCTGAATTCTTGCTCTATCTTTTCTGATACTTTCTCTCATTTTTTTCTCAACTGTTCTTCTGTTATAAAAATTAATCATATCTATAAAATCAATAACTATTAAACCGGATAAATCTCTCAATTTAATTTGTCGCGCTATTTCTTCTGCTGCTTCTAAATTTGTGTTAAGAGCAGTTTTTTCGATATTAATTTGTTTAGTGGATTGACCAGAGTTAATGTCTATTGAAACTAAAGCTTCTGTTGGATTTAAGACTAAATATCCGCCAGATTTTAATTTGACTGTAGGTTCATAAATATTATTTAGCTCTTTCTCAATATTTGCATCATGAAACAAAGGAATTTTGCCTCTATATTTTTTTATGTTCTTTACATTTTTTGGCATTAACTCTTTCATAAATTTTTTAGCTTTTTGATAGGCATCATTTCCTTCGATATAAACATTTTTGGTATCATTGTCGTAAGTGTCTCTCAATGTTCTTTTTATTATATCTCCTTCCTCATAAACTAAAGATGGTGCATTGGAGTCTAGAGCCTTATCTTTTATATCTTCCCATGTTTTAAGTGTATTTTGAAAATCTTTCTCTATCTCATTTTTAGTTTTATTCGCTCCTGCAGTTCTTACAATTACACCCATGCTTTTAGGTATTTCAATTTCATTAAGTATATTTCTTATCTTTTGTCGATCTGAAGAATTAAAAATTTTTCTTGAAATTCCACCTCCCTTTGGAGTGTTAGGCATTAAAACCATGTATTTTCCTGCTAATGATATGAATGAGGTAAGTGCGGCACCTTTTTGCCCTCTCTCTTCTTTTATCACTTGAATCAAAATTACTTGACCGGGTTTTATCACTTCTTGAATCTTGTATTTTTTTATACCGAATGAAGATTTTACTTTTTCTCTGTACTCTTGTTTATTATTTTCTTTCTCATTTACATTATTATCAATCTTCTCATCCTTATTTTCAGATTGAATGTCAGGCTGCATACCGTCTTGGTTGCTTTCAATTGGTTTGTCTTTTAAGTCTTCTCTTATTTTTTCTTCAGCAATCCTGATTTTCTCTTTATCTTCTGACGGCAATTGATAATAATCAGACTGGATATCATTAAATGCTAAAAAACCGTGACGTTCTCTCCCAAAATTAACAAAAGCGGCTTGTAATGATGGTTCTACTCTACTAATTGTTGCAAGATAAATATTATTTTTAAAATTTAAATTGTTTTTATTTTCATATTCATATTCTTCAATTGAATTATCTGATTTAAGAACAATACGAGTTTCATTTGGATGCGATGCATCAATATATAAGTTTTTTTCCATTTAATAAGAATTCCTTTAAAATTTTGGTAATTTGGTTTTTTGCAATTTGTCATTAAAATTATTTTATACAATTTTGTGTATAAATACACGATTTAAATCATTATATGCCTAAAGATAGTCAGAATTGTCATTATAAATTTAATTTATGTTAAAATTTATCAATTTTTCAGCAAAATTTATAATAATTTTTTTTGGAGTTCTAGTATTTTTTGTTTTTTCCACGCTGTGGTATTTTTCGATAGGATTACCAGATTATAAAAAACTGTCAGATTATCAGCCCCCGATTTCGAGCAGGGTATACTCAGAAGATAGCAAGCTTATAGCTGAGTACGCAATTGAAAAAAGACTTTTCATTCCTTATGAGTCGATTCCTGAAAAACTTGTTAATTCTTTTCTATCCGCTGAGGATAAAAATTTCTTTAGTCATCCAGGCATTGACGCTAAAGGAATTTTACGTGCAATAATCAAAAATATAAAAAACATTTCACAAAATAAAAGATTGGAAGGAGCCTCAACTATTACCCAACAAGTCGCAAAAAATTTTTTATTAACTAATGAAGTCTCTCTGAAAAGAAAAATTAAAGAGGCAATTTTAGCTTTCAGAATAGAGAGGGCTTACACTAAAGAGAGAATTTTAGAACTATATTTAAATCAGATATATTTAGGTCAAGGTACTTATGGAATAGCCGCGGCTAGTTTGGAATATTTTGATAAATCAATTAAAGAGTTAAATTATTCGGAAGCTGCTTTATTAGCTTCACTACCAAAGGCTCCAAGTAAGTATAATCCATATAAATATCCCGAGGTGGCAAAATTTAGAAGAAATCTGGTTCTTGAGAATTTAGAGGAAAATAATTTTATTTCAAAAAAAGAACTAAACGAATTTAAAAATTCAATACTAAAATTAAAAAAAAGAAAAATTGAGATTGTGAATGAAGCTAATTCTTACACGGAAGAAGTTAGAAAAACTGTAAAAGATATTTACGGTTTTGAAAAGCTTTATTCTCAAGGTTTAAGTATAAGCACACCGCTTAAAATTAATTATCAAATTCAGGCTTTAAAGTCATTAAGGAAAGGTATTGAAGATTATGATCAAAGACAAGGTTGGCGAGGCGCGATCACTAACAAAATTAATAATAAAAATTGGGAAAATAAAATTAATCAATACAAACTTGATCCAACATTAAACTGGAATTTAGCTGAAATTATTTTTCTAAATAATAGCGAAATACAATTTAAAACAATTGATAAAAAAAAGAAGACTATTCGAGGAAGTGTTCTTTTTAAAGAAGCAAAGTGGACAATGTCAAAAAAGAGAACAATAAGTGATATTCATGAAATTGGGGATATAATTTTTGTTAAAAAAGAAAAAAATTTATGGAAAATTAAACAGTATCCAAGGGTAAATGGGGGGATTGTAATTATAGATCCCTATACAGGAAATGTATTGGCTTTGGTCGGTGGATTTAATTTTAAAACAAGCGAATTCAATAGGGTGACACAAGCAAAAAGGCAACCTGGTTCTGCCTTCAAACCAATAGTTTATGCTGCTGCTTTAGAAAATGGCTTTGCACCAAACACAATTATTTTAGACGCACCTTTTGTTGAAAGTCAAGGAGTTGGATTAAAAAATTGGAAACCCGAAAATTATGGAAAAAAATTTTACGGCCCCTCAACTTTAAGAAAAGGAATTGAATATTCTAGAAATTTAATGACAGTTCGAATAGCTAAGATGTTAGGTTTAGAGGAAATTTTAAAATTATCTAAAAAATTAAATATTTATGACGAAATTCCAGAATTACTCTCAGTTTCTTTAGGTTCAGCAGAGACTACATTGATTAATTTAGCCTCATCATACGCTCCATTTGTAAATGGTGGAAAAAAAATTGAGCCAAAGCTAATCTCAAGAATACAAGATAGAAGAGGAAAAACTATTTTTCAAGAAAAAGGGAGAAAGTGTATTGGTTGTGATAATTTTATTAATGATAAGATTGAATTTCCAAAAATAAAAAATAATAGTGAACAGGTTATTAGTAAAGAGACCGCTTATCAAATGGCCTCAATTTTACAAGGGGCAGTTCAAAGAGGAACAGCAAAAAAATTGAGATCTTTAAAAGTTCCTTTAGGTGGAAAAACAGGAACAACAAATGATAATTACGATGCTTGGTTCATTGGTTTTTCTTCTAATTTAGTAATAGGGGTTTATATTGGTTATGACAATCCAAAAACTTTAGGAAAATTTGAAACAGGATCAAAAGCAGCATTACCAATTTTTAAAGATTTTGTTGAAAAAGCCTTGTACAAAGAAGACTTTAACGAATTCAAAATACCAGAAAATATATATTTGACATCACTAAACTACGATACTGGAATTAAATCAGCTCCTGGAGATAAAAATTCTATTACTGAAGCTCTTAAATTAAGAGATATTAACAATATTGATAATTATAACTTAATATCCACATATGGTCGTGATAAAACTATTAAATTTAGACAATTTTACTAATGGAAAATTTTGAGACAATATTAACAAATACAGAAAAGACTCTAAATAATATTAGGGGGTATCTTTGATAAAGAAAAAATTGAGTTTAAGATCAAAGAGTTAGAACAAATTTCTTTAAAAGAGAATTTTTGGAAAGATAAAAAATTAGTAAAAAAAACTACTAAACAAAAAAAAATTTTTGAAGATATTTTAAATTCTTATACTAAATCGATTAACGACCTTAATAATCTTAAAGACTTATATTCGTTAGCTTCACAAGAGGAAGATGATGAAACTATTCAAGATTGTATCAAAAAAATTGAACAAATTTCAAAGGACATAAAAAAAAGTGAAATTAATTGTTTTTTGTCTGGCGAAAATGATGATTATGATATTTATGTAGAAATTCATGCTGGCGCAGGTGGGACCGAAAGTCAGGATTGGGCTGATATGCTAAGACGAATGTATATGAAATGGTTCGACAAGAAAAATTTTAGATATGAAATCATTAGTGAGCATAAGGGGGAAGAGGCAGGAATCAAATCTTCAACAATTAAAGTTGAGGGTGATTATCTATATGGATTAATGAAATCGGAGTCAGGGGTTCATAGACTTGTCCGTATTTCTCCTTTTGACAGTGGAGCTCGTAGGCATACTAGTTTTGCAAGTGTTTGGGTTTATCCAGCAGTTGAAGACGACATAAATATTAAAATAGAAGAGAAAGATCTAAGAATAGATACGTACAGATCAAGCGGTGCAGGAGGTCAACATGTAAATACAACTGATAGCGCTGTTAGAATTACACATATTCCAACTAAAATAGTTGTACAATGTCAAAACGAAAGATCTCAACACAAGAATAAAGAGACTTGTTATAAAATGTTAAAGGCAAGATTGTATGAACATGAAATGCAAAAAAAACAGGAAGAAAATGAAAAAACTTTATCAAATAAAACTGATATTGGATGGGGGCACCAAATAAGATCGTATGTGTTACAACCTTATCAGTTGGTTAAAGATTTAAGAAATAAAATAGAAAGCTCAAATCCAGCAAGCATTTTGGATGGAAACATTGATCTATTTATTGAAGAGGGTATTAAAAATAAAAAATAAAAATGAAAAAATTATTTTTTTATTCTATTTTATTATCAATCGTATTATTTTTTGCATTAATTCTAACTTTATCATCAATTGGAATAGAAACTAATAAGTTTAATAAAATAATATCTGACAAGGCTAATAAAACAAATAATATTAATTTAGATTTAAAAACAATAAAATTTAAAATCGATCTAAAAGAATTAAGTTTATTCTTAAATACGCAAAATCCAAAAATAAATTATAAAGGTTTTATTATACCAGTAGAAAATATAAAAGTTTATGTTGATTTTTTATCCGTACTAAAATCAGATCCAAAAATTGAAAAAATAAACTTTGTTCTAAAAGAGCTTCATGTAACTCAATTAAATAAATTATCTTCAGCAATAAAACCCTCTAATTTTACAAGTATTCTGAATAATAAAATTAATGATGGAAAATTAATTTGTGAAATTGATATATTTTTAAGCGACAAAGGAACAATTGAAAATTTTATTGCCAAAGGAACAGTCAAAAATCTAAAGGCTCAAATATTTGATGATTTGAATTTTTCAAAAGGGGAATTGAGTTTTTTTGCGGATAAAAATGATATCTTAATCAAAAATATTTATGGAGCAGTTGAAGATATTAAAATTTCAGATGGGGACTTAAGATTAAATATAGAAAATGGAGTTAAATTGAATTCAAATTTTATCTCAAAAATTGATTTAGATGAAACACTTTTAAGTAGATATCAGAAATATCTGACTAAATATAATACATCAAATAATTTAAAAAATCTTACAGCTAATTTAAATAACAACTTTTCTATAGAATTAGACGATACATACAAAGTAAAAGATTATAATTATAGTATTTCAGGAGAAATTGAGAATAGTGAGTATAGACTCTCAAATCCTTTTAAAAATGGTTTTATAACAAAGGAAATAGAAAAAATTTACTTATCAGATTTTCAAATTCAAACTTCTTTCGCACCTGACAAAACAAGCTTCAATGGGAAAGGCAAATACTCTTTAAACAATAAAGATTTTTTAAAAATTAACTTAGAGAATACTTTTATTAAAGATCTTGTTAATTTAAAAATTGATTTTGACTACAATGGAGATCTTGATTTAAGCTTAATAAATTATAAAAAATCTGAAAATTCAAAAAGTGAAATATCATTACATTTAGAAAAAAAAAGAAAGTCTTTTAAAATTAATAAACTTACCTTTACCGATAAAAAAAATTCAATAAAATTGAGCGATTTCAAATTCCAATCAAATAAACTTTTATCTTTTAAAAAAATTGAAGTCATTACGGCCAATAACAATTTTCAGGTTCAAAATATTAATAAAATTTTGATAAAGGGAACAAAATTTGATGCAACTAATTTAGCAAAACTTTTTAACAAGCAAAACGGTGAAAACATTTTTAGCAAAATAGAAGGTGACATCGAAATTGACTTTAAAAATATTAAAGTTCCAATGTCTGAAATGCTTCAAAATTTTAAATTAATTGGAGAAATTAAAAAAGGTAAATTTGCAAAAATTTCATCTAAAGGAGATTTCGGCGCCAACAATTTTTTAGATATATCTATGAAAAGAGATAAGAATTCAGAAAAAAAATATTTAGAAATTTACTCAGATCTAACAAGACCTTTATTAACTGAATATAGTTTTTTTAATGGTTTAACAGGAGGCAAATTGCTTTTTAGCTCAATAATTGAAAATTCAAAATCAAATTCAAAACTTAGAATAGAAAACTTTAAAGTAGTAAATGCACCTGGCATGATTAAACTTTTGTCTCTAGCTGACTTAGGTGGCTTGGCAGATCTTGCTGAGGGTGATGGTTTATCGTTTGATATGTTAGAAATTGATATGGAAAAAAATAAAAATTTTCTGAAATTAAATGAAATTCTTGCATTGGGACCAAGTATTTCCGTTTTAATGGAAGGTTATCAAGATGAAAAAGGTCTTACAAGTTTAAGAGGTACTTTGGTTCCCGCGAAAACTTTAAATAAGTTAATTGCAAAGATACCAGTTATTGGAAACATTGTTATTCCAAAAGAAGTTGGAGAAGGCTTATTTGGCATAAGTTTCAAAATAAAGGGTAAAAAAGGTGATATTAAAACTACAATTAACCCCATAAGAACCCTAACACCAAGATTTATTCAAAAGATTATAGACAAAAAAGAAATTAAATAATTTTTATTAAAAAATGTTTTTTCTTTCCGTAAGAAAGCTTTAGAATAAAATTTTTAAAGTCACTAATTTGAATAATTTTCTTATCATCTTCAATAGTTTTATCGTTAATTTTAAAACCTTTATTTGCGATAGCTCTACGTGCTTCACTTTTAGAAGACAAAATTTTATTATCTGCAATAAAATTAAGAAAACTTAAGCCTTTTTTAACTTCACTTAATTTAACTTTTATTTCAGGTAAATCAGAACCTAAACCGCCTTTTATAAATGTGTCTTTAGCAGTTTTTTCAGCTTTGTTTGCGGCAGATTTACCGTGTAAAATTCTTGTAGCTTCGTTTGCTAATAGAATTTTTAATTTATTTACATTTTTTTCTTTATTACAAATTTCATTTACTTCTTTATGATCAATCTCTGTGAAGAAGTTAAGAAATCTTTTTACATCTCTATCATCTGTATTTCTCCAAAATTGCCAATAATCATATGATGATAATTGATTCTCATTTAACCAAATTGCACCTGATTCTGTTTTACCCATTTTCGCACCGGATGCTAAAGTAATAAGTGGCGAAGTAAGTCCAAATGCCTCTTTTTGTAAAATTCTTCTAATTAAATCTACCCCATTAATTATATTTCCCCACTGATCAGAGCCACCAATTTGTAAAATACATTTATTGTTTTTAAATAATTGATAAAAGTCATAGGCTTGTAAAATCATATAATTAAATTCCATATAGCTTAAAGATTGTTCTCTTTCTAATCTTAATTTTACGCTATCGAAAGTAAGCATTTTATTAATTGTAAAATGACTGCCTATATCCCTTAAGAATTGAATGTATTTCAACTTTGTTAACCAATTAGCATTATTCACAAATATTGGCGCAGTCTTTTTATTTTTAGTATCTAGAATTTTATTAAAAACTTTCTTTATACTTTCAATATTTTTTTTAATCTGATTTTGTTTTAATAATTTTCGAGTCGAGTCTTTACCTGAAGGATCACCAATTAATGTAGTTCCACCCCCTAAAAGAACTATCGGTTGATGCCCATGTTTTTGCATCAATTTTAGCATCATTATCTGTAACAAACTACCAACATGCAGGCTACTGGCAGTGCAATCAAACCCGATATATCCAGAAATAGGTTGTTTGTCACAGATTTTGGAAAGATTATCTAAATCTGTACATTGATTTAGATATCCTCTGTCTTTCATTTCTTGTAAAAATTTATTTTTCATAGTGCTATTTAATAAATCAACTATTATACAAAAATAGTTATAAATAAATAAAAATATGCAAAAAGATTGGATGTCTTTAGGTCTTATGAGCGGCACTTCTGGAGATGGAGTTGATGCTTCTATTATAAATTCAAACGGTATTGATAAATACGAGTCCATAAAAGACAAATATTTTGAGTATGACTCTGATATTTATAAAGATATTCACAATTTAAAAGATAAAATTCACTCTTTAGAACATATTAATAAATTTAAAAAAGATTTAGAAAATTTAGAGAGAAAAATTACGATTTTTCACGCTAAGGTAGTTAAACAACTTAAAGTTAGCGATGATACAATTATAGGTTTTCATGGACAGACTATTTATCATAATCCTGTTGAAAAAATTTCAAAACAACTGGGAAATGGAAAATTATTAAATCAATTAACAAATAATGATATAATTTTTAATTTTAGAAATAATGATATTTTAAACGATGGGCAAGGAGCGCCCTTAGCACCTATTTTTCATCATTTAATGGTAGTTCAAAACAAAATAAGTTTGCCAGTGTGCGTACTTAACATTGGAGGAATCTCCAACATTACGATTGTAAAAAGCAAAAATAATTTAAATGAACTTGCTAGTAAAGATATAGGACCAGGAAACTGCTTGATTGACACATGGGTCAGAAAAAACTCCAAAAAAAAATTTGATCTTGACGGAAAGTTTGCTGCTATTGGTGAAAGAAATGAAATAATTTATGAACAAGCCCAAGAGCTTTATATGAATCAAAAAAATAAAAAATTATCATTTGATACTAATGATTTTGATATATCTTTTATAAGGGGATTAAGCCTTGAAGATGGAGCAACAACTCTTACAGACTTCACTGCAAGTATAATAAGTGAAGAACTTTCATTAACTTTGGCAAACACAAAAGAAAAGATTTTAGATATTTTAATTTGTGGGGGTGGTAGAAAAAATAAAATCTTGATAAAAAAGATTAAAGATAATTTAAACTCAAATTTAAATTTAAAATTAATTGATGATTTTAATATTGATGGTGATTTTATAGAATCCCAAGCTTTTGCATTTCTAGCAATTAGATCTATTAAGGGACTTCCAATTTCTTTTCCAAATACAACAGGATGTAAAACAGCTTGTACTGGCGGAGAATTAATTAAGGATTAAATTAAAGCGGTTTTTTCTTTAAGATATTTTTCAATTTCCGCTGTTAATTCTTTTTCTTTACTTTTAAAAAAATGATTTGAGTTTTTTATTTTTGAAAAAATTACTTCAACACCTTTTTGACTTTTAATTCTA
>MDTB01140143.1_pt1 | contig 11144 bp, 27 predicted proteins | sample 811161 | NCBI WGS metagenome assembly MDTB01 (sample SAMN05326650, study PRJNA326480) | marine metagenome | isolation source: seawater | place: Mediterranean Sea | collected 2009
CATTGGTATCTCGGTATGCAACCAGAACGCTTGAGCTTGTTTAAGCCATCCCTCAGTATAGTATTCTGGATATTCAAATGGTTTGTATGCAATTCTTTCATCAAATAACCCCATATTTATTTATCTATTTCTATGCATATATCTACAAAAGGCAAATATATAACGTGTTGAACATATTCTTTTTCTATATAGGTTCTAGCACCTATAAGTATTCCGGGGTATAAACCCACACTAATTTCCCAACTTCTCATTTACCCTGTCCTTTGTACAATTTAACATAATTTTTTGATGATTTTAAAGAAGAGGTTTTGCTTTTTGAATGAACACCTGGTCTTTTAACTTTTTTCTTTTGTTTATAATTACCACTAATTACTTTAGCCATAACATTTTATATTATATTTATCGTGTATTTCAACTAATTCTTTATACTTTATAAAACCTCTATTAGTAATAGACCATTTAATCCACTTCTCAATTTGTCGCTCAGCATATTTTAACCTAGCTATTTTTTTTGCTTGCTCAGGATGATTTCTACGGTTCTGTCGCATTCTTTTTGATTTTGTGGTTTATATAAAGTATACTCCGGAAACTGTTCTGTAACTAATCTTTTAAACAGCTTCCATCTAATTGGAAACGATTCGTTTGGCCTACCTTTAGTTTCAATTATAAAATTATCACCAATAAAATCTGGCGTATATTTAATAGGTAATATTCTTTTACTACCTCTATTAACATATTCGCCTCTTCCGTTAGCTTGTCTTTCATAAGCTTCATTTTCAAAATGAAAACCATTAATTAAAACAAATGTTTCCCCTTCATATTTTGCTTTAATTTTTGCTTTCTTTAAAGCCATATACATATATCTTTCTAACCCTGATGCAAAGTTATGACCATCATATGTAATCTTTTTTGCTCTTACAGGCCCTTTCTTTTTAGTCTTTCTTCGCATCTCTAATATAACATTCTTCAACCTCATCTCGCAAAACCATACGTGCTTTTTCAAGATAGTTAACAGCATCCATTAATTCTTCTTGTAAATGTTGTAACCATTTGTCTAAAGGTTGATCATCATCAGCTAAAGTAACACCGTACTTTTTAAAACCAACATCAGATCTAGATTGAATTTTATTAATAACTTGTTTAATTATTTGGTCTCTCATAATTGATCTTTAACAAATGTTCCGTTTTTCATTTTACCAGTTCTAGAAGATATTTCATCATAAGCAGACTGAATACAACTTTCAATGTCGGTACCTGCAAGGTAGGCGAGATTAGTGAGAACAACAACACAATCACCAATAGCGTCAATAATATCTGGTTTATTGTTTTTAAGTATCCCTTGCGATAATTCTCCTGATTCTTCATATAATTTAATTAATTGAGTCTTAACATCTCCTTTATCATATATACCACGCTCTTCTGCCCAGTCTCTAATGAGTCCAAATATGTTTTCTTTGTTGAGAGTTGGCTGCGCCATAAAAGCCTCATAAAAAGCTTTATTATAAATGAAAGAACGATCTTCATTGTACATTGATTTTTTTGAATTTGCATCTATCCACTCCAAAGCTTCTTTTGTTAATTCAAATTCACCTAAAGATGTTTCCCACTTCATTCCAATACTACTTTTAAGTTCACCTTTTAGATGACTTTTAGGATATGGAAATGTAGTTGTCTGTTCTGTTATGTTTATTTTCATTTTATTAAATTTTTGAAAATATAAATTTTTATACTTTCGTCTATCGACTTTATATCCATAAGACTTTTGAAGTTCTATTTCCTTATCAGATATATAATCTATATCGTCAGAAGAATCAAGAACTTCATATTCATCAGGCTTATAGCCCTGCACCAGCGTAACTCTATTATCTAAATTACGTGTGACGCCAACTTTTTTACCAGGAATATGATAAATATAATACATATTATTTGTATAACTTATTATACTTAGCAACTACATATATTGATTCATTATTTTCTGAAATACCAAAACCAATAGATGTTGCATCAGGATATATAATTTGATTATAAGTTGAGTTATCAACTGAATCTAATACCCAATTTAAAGAAGCCTCTAATAACACATCTTTACCGTTTTCAAAAACATATGCTTTATTAATATAAAATATATTTTCACCATAATTATCTGTACTTACTGTGAAGCTATCCGTATTCGCCATATAATCAGCCCATTCTTGTGCTGCTATAGAAAGATTATTATTGTAACTAAGAGGTGTTATATCATAATAAGACCTAATTGTATTTTGAAAATTCAATGCTGAATCATAATACGTTTGCGCAAATGACAACATTGGAAACATTAAAGTTAAAATTAAATTTTTCATATTTTTTTTATTTATTTTATTTATTATATTTTTACTTTTTTTATTTAAAAACTTAGCCATATAATTTGTTTTAGACTGATAGTTTTGCTTTAATTCCGGGGTGTGGGTCATAATTATTTAATTTAAACATACTTTTTGAAGGTATAAATATAAAATCATTTGCACCTTCTTGGATTTTTAAACCAAAAGATAAATTTAAAGTTGGTAAAGTTTTAAACTCTCTTGACAATTGTAATTTAACTTGATCAATATGGTTGTTGTATATATGGCAATCACCAAGCTGACCTATAAGCTGACCAGCTTTATAGCCATTACCTTCAGCTAACATTTGTAAAAGTAACCCATACATTGCAATATCGTACGGTAAACCTAAAAAAATATCAACAGACCTTTGTTGCCACATAAGATCCATAACTCCGTTGTTTATGTAGACTTGAAAACCGTAATGACAAGGAGGAAGTGCCATATCATTGAAATCGCTAGGATTCCAAGCATTAACCATAAGTCTTCTCGAAGACGGATTTTTTCTAATGTTATCCAATAAATTGAACAATTGATCAACCCCATTGAAATTTCTCCATTGATAACCGTATACCTTACCAAGAGTTCCATCTGTCCTGCCGGACCGTTCATAGTTGGGAGTCCAATAATTAACCCCATTGTTAACAAGATATTGCATATCAGTGCGACCTTGCAATATCCATAATATTTCCGTAAGTGCATGATTAAAATGTACTTTTTTAGTTGTTAGCAAAGGAAAACCTGCAGCCATATTATGTCTAATAGTTCTGCCAAATACAGCTTTAGTTCCTGTACCTGTACGATCTTTTTTATTTTTACCAGCGTATAATACACCTGCCATAAGGTCTCTGTATTGTTCATCTATATTTATCATAGTAATATTTCATCATTTTAAATGTTTCCTGCCATATAATATGTTTATCATATATAGACGGCGATAAATTTACTTTTTTATAGTTTGGCATAAAAGATACTCCTATACGCCACTCTTCAGGATTAGGCCCTTTAGTAGCTGCAATAGGTGATATTATAATACCTTTATTTGCGCAAAAATTACACCAAGCATATTCTTCATCAGATAGATCATAATTAGGCATCCATCTTGTTTTTTTTTTAGCCATTTATTCCCAAGGCATTGGTTCAGCATTCATGTTTACAGGCTCATGAGGTATAAAACAGCCAGACTTAGGTTCCCATTTGAAGTGGGCTTCTGCACCGTTTTCCCCAAGATTTTGGAACTTAACTTTAAGAACTTTTGCTTTAACAGTTTTATTGTCGTAATCCCTGTGAACAAGAAGGCCATGATAAGAAGCATCATACCACTCACCACCTCCTTTGATATTATACATAGTTGGCTCTTCAATTTTTCCATTTCCATCTTTATACATTTTAGTTGGATGTGCAACAACTATAACTAAAACGTCATACTTTTTAGCAAAGCTTTCAATTTTAGTTAAGTACTCCATTGTATAACGGTTTACATCTTCAGTTTTTGCATCAACATCTCTTACTTTATTAAAAGGGTCAATTACTAAGCATTTAATACCCTTTCGTTTTACTAACTCGGCTCCTTTACGCAAAACAGATTCTAAAGTATACCTATCCATATCAATAAAGAAAAAATTATCATTAACATGATCTGCAACTTGATTCCATTTATCAGATCCAATTTGATCTTTGCGTGGCATATCTTGCCACACTTTGCGCATTAGCTTATGAGCATGTAAGTAAGTTGGTGCATTTTCCGGCGAAGCAAATGCCGTTTTCCAGCTATAATTATTATTATATCCGACAACCATTTGATCGACGAAATCACTTTTTCCGGAAGAAGGAATACCAGTGACAGTAATGAACTGACCAGTGTATGTTGAAAAAATGTCATCAAAATTAGGTATGCCAATTTGGTATCCTTTTTTAAAGCCATTTTTAACAAAGTCGGTAATTTCGCTTTCAATATCCCTGAGCGTAGTAACATTCTCAAGCGGTACTGGTCTCGCTCCTGTAACACACTCCGCCAAACTTTCTTTTCCATATTGTAATAGATATTCGTTTGCGTCTTTACAATCTTTAAAGTCCGCAATATAACATATTTCAGCACCTAACCTTCTAACTAATTCAGCCTGCAGCGTTTGGCCTGCTTCATCAGTGTCTACTGCTATAATTATTTTTTCTTTATCAGAAAAATAATCAATGCAATTATCTAAATAGTCTAAATTATTATTATTTAAGGTTGCACCATTTGGGACAGACACCACATTATGTACACCAGCTTCATAAAAGCTAAGAGCATCCATTTCGCCTTCCACAATAATACAATATTCATAACCAACAATATTATCAATATTATAAAATACTTTTTCGGCCCCCCTATATAATTTAAAATTCTTTCTACCATCTCTATACTTTACGTTAGTTAGCTCTCCGCCTACAAAATAATTAAAGTGTATAGCATTCTCGGTTTTACCGGTCTGTGGCATAAACTCAGAGCCCTCTGTTACTTTGAGAGCTCTAAGTGTTTCTTTAGATATACCACGTGATTTAAACCATTCTTCTACTTTCGTACTTACTTCTACAATTACTTCAGGTTGTTCAGGCTTTATATATACCTTATCTGAAGATCCTTTACGTTGATACGTATGTAGTTGAAAAGTATTATCACAGTTATGACAAGTGCCGAGACCCCGTTCCCAATCATAAGAAGCACATTTATGTTTCTTATTTTCAGGTTTTCTATCGTGAGAACATATAGGGCATATACCCTGAGCTTTCCCAACCTCTAGACCGTATTGATTGAATTGTTCAATCAAAAACCCATTGATCTCTGTATTGTTTATCATTTAATCTTTGTTAAAACGGTAAGTCATCTGCAGGCGCGGTTGATTGTGCTTGAGCTGACGCTACCTGTGATGCTTGACCATCTCTAGGCGGTGGAGATGGAAACTGTCCGTTAGTCCATACTACTTGAGCATTTCCTAAATAAACTTTTTCAAGTTTAGCTTCTCTTTCTTCTTTAGATTGAGATACGATAACCGGTCCTTGATTACCAAATTGGTCAACCTCATCGTTTACTGTAATTGTTATAGGTAAATACTTACCTTTTTTACCTTCAATGATTTTGTCCTTAGGTATTGAACTTAAGTTAATACTTGTTTTAATAATACCAGCCATATTAATATGAGCTTAAAGTGTTAAACATTCTGCGCAACTGATCTTTATTTGCACCAGTTGCACGTCGTAGATTATCTACTGCTTTTACATGGGTATGCCCTTTGTAAAAATTATTTTCGCTTGTGTTAATTCCTGTCACATTACATACTTTTTTTCTAGTTCGTGCCATAATAATAAAATTTAAATTAAAGTGTTTGGTTAAAAAAATATTGTGAAGGATCAAATCCTTCAGTCTTAAAAAATAATTCGTAAGCTTCTGTTGCTTTTCTTACCTTATTCAAACCAGATTCATAAAATCTATCTGAACAATCAAACACACCAATTTGATGTGTAGTTTTATCAATAGCTATAAACAACATATCATAACCAAATATCTTTCTATAAATATAAGCCTGACTATCGTAATTATAACGATATGCTGAACTTTTAAATTTATTTATATCTGCTGTTGTTTTTAAATCAATAATTAATTGTTCATTATGATTAATTATATCTGCTTTGCCTTTCCAGAAGTTACCTTCTATTTCCTCTACGCCAGGTACTTCATATTCAATCTTACCTGGGCCTTGTATAAAATCTCTGACTATATCATTAGTCATCATCTTATCTCGCATTAATTCAATCTGATCAACTTCATGTTGTAATAAGCATAGCTCACCCTCAGAAATTTCTTTATACTTCTTTGTATTTCTAGTAGTTGCTTCAATAACTTTATACTTTTTCAGCTTATCTGGTTCAAGTATAGCCGTGTGAAAATAACCACCAACTAAAAATGCTGGGATTTGCTTAGACGGTTTTTTAAAGTCTAACGGATTGTTTAATAATGCGGAAATATCTGAATTACTTAAATACTTTCTGCCAAATTCTCCATAGTATTTTGCATCATCTTTAAGTTGATTTACTATTTCTTTTGATTTCATATGATTTCAATTCAGACATGTCTGGTACAGACACATCATATTTACTTGTAATAGTTGCAACACTACCTCCTGATTCAATATAGCTTATTGCTTTACTCCAGTTATCAGAACCCTTTACTAATTTGGTTTTAGATTTTTTACTGTGAGTATTTGTTGCATCAGCGTCAGCAGTATCGTCAATTAATAACAAGTTGCCTAAAGCATACTTCTTACCGTATGATGAGGCTGAACCAAATTGTTGTGGTACTTGCATACCTTTCTGGTTCAAATCTACACCAACAATAGCAGTAGCTTGTATTTTCAGATCACCATCATGCATACTTGCTACAGAATGAATGATTGGTAAACCTGCAATTTCACTAACTCTCTCTTCAATAGTAAAATACACTTTGTATTTTTCATTGATAGGTTTTAAAGCTTCGAGAATGTCTTCAGCAGATCTAAAGTTGTACTTGCCGAATGAGTTGTAACGAGATTTTTTCGCTTTAAACTCTTGTTGAATTAAACTTAATTTTTCTTGAATAGTCATATTATATTTATTACGTTATTATATTCAGATTTAAATACGTAACTCACAGCAAATCAGCAACTTGCGCTGGATCTGTGGTTTCTATTAGTTTGTTAATAGCATCTCTTTTTATTTGAGATATTCTAACAAATGCAGCTGACCCTTCTATATTTAATTTATCAGCTATTTCTTTCGCGGGCATCTTATCGCAGTCAAGACCATAGCTCATTCTAAGTACATCATATTCTTTAATACTTAGATTTGCTTCCATAATACTTAAAAGATATTTATTTAAAATATCAATATTGTATTTTTTAGTCTTGTCTTCTATTTCATAAATAAAATTTTTATCTGGCGGTGTATTATCTATGCTTGAAAATATACTATTAAAAAACATTTCAACCATTTTCTTTTCTTCACCAGAATTTTTACGCATCTCATTTAACTTATGCTCAGGTATTCTTATATTACCTCTATTAATATCTATTGCTCTTCTAATTGCACCTTTAATACGCTTAGATAAGAAAGATTTTAATGTACGTTCAGGGTCAACAGAGTCGGTGATGGTATTCCAATCAATCTTATCTACTGCATATATTAATCCAATTGCTCCTTCTTGGATTAAATCATTTATACTTAACACCCCCGACGCTTGTTGAGTTGTTGAAAACTTACGTGCAATATTTTCAACTAAGGACATATTACTTATAATCAAGTCTTGTCGCTTATCCCCTGTGTCCGGCTCTTCTCCATAAGAATCTATATCATGCCGATACCTTATATAGTTTTGTATATTATATTTCTTCATTTAATAATATTTTTTCTTGTCTTATCTCAGTAGTTATATTTCTATAAACTGTTCTTGTTGATACTTTTAAGGCTTTTGCAATACTCGCTATAGTTATTTTTCTATTATTATCGTGAATATACAACATAGTTTCGTAAATATCGGTAGCTTCTGCTTTTTTCTTTTTCCCGATAAGCTTACCAACTATTCTTAGTTTCTCTGTAGTATCTAATCCTGAGTGATCTTTAAATATTATTTTTCTTAATTTATTTTTAGGTGGTTCTTCTAAATCCATTTCGAATACTTCATCAACAACATTTTTAACCGATGCTTCCGATAATGTAATCGTAATAAATTCATTTTCTTTATCCGCTATGTATCGTGCTAGCTCTGTAATTTTATCATATGTTAATTGTGGATTAAGATACCACAACACAAGTAAATGCCATTTAAATGATTTGTAAGACGTTATCTTAGCTTTACTTCTAAAGAGCTCATAACATTCATACGTACCGCTTTCATAAAAATTACCCCAGCTGAAAGTTTCAGAAGGGGTATCAGTAATTGGTCCGCGTCTATATATGATGCGTCTTCGATTAAGATAATCAAGTTTTCTATGCGACATTAGCCTGCTACTTTATTTATTTTATTTGCTATCGTCACATTCTGGGCCGATGATTTCATAAAGGATTTCTAAATCCTGTAATTCAGCATTTGTAATGTGATCTAACAGATCTTTTGTTTTACCCATTATAGTAATACTAATTTTAAATATTTTTGATATTCTTTCATTCTGCTAGTTATGCTTTGCAGCTCTCTAACTTTTTTATTTAAATCTTTACCCTTTAATTCATCTATATCTCTTGCTTTATGCGTTAGTTGCATATGCAAGTTAAATATATGATTTTTAATTTTGCTTACGTGTTTCTTTTTTCTTGATGTTAAATTTTCTAAAATCATTTATTTTTGTTTTTAGGTTAGCGTAATTAGATTTAATTATGTGATTGTAAAGTCTGTAGCTCATTTAATATAGTTCTTTAAATTCAATTTCCACGTCTGGTGGAAAATATTTTAATATATCTTCTACCGCCTTATCTTGCACGTGGCTTTCAACTTTAAGATTAATTAAATAGCTAAGGTTATCACCTTTATATTTTACAATTAGTTCACCCATTTCTGGTTTCATAACTTTTGTATTTTATTTCTAATAATACGTATTTTGCTTTTCAACATTTCAGCTTTTTCATAATGCTCTTCTTGAACATATGTGTTCATAAGGTCTTCTAATTTAGTTAATTCAAATTGCAAATATTCAGCTTCGCTCACAGTTTTGCTATTGCCAAATTCGTCGCTTAATATAAAAGTATTATGTTCGGCTTCAAATTTTTCTTGTTGCTTCATTAATCTTTCAAATAAAGCATCTGCTAATTTGTTTATATCTTCGTCTGATAAATTCATGCGGTTCTTATTATATTACTATTTATTTTAACTATTTAACAATTCATATATTTCATACTTAGTGTTTACTATTTCTTCGGCTGCTTCAACGATTTCGTGTATAGCATTCGCTTCGTCGTCAGTTAGCGGTCTGTTTTTAAAGTTAGTTGTTTGTAAACCATGCACAAACTTCCAAATATATTCACCTGTTTGTTCTACATTATTTAACATAAGTATATTCGTATTTTCTTAATATATGTTTATTAATAAATTTACCAATTGATTCAGAATACTTCATTGAAATGAATTTATCTATTGGTACATTATCATAATTATATTGCTTTCCGTTTACAAATGTAAGCTTTAATCTGCTATTGTCATAATTATATTTAGCTTTTTTAATAGCCATTGAGTTTACCTCTACTGTTTCTTTTTTTAATTTTTCCATTTTATCTTGTTGTTTTATAAATGTTATGGTGTACAAATTTTATTTTGTACGAGGTTTTACCAGTGAAAATTATATCTCTATTTTTATAATAGTCTTGGTCAGTAAATGGACGACAATAGCCATGTATAATGGTTTGCTTTTTCCATTTAGCAGCGTTAGCTTTACGTTTATCAGCTACGTATTGTTTTAGTTCTTGTATAGTCATTAGTATAAAGGTTTAGTGTGTTCAGGTTCTGTTTGCCAGTGTTCCATTAAATGTTCACCAGTTGAATTATCTATATAATATGTTTCAGTGCCTATAGTTATAAATACTGATTTTTCTGATCTTACATCTATAATCATGATGTTAATTTTTTAGCCATATATGTTGTATATGGTGTGGTTGTTTTTATTGGTTCGATTAATTCAGCCATACGTAACCACATCTTTAACTGTCTAATGTCACCTATAATTGTTTTATAAGTTAACTCTGGCCAAGCGGCAAAATGTCTGTTACGAAATTGAGTACGTATACTTAATCTATAATGTGCTATTTTAGATATTAGCTTTGCCTCAATTTGATTGTCAATTGGATTTGTCATAGTATTTATTTTTAAATTAATTTATGTAAGTAAGACCTCACCGACGGTTTTTTGACCCCTGCAGTGGTACGCCGGATTCGTTGGTCTTACATTCACACACAAAAAATGTGGTACAGAGGAGGAGGAACATTACCCTCGCTTCAACTCGAGTATCTATTTACCCGTCGGTAATCCTCTGTAGCTTTTAATATTATTATAATGGCGTCCATTTTAGGTTCTTCAGGTAGCTAATCCTTATCCTCGCCGAAGCCAACGGGGTAGAGGACCATCATATATGTTATAGTTGCTGGTTAAGTATGTAGTTTATAACTTGACTTGGTGTACCAGTCATTGTGCATTCTTTGTCGTATAGATCTTTGAACGTTAAGTTATAAAACTTTGGCTTGTGTATAGCAAACTGTGTGTCAAATTTATTACCCGCCATGTTATTTAGTTTGTGTTGTTACTATTTCTTTTTCGTTTTCAAGCTTTGTTATTACTTCGTGAAGCTTAACTGTTATGTAGTCAATTATATCTTGCACGTCAAAGCCGTCATTCCATACAGTTGGTACAAACTTTTCAAGCATGTATTTTGTATCCCAGTCAGCATTAGTTAGTTTTTCAATGCGACTGATTTTGTTTTGTAAGTCTAAGTAATTTTGTAATTGTGTGTTCATAATATTTAATTTTAATTGTTTGTTATTCGTTATTATTATCCGTTATGCTTCGTGTTTAGTTTGTATTTTTTCTAATAGTTTTTCATTTTCTTCTTCAATAAAGTTGTCAACTTCGTATTCGGGTAGATATGTTTCAAGATCGCTTACGTATACAATAGCAAAGTGATCGCTATCTAATTCTTTAATGCGATCAATAATATCAGTAAAGTTTGGTTGATAATAAAACACATCCATATCCCATTGCATATGTATATGGTCATTAGTCATGACGTGTAC
>MDTB01195519.1_pt1 | contig 11144 bp, 7 predicted proteins | sample 811161 | NCBI WGS metagenome assembly MDTB01 (sample SAMN05326650, study PRJNA326480) | marine metagenome | isolation source: seawater | place: Mediterranean Sea | collected 2009
ACCACCTCTATCACCCAATCGACCTCAGATAGCATGGACAAGTCGTCCTCAATGTTCCCAGTAGTGACGAGTTTGGCGTTACGTTTGTGAGTTAGCATCTCTGGATTTGATTTCATCATTGCTTTGACTGCAGAATTCGCGACACTATTCCTGTCTCCCTCTTCCCTGACGATATCAAGAAGTAAGACGTTGCATCCAGCATTAGCACAATGGGCAGCAATGCCTGCTCCCATAACGCCACTCCCGATAACGGCTACATTTTGTATGCTATTTGACATCCTAAACTCTTTCCAAAACCGTTGCCATTCCCATTCCGCCACCTACGCATAGTGTCGCTAGTGCGTAACTGCCCTCACTTCTTGCTAGTAATTGGGCAGCTTTACCAATAATTCTGGCCCCACTCGCCCCCAGTGGGTGCCCAAGAGCGATAGCCCCCCCTTCGAGGTTCAATTTATTGATGTCAATCCCCAACTCACCAATTACCGCGAGCGATTGTGCCGCGAAAGCTTCATTCAGTTCTATAATGTCTATATCATCAAGACTCAAACCCGCTTTATCTAATGCTTTTTTGGTAGCTTCCACCGGTCCTATTCCCATAATTTCAGGAGCGCAACCGGTCACTGAAGCGCTTTTGACTCTTGCCAGAGCGACAAGGTTGTTCCTTTTGGCATACTCATCAGAACAGACCAAGACGAACGCCGCTCCATCTGTTAGTGGAGATGAGGTCCCAGCCGTAACAGTCCCGTTAACGTCGAAAGATGGCCTAAGGCCTGACAAAATCTCAATAGTGGTTTCGGACCTTATGCAGCCGTCAGCATCCACTACTCCCTCCTGAGTATGTATTGGCACGATCTCGGACGAGAACAATCCGGCTTCACTTGCAGAGGATGCGAGCTCCTGACTCCTAACTGCGAATTCTTCCTGCTCCTCCCTCCCGATTCCGTAGACCTTTGACACGTTTTCTGCCGTTGTTCCCATTGAAGTCATTTCGTTAGACTGAAGTTCGGGGTTCGGCATCGGATTGAAGCCAGTCATTGGGACCCTGCTCATACTCTCCACTCCACCTGCTATTATTGCATCCGCAAGCCCGCAATCTATCTTCGTTGCAGCATCTTGGACTGCCTGCATTGAGGAACCACAGAAACGATTTATCGTCGCCCCTGGGACTACTTCTGGTAACTCGCTAAGGAAGACGATTATCCTGGCCATGTTGTAGCCCTGTTCGGCTTCTGGAAAGGCACATCCAACGAGAAGGTCATCTATGGAAGAACCATCTATGCTCAAATCTGATAGTAATTTGTCTATAACCTGGGAGGCTATTTCATCCGATCTTGTTTTGGCCAATTGACCCTTCTTTGCAGGAGTAAAGGGGGATCTCGCGTAGCCTGCGATCAGGGCCATGTCACGTTCTAATAGAGTCAATAGATAAACCAATGAGTGATTATATCTGCAACAGATGAGAAAAATAATATTAGGTGTAAAAAGTAAACCTTATATTTACGGTTGATAAGTATTATTCATTTGACTATCACCGGAAGAATATGAGCACGTGGGACTCGCAAAATCTGGATGCAAAGGAATTGCCTAGGCTAGGCTATCTCACACTGGAGTCATTGGGACCTGAAATGGCGGAAGTTTTCACATCCATAACAGACTCTCAAAGGGGTGTTGGAACGCTATCAAATGGAGGCTTACCCGGGCCCTTCAATGGCTGGTTGTACACAGATCTCGAGATGGCGAAGGCGCTGGATGACATAGGAATGGCAGTAAGGTCGAACACAACCAATGTCCCCAATACTATGAAGGAAGTGGCAATATGTGTTATCGGGGCCCATTTCAGAAGCAACGTCGAGTTCTGGGCGCATAGCAGGATAGCTTTAGCGGCGGGAGTGAGGCAGGAGGTACTGGACTCTATCTACAACTCGGAGGAACCCTTTTTCTTAGAGACAGGAGAAGAGCATTTTCAGAGGGCTGCATACGAAATGTCCACGGAGTATCTGAAAACCTACAGGATTTCCGATAAAACATATCAGACCGTTCTAGACTTGTTGGGATCGGATAAGGCCATGATTGAGCTAGTCCTAGTCATGGGCCATTACATCGGTCTCGCAACCCAGCTAAATATCCTTAGAGTACCAAACCCCGGGGACCAACAATACTTCAAAAATTGAAAGGCAAGATTATGTTGAAGGAAATCGCTAGATTACAAAGCTCGTCCCTTTCGTTGGGAGACGTTAAGATGATCGAGATTCCTGAGAATCTAGACAAGCTAACGGCATTGGTCCTTAGAACCAACACAGGAGTCTACGGATGGCTCAACGCGTGCCCTCATGATGGGAGGAGACTATGTCAAGACCCCGCCTATCTCATCAAAAGTAAAACCGGCCTTATCCAGTGCATGCACCATCAGGCAACTTTCGACCCAGAGTCAGGCGTTTGTGACGACGGACCCTGTTCAGGGGACAAACTAAGAGAGGTCAAAACTATAGAGAAAGATGGGCAAATTGTAGTACTGCTGTAATGCCAAAAGTAAACCGGCCGGCAATTCTAAATCAGCCCCCCAGCATGGGTCATCATGGTACAAGAGTCCGGAAGGTCAACTCCCACCGCCGCAGACATCATTCAATTTGTAGACAGAGACCTGGATTTATTCGAGGCTATAAACGACGGCACCGAAAGTCATCTGCAAGGAGCGGGCTCCCTCCCCCCGATAGAACCTCTGACCAAGGCACGGGATGTCGCGTATGTCAGGTTCTCAGTACCTGATCTCGACCTCTACGAAAGGTGGGTTGAAGACTTTGGTCTGAAGATTGTTCATAGGGACGAGGACTCAATCTACTCACGAGGTATCGGCGGAGATGGGTTCTGTCATGTAGCACACAAGGGACCTGCCAAGTTCCTCGGCTTCGCAATGATGATGAGCAAGGAGGAAGATCTCCAAATCTTGTCTGAAAATATAGCGGGCTGCAGTGAGGTACACGAAATTCCGGGAATAGAGGGAGGAATAAGCGGTGGAAAGCGAGTTTCATTCATAGACCCAGTCTGTAATCTCCTGATAGAGGCCGTACACGGCAGAGAAATTGAACCTCTTCCTGCTTCAAGAGAAAGAATAGAGTACAATTACGGAGACAAAACACACTACAAGAGGCCAGCAAATAAGCTCCAAGACACCTCTGGCAATAGAGAAGTGGACGGTACTAATACTGTACACCCCGGTCCTCCGGATGTGCTGAAGATTGGGCACGTTGTCCTAACGATACCCGTAGGTCCTCACCACCAGATGATGTCGTTCATGATGGAGACGTTCGGACTTCTACCCTCTGACAGCGTATACTTTGAATCTCCCAAATCAGCGGAAGGACATTCGATAAACCCTCAGATGTTTGAGAGGTTGCAGGAGGCCGGCCCCTCTCCGCTTTACGAGGGTACATTCGCAGAGGGAGAGGCAACATACGGGTGCTTTTTCAGATGTGACAGGGGAGAAGTGCCAACGGACCACCACACATTCTTCATTCTATCACTAATGGATTCAAAGCAGGCCCCTGAGGGCCAAGGGATTAATCCTCAACTGAGCCATGCCTCCTTTGAGGTCTCCAATCTGGATGACGTTTGGCGAGGCCACATGCAACTTAAGACAAAGGCGGAATACCTGGATGAAAGATATGAGATAGCCTGGGGAGTTGGCAGGCATGTCTTGGGTTCGCACATTTATGACTACTGGCATGACCCCTATGGTCACGTACATGAACACATGTCCGATGGAGATAGGATGACGAGATCCTTTGGTCAGAGGATTCACAAGATTAGCGGCATGGGGCCTAATGGGCACAATCAATGGGGGCCCACTGTCGCTGGGTCAGGAATCAGGAACCTCGATGGGCCGGCAGCAGCTAGCTTCTACCAAGATTTCGATAAAGAAACCCAACAATCACTTATTAATCGGGACCTGTCGAATGTACAAGATTTGATACAAAGGATCAGGAATTCGTCATGATGGATAGCGACTATACCATACCCGATACCAATGGGGTGTCATTCGAAGTGGAATACGTGGAAATTGATAGCCACAAGCATAGGATAGCCTTTGCGGGAAACCCCGAAGGGACGCCTGTTATTGTCATGATGGGAGTCTTCGAAGACAGCCTGAACCACTCAAGGTGGCTTGTTTCTTCCATGGCCAATCACCCCAGTGGTAAAAATTACAGATTTGTCATTGTAACAGTTCCTTTCTTGGAGGAATACACCAGCATAAACGTCGATCCCAATACCATGTCTAAGTACGATGGCATGATCCCCCCCAACAAAATCGTACCAATGAAAGGAACCTTAGCCGTAGACCCTAGATTCGATCTGGAGAACTGTGCTTACACGCTGAAAGAAATACTGACTAAGGGGCTAGGCATTGAGAGGGCACACTTCGTCGGCCACGACAGAGGGTGCATAATCATGGATAACATGCTTGCAGAGTTCCCCCAATTCGCTATCAGCTACTCGAGGGGGTCTCAGGGATGGACCAAGTTTGAGGAGGAGTGGTATGATCTAACCGACAAAGGAATCTTCCTGGGCCCTCCTCACAGAATCATGGCAACTAAGGCGTTCCCCCCACTTCTGGGAAGCGCAATTAGAGGGGGTGCTCCTTTCGGCTTCATAGCTCCTTCCTTCGCTATCGAGGGCTCCAATGCACTACCTGGAACTGAGGCCCAAGAAAGGTGGGAAGCCATTCAATCCATGCCCAATCAGACGGAGAAATTCTTCAAGCTGACTAGGCAGATATTCCGCCAGACAGATTTCCTGGACGAGGGCAAAAGGAGGACTGACAGATCCAGAGGTTTCAGCATACTTGACACTGACTTTCCAATGATGCAGTTCCAAGGGTCTGATGAGATGCTCAGAGCCAGAGACATACCAGGCGCCAGAAAGATGTCCATTCTGAGGAAACTGAGAGGTCTTGTGGGAGGGGGGCATGTCAAAGGAATTTTCAGGCTATTTAGGCTAAAGTTCCCTACCTATGTCTTCGCTGACCTCCCAAATGATCACGGAGTTATCTCTAATCACACCGGCGACCAACCATATTGGGGAAAGTGGAACTTTTGGCCTGATGATGTGGAAGACCTACTTCCTGGGGGGGATTTCCAAGACAGGAATGACCCCAATTGGAACGAGAACTACGAGAGGTATGTTACCATCATGGCTGATGGAAAGTATTCCAACCTAAAGACGAAAGAGGGAGGAAGATTCTCCAGGTTCTGTATAGTATCCGATGCTCTCCATTGGACTCACATCGAAAGGCCTGAGAATGTTGCTTGGGCATGCATGGACTTCATAGTCGACAAAACCTGAAAACGAACTAAATATTTTTTTCCGCCGCAGCCACTGTAGCCCTCACAGCAACTGCCGTATCCGGGGTGACCGAGATGCTAGTTATGCCGCAGTCAATAAGGAAAGGCGGAAACTCGTCAGGGAAATCAGAGGGTGCCTGCCCGCAAATCCCTATCTCCATCCCTCTGGAGTTGAATTTGTCTACAATGTCTCTAATCATTGACTTAACTGATGGTGACCTAGCGTCGATAGGGTTCTGATACCCCTCCAAGTCATCTCTTGAGACAGCATACACTGTCTGGACTAGGTCGTTCGAACCTATTGAACCACCTGAAAGATCCATCATTTCGATGAACCTGTCAGCCTCTATAACATTGGATGGGAGTTCGACCATAACGAAAAGGTCAGTCCCGGTAGCAGGTCCTACGCCCTTTTCGTTCAGCAGTTCAGTCACCATTCTTCCCTCCTCAGGAGTCCTGCAGAATGGAATCATCAGCTGGAGATTGTCCAAGCCGAACTCATCCTTCACAGATTTCATGGCTTCAAGCTCCATCTCAAACGCCGGCCTAAACTTACCATCCATATACCTAGAAGCCCCTCTCCATGCAATCATTGGATTCTCTTCAATCGGCTCGAAAATCCAACCACCTAGGAGCTCTCTATATTCGTTTGATTTGAAATCAGATAGCCTGACAAGTACTGGTCTCGGATAGAAGGCGGCGCAGATTAGTCCAACTCCCTCCCTAAGTTTGTCAATGAATAGGTCCCGCTTGTCGGAATAAGCCCAAGCTCTCTTTTCAAGAGACTCGACGAGCGTCTTTACTTCAGCATCATCAGATTTCTCCAACACCTCTCGATATGCCTTCAAACCTTCAGAAACCTCTCCAGTTTCAGCGAAATTCTTCAAGTCACAGTGATGTATAAATGCAAGCGGGTGAATTCCTAACTCCGAAGATAAAATGAACTCTATTCTGGCCAGGCCAACTCCATCAACAGGCAACATCGAATCCGTAAGAGACTTCGTTGGAAAGCCAACATTTAGTTTTATTTTTGTCTTCAAGACCTCGCTTTCATCAATGGAAAACTCCTCAATCTCATAGGGCACTACTCCCGAGTAGACATAACCTATGTCTCCCTCTGCACAGCTCCCCGTAACCTCTGTCATATCGGGAATTTCCATTGCTTCAGAGCATCCAACGATGGCGGGTATACCGAACTCCCTGGCAATTATCGCCGCATGGGACGTCCTACCGCCCTTTCTTGTGATTATCAGGGAGGATTTTTTCATCAGTGGCTCCCAGTCAGGAGTCGTCATTTCAGTTACCAGTACATCTCCTTGCTGGAAAACTGCCATTTCATCAGAAATCTCCTCCATCGAAAGCCCACTGTCCAAAAGCTTACCCAGCTCCCTCTTCTTGTCTAGTACCTCTGAATATGATCTGAAAACCCTGACCTTGCCCACTCCGATTCTTTTCCCTACGGCCTGTCCAGAGGCCATTACTCTGCCCTTTCGCTTCAAGTCCGATGCAAGCTTCTCATCTATCTTGTACATCAGCATCTTGTTATGCTCAGCTTTGGAGTGAATCGTTTCTGGTCTTGCCTGAACGATGTATATTTCACCAGTGACCCCATCCTTAGCCCATTCGATGTCCATCGGCTGAGAGAAGTACTTTTCGATTGAAACCGCCATTTCCCCCAGGATAATACATTCATCTCTCTCCAGTGACCATCTCTTCCTCATATCGAGTGGGACCCTGACAGAAGATACCTCATTTGCTAACTCATCATCGTATACCAGCATCTGCTCCTTTGTACCCAGAGTTCTATGAACTATCGGCGATTTTCCCTTCCTCAGTCCTTCCTTCCAGATTGTGAATGTGTCCGGGATCACAACTCCTTGAACAACAAGCTCACCTAATCCGTAAGAGGAAGCGATGTGTATCACTCCTCTGTGACCGGAATCAGGATCTATGGTGAACATAACCCCGGAGCAGGCCTTATCGGACCTGGCCATTTTCATAACAACTACTGCCACTGCGCTTTCAAGGGGGTGCAGTCCATTCTCCAGATGGTATCCGACCGACCGTTCTGTAAACATGCTAGCAACGCATCTTCTCCATTTCTCAACAATCTCAACCTCTCCGCTTACATTGAGAAAAGACTCATACTGTCCGGCGAATGAGGCCTCTTTCGAATCTTCAGTAGTCGCTGATGACCTCACAGCCACATCCACTCCTGGGTAGTAGATGTCACATAGCTTACCATAATCAGATGCAATGGCAAGCTTGACAGATTCTGGGACTGGAGTTTCCCTCACAAGTGATCGGGCAAGTGCCGCCCTGGCGTTAAGATCGAGCTCTTTTCTTAGATCTACATCTCTAAGGCATACCTCTAGTGCCTTGGAAAGACAATTCGCCTTAATTGCTTCATTCCTGATATCCTCTATTCCCTCTGGGTTTCGGACGTTATCCCACGTCCTCTCAGGAATTTCAGAATTTATGAACTTTGAAAATGCCTCAGTAGTTAGCGTGAAACCATCTGGCACTTTCACGCCAGATTCCGATAATTTCTGGAACATCTCCCCTAATGACGCACCCTTGCCACCTACATCAGGCGTATCATCAATCCTAGTTTCCTCAAACCACTTAGTCAGGCTCGCTCCTTTCATGTTGGGAGTGGGGAGATTCGCTGTTTAATCGTTACTAGATTCCATTTGTTCACTTTAATCGAAATTTGAAATATCAAACAAGACAAAACATCGACATGTAGTCAGCAAGCATCCTTTCCTCATCTCCTCTACTGTAAGTTCCTAGCATCGTGTAGCCGGGCGCCATAAGCACGTATTCGTTCCTCTTGAACAGTTTTTGATGCATCCCCAGATCCTCTTCTCTCTGGCAGGATACCAGTAATGAACCGGAAGTCACCTCTCCCATCTTGCCATCACTGAGCGATATTACCAGTGGACGGATGGAGTCGGGAATACCTTCAACAAAACCATCTAGATGTTCGCTGGAGTCCTTACAAAGGATCCTGTACTTCGTAGGGTGGTAAGTCCTCAGGGACCTAGGCAGGCCTTCCTCAGTCTTGTAATTGTACATTGGGTATCCCTTTTGGCTAGATTTTCTAGGCTTGAAACCATTAGGAATTGTGATGGTCTCGGGGACGAATGCGGGAAAGAGATCAATAGGTTTGCCCCTAGCCCCATTGAATCTGTGGATTATCCCTCTGATTAGGTTGATGTGCGGCTTCACATTGAACAACAAACCCCCCATGAATAGTGATTGCTTGATTATAAACTCGGAGTCTGGGAAGCATTCTGTCTGGTATTGGTCCAAAAGACGGTCCTCAGAAACGCCCTTCGATACCAGATCTATTTTATTGACCAAATTAAGGGTATTTCTGACTCCAAGATTAAGACCCTGGCCGATGAAGGGAGATGTTTGGTGGGTGGCGTCACCGATCGTGAACATATTGCCCTTTCTCCACGTCTTGGATATCAAAGAGTTGAACTTGTAGATGGTCGACCTGACTATCTTTATTTCTTCAGGATTAAGGTACGGGTAAACCAGCTGCTTTATCGAATCTGGTGACTGAATACTAGCGTGATCGTCACCTTTGTTCAGAGCGAACTCAAATCTGAATGTATTGTTATAAGTCCCGTGATTTTTGCCTTCGCACAGCAAGAATGTTGTCGGCCTTTTTCCCTCCGGGTCGATAATCTGATGGCCGCCTGCGTCAAAGTCTCTTCCAGGCTGGAGAGCGGTTCTGGGGGCATTAATGTCAACTATCAGAAAATGAATTGATTTTCCCAATGATTTCAAATCGGACCCCATCTGTTTTCTCACAAAGCTGCCTCCACCATCCGCTCCGATTAGATATTCTGACCACAGTGTCCTCGTCCCTCCCGTTGACGTATCCTGTATTGTGATGAAGTTCTTTCCATCCTCCCAAAGGACAAGTGCCTCATGGCCATACAATGCATCTATTCCAAGATCATCCTCAATCCTAGACCTCAATAGACGTTCCAACTGAGGTTGATTGAACCAATTGATAAACCCATAATGATCCAAATCGAGAATGTCTCCGTCTATCACTGGGGGTTGCATCTTGCCAAAAGGAAGGTCCATTCTATCCTTGCCCAGCGCGTAACCGACCTCGATAGCAGTGGTGTAGTCGAAATCCCCCCACTTCTCACCAAGGAGTTCCTGAATTACTCCCATCGTGAAGCCATTCAGAGCTATTCCTCTTGGGAATGGATAGGGGTTAGGGTTTTTTTCGACAAGGCAAACTTTCAGCCCCTTTTTTGAGAGGAGTAACGACGCTATAGAGCCTATCGGACCGCCACCGATAATTATCACATCATACTCATTGTCAACCACTCTCGCCACCTCCCAACAGATAACCCTCAAACTCATTTCTTAATTCCCTTTTTATCGGCTTTCCTGTAGATCCCAGGGGCAACTCATCCACAAATATGACAGCATCTGGTTTCTGCCACTTGACAACCTTACCGTCATAGAAGTCTAGAAGTTCTGCCTCATTGACATCGCTCCCCTTAATCATCTCGGCTATCACTATCGGCCTCTCGGACCACTTCTCGTGCCTGACCCCAATTACCGCAGCATCATATACGTCCGGATGTAATTTTATTATCTCCTCAAGTTCTATAGAACTAATCCACTCTCCTCCAGATTTTATTAGATCCTTCGATCTATCGGTTATCGTTAGAAAGCCATACGAATCCAAGACTCCAAGATCTCCAGTTTCGAACCAGCCAGCCTCGTCTACTGCATCAGAGTCCTCAAACAAATATCTCTGCATAACCGTAGGCCCCCTCACCTGAATTATGCCCTCTGACCCACTTTCGATTTCAACACCTGTATCATCAACGACTCTAATCTGAACTGCCCAATTTGTCCTTCCAGCGCTCTCCATCAGCGCGATGGACTCATCGTGACCTAGTCCCAAATGCTTCCCCAAAGGTGTGTTCGCAGTCCCTAAGGGGCTCATCTCAGTCATACCCCATGCCTGTTGGACATGCACGTCATGTTTTTCCTTGAACTCCTTGATCACCCAAGACGGGACAGCAGATCCACCAGAGACCACTCTCTTCAGGTCCGGAATTGGAATCGGCTCGCTCCGCAGTCTTTCGAGCACTTCCTCCCAAATGGTTGGTATCGCGAGTGCTATCGACGCTTTCTCTTCGGTGATTAAATCGATTATGCTCTTGCCATCCAGATTCGGGCCTGGCAGTATAAGCCTGGCTCCCACCATGGCGGACGCGTACGTCATTCCCCATGCATTGACGTGGAACATTGGGACTATCGGGAGTATCGTGTCCTTCGCGCTAATACAGAAGCTATCGGGCAGGCTTACTAAATTGGCATGAAGCACTATTGACTTGTGAGAGTATAGGACTCCCTTTGGATTCCCGGTCGTTCCTGAGGTGTAACAAAGCACTGCGGCGGCGTCCTCATCCAGTCCCGGCCATTCGAATAGTTCGTCGCCTTCTTCGAGCAGGTCCTCAAGGAACTCGAGACCATTCATCCTCGCAGCCGTCTCGTTTTCCTTTGGCCCGGATATGTAAAAATGTTCTACCGTGTCTAGCAAGTGCTTGTGGCCTATCAGGAAACCTATGTAAGAAGGATCAACGACTAGGATCCTATCCTTTGCATGATTGATTATGTACACAATCTCATCAGGAAACAATCTAGGGTTGATTGTATGTGCTACTCCACCATACCCAGAGATTGCGTACAGTATCTCCAGATGAGACCTATTGTTCGGCATTATCGTGCCAACCCGATCTCCACTACTCAGGCCTA
>MDTB01006899.1_pt1 | contig 11143 bp, 9 predicted proteins | sample 811161 | NCBI WGS metagenome assembly MDTB01 (sample SAMN05326650, study PRJNA326480) | marine metagenome | isolation source: seawater | place: Mediterranean Sea | collected 2009
GCTGTGTCTCTGGATGATTCATCTAATGCCATCTCGTCGATTACATTGTCTTTCTTCCACATTTCTAATACATTTTCTAAATTCATAACGTATATTATACCACAGTTTTGGGTAAAAGTAAACCCCTATCTAAATTCAAATGATGTATATTTGAGAACTAAGTCTGCCTGTGCGTATTCTATGTCTGTCGCTTGAGTATTAAACTCAACAGCACTTAGGGATACTGGAAATACTCCTGAAAATGCTATTTCTTTATTTACATTATTATGTGATGATAGTATTGCTAAAATTGCATCAAACTTATAATTTTCATCTGCATCTTTTCTTTGCACACTATTAGATAACCAATTAAATGTTTCTATATAGTTTTCCATATTTTCAGTAATATTAAATCTAATAGCAAGATCCTCAAATCCCATACGATCACCTGTAAATGCAAGGTTGACACCTTTATATGGTACTGGGACATCACCCAGGCTAATGCCAGGTAATGTCACAGCTGTGCAAAAATATTCCAAGTTTGGAAAATTTGTGTTATCTATTTTAAAACTAAACCCTACCGGGCTTAGAAAGTTTTTATTTGTTGTTAATGCCATTTAAAAAATTTTCTTAATAACCTTATTTAATCTACCTGATTTCATCATTACATGAAATTTAGTCCAGATCGACCTATTGTCTGTTGGATCCGATAACAAAAGATACCAGCCTACAATGGCAAATGGTATCAACAACATTAATGTTGTTTCTATCATACTACTATTTATACGTGTTAAAAACCAGGCTACAAAAAAAGAGGCACCGAAGTGCCCCTTTCTTTGAATTCGAATTGAATTAGAACTTAGTTCATAATGTCATCAACTCTGAAGATTCTGAAGTATTGGTTGCTTCTATCTGCACCGATAGTACCATCAATAGCTACGTAAGGGTTAGCAATCATGCCGTACCTTGTTTTGAATCCCATTCTTGGTTGGAAATCGTTCTCACCAACTGCTTTAACCATAGTTAAAGGAACGTATGGGCAGTAGAATATACCAGCGTCATACGGGTTTGAACCTCTGTAACCAACACATGCGAAATCAACAGTTGAATATGGATCAATGTAAACTTTCATTCTGCCATTTAAGACACCTGCGAAAGTGTTACCAGTATCGTCAACATTCAAGTTAGCTGATAAAGCTGGAGTGTAGTCTAATAGACCAGCAGCTGCTAGAGCTGAAGCAACATCAGAAGAACATAATACGAAATTACCTTTTCCTCTTCTTGTTTCTTTAGCGATAACATTAGCTTCTCTTTCGAGTTGCATAATTAGACCTTTGAACTTCTCAACCATCCATCTACCATCTGAGTCAGTTGTGACATCAAATATACCAGATACGGCTGTTGAAGCTTGTAAAGCACCGATTTTAGCAGTTTTTAGAACTGATCTAATAACTTCTCTGTTGATTTCCGCTAGGATCTCAGCTGATAGGATATTAGCTAATTCGCCTTCTGCATCTAAACCGTGAATAGCTTTAAGGTCTTGTGCTAGTTCCATTGTGTACTCAGCTTTTAGTGCTCTTGATTTAGCAGTTACTGTAGCTTTCTCGATTGTGAAAGCCATTTCACCGAAAGAACCATCACCTGATTCACCAACACCTAATCTTTCCGCCGCGGCTGTGGTTAAACCAGAACCGAAAGTAGAAACAGTGTCAGCTGTATCTGCGATAGAACCATCAGTATCTGCGTCTGTTACGCCAACTAATCCAGTTGGATCAGCCTGATGAGTACCAGTTCCTGAGAAATCAGTATCAGCTTCATCGAAGAATGCTTCTGATCCAGATTGGGAACTGTATTTTGATTTCATTGCAAAGATAAGTCCTGTAGGACCAGTCATTGGCTGAACGCCAGCGATATCATAAGCAATAAGGTTAGGCATAGCTCTACGAACTAAAGAGATAAGAACTGGGTCGAAAGTACCAATATTATTAGGAGCTGAGCCTGTGCCAATGTTATTAGCTGCTGCTGCTTCTGAAATAAAGTTACCTTGGGCCTGTGCTTGTTCTTCACGTAGTGCTACTTCTTGGTTTTCAAGAAGCCTAGCTGTGACAGCTTTTTTATATCTGTCTTGGATTTCAGGAGCACCTTCGTGGTCTAAGACCGGACTCCATTTTTCCATTAATTGTGAATCTGCGTTAAACATTTTTGTTTTCCCCTATTAGATTACTTATTAAATTTAGTTATAGCTTGAGTGTATCTAGACATAGTTTCGTTAAGTTCGTCAGCCGGAGCTTCGTCTTCGCCTACTAAACTGTTTACTTCGTCAACTGATTCAGTAACTTCGCCTTTGAAATATGATTCTTTGATAGTAGCTACTTTCTGTTCGAAAGTCTCTTTGTTATCAAATTCAACATCTTCCACTAACTTAGCTAATTTCTCAGCATCTGTTTCTGCAAGCCCTGAAGATGCTTCTCTTACTACGTCAGCTTTAACGTGAACGTTATTAGCTTCGTGAAGTTTGATGTTATCTTCTGTGGTTTTGTTAAGAGATTCTTCAAGCTCTGCAACTTGGTCAGATAGTTCATCTAACAGGTCTGTTTTGCCTTCAGGTATCTCAATATAATGTTCTTTGAACACTGATTGTAAAGAAGTCATGAAGTCCTCAGCAATTTCAGTTCTAAGCCCTGTGCTTACTGCAACTTCGTTTTCTTTCATCCATCCTTCAACAACGTAGTTCAAGTAAGAATCTACTTTCTCTACTAATGAATTTTGAATTTCAGAAACCTCTTCTTCTAGGTTTTGCACATATTCAGCTTCTAAACGATCTACTGATTCAGCTAATTTACTTGTTAGTACTGCTTCTACAATAGTTGCTGCTTTTTCACGGAATCCATCGGAAAGTGTAGCTTCCTCTTTGATGATAGTGTCAAGATCTTCTTCGAAATCAAGAGCTTCTACTTTCGCTTTAGCTTTGAGTTCGTTTTTCTTCTTAGGCAATGAAGCTTTCATTGCTTTATCGTAGTCGCCAACTTCTTGGTCGTTATCTTCATCTACTTCATCTTCAGAAACTGCTACCATTTTCGCAAATAGTTTTTGTGCGTCTTCTTTTTTGGCTGATTTTAGCATATCAACAGCTGCTTGAATAACACCAGCTTTAGTTTTAGGAGTAGCTATCGGAGCAGATTCTTCCATCTCCTCTTCCTTCTTCTTCTTAGGGTGCATACCCTCTTCTAAATCATCAGATGATTCTTCAGAAATTTCTTCTGATTCTTCTTCTGATTGTGCTTCTTCAACAACTTCCTCTTCAGCTTGAACGTCTTCGATTACTTGTGTTTCATCTAGTTGCTCTTCGCTTTCAACAGAAGCTTGCTCATCAATTGATACGTCTTCAGCGTTTTTTACGTCTTCTGACATGTCGTATTCCTCCATAAGGATTATTTATTTACAAGTTTCGAGAGGAAATTCTTAAATGCTCTGATCTCAACATCCGAAGATGAGGTGGACCTGGCTGTCTTTATTTCAGTCTCAATTAATTCAATATCTTGTGCTACCAGAATGCCGTTATCCCATACCCATTCTTTACCTTCCATAATTCCATTGACAAACGCCTCTGGAGCTGAAGGGTCTTGAACGATATCTACTGTCGATAACATAAAGTCACCGTTCACGTAACTAGCGCCATTCTTCTGTACAAGACTTCCCATACCACGACTTGATACACCAAGCTTGACTCCACCTTCGAGTAGACCTTCAACGATCTGACCCATAGGTGTTTTCAATATTGATGCCTTTCCTACAACATTATTTCCCTCCCATTTGAGTTCCGTAATCTTGTGTGAAACTTTATCTAGGTTAATAGTAGGACCTTCTGGGTGATTAAGTTCACCTACTGCCCTACCAGTTGTCACCTGTTCTTTAACATATTTGTTAACAGCTGACTCTAGAATCTTTTTTTCGTATACACGACCGTTTCTATTCTTTTTATCGGCCTGCATAAACACGCCCTCAATGACGTGTGATTTATTACCTTTTTTATCTTCGGTAATGTAATTTTTAATATTACTATCGTTATACTCTGAAATTAACTTCATGAGTTATTCTCCGTAATTATTCTTGTTCTGCATCTGGATTAACCTTACGGTCAATCATGCTAGAAGCAAGTTCTATCTTTTTAGCGTCAAGAGCATCTTTTAGCTTTTGACCCATAACAGTATCAAATGCTTTACTAGCATTAACATTGTCGCCTGCTTCCACTTTCTTTATAATATCTGCGATTTCCATTATTTATCCTGTGTTATTTATTTATACGTTTTAAAGTTTTAAAGGGATTATCCAAACCTCGGATCATCTGGATCCGGCATATCTAAGTCACCTTTACTCTCTTCATCATCGATTTGTTTCTGCATAGTTTCAATATCATCATCGTTAAAGCGTAGAATATTCTTCTGAACCCACTCTTTTGATATGAAAGTACCCATAAATTCATCTAATGAACTTAACATTTCGAATCTTTCTCTATACATTTCAGCTTGTTTTAGCTCACTGAAGTAGTTATCTTCTATAAAATCAAACGAAATAGATTCTTTCCACTCCGCCCAATCATCTTTAGTAACAATATTCTTTAACAGTAATTGTGTTTTTAATAACTGTATAAAGAGATCCGAAAACCTTTTTCTTAATCTATCAACGAATTTCTTAAATTTAACTTCGTCTCTAGTTATCTCAGAGCTTCTTCCTAAGCTAAACTGAGCTTCTTGTTCTAGACGATTCATAGGTACATTTAATGATTTATATAATTTCTTTTGGAAATATATTATATCATCTATTTGGCCTAGGTTCTCGCCGCCTGGTAGCGTGGTGATCTCGGTCCCCCTCCCGCCTTCCCTACGCGGCAGGAAGAAGTCCTCGAGCATACTCATATGCTTTTTATCGTCTTTGATATCACCAGTCTTAGCATCATATACCAATTTGTTTCTATATTGATTCATAATACCTCTTAGGTATTCTTCTGCCTTACCCTTAGGTAAGTTACCAACATCAATATAAAATATCCTACGTTCTGGGGCACGTGATATTCTGTATATGACCAACGAATCTTCCATCATTCTTAACTGATTGACTGGTTTAATAGCCTTATGTAAGTATGATAAAATTCTTTTTCTGGAACTATCTAATATACCAGATGTCGCATATGCTATAGCGTCTGGGTTAATTTTTAGTCCCTGGTTATATTTTCCAAGAGCATTATCTTGGAATATAAAAAATTCTTTTTGAGATTTAATAAGTTTAGCTCCTGTTTTAGGATCTTCCTCTTCTTCTATCTCTTTTACTTTTCTTAATTTAGTTGGATCAATATATCTAAGTTCTTTAATACCTAATTTTTCACTACCTTCATCAACTATTATATGGTATGGTAATCTTCCATCTACATACCAACGTCTGAATATATCGTGTGCATAACTATTAAAGTTAAGCATTTCTAATATACTATCAAACTCTTCTTTGATTAATTTTTTAATCTTATCTGAAGCTTCGACCTTATCTAAAACAATATCTACTGGAACATCATCATGATCTCCAACAATTGCTTCATTAATAATATCTTCTATTGCTGCATCAGCTTCTGGTTGAGCTGATACATCACGATATTTCATAATAAGATCTACTTCATTTTTAGCTTTGTCGCCATCAATATCTAAATATGCACCAAAATGACCACCACTAGTAATAACACCAGCGCCGTCTTCGTCTGTATTTGGTACAAAGGAAACTTTAGGAACTTCTTTGTCCTTTCCTTTTCTATTTATTTCGAATCCGAAAAATTCTGCCATACTATATTTCTCTCTATATCATCAGAGAGGGAAATAAATCCCTCTCTTCTAATATATTTATAAACCTAATTAGGAAGTGGTTCCACTCTCCCAATACTGAACTTGTAGCTCAACAGTAAACTCCTGAATAGCATTTTCAGTTTCATATGAAACGTCTATTGCTCCTACGTTAGATGGCCAAAGCCCTCTAAAGTCGTAAGTTTTAGTAGTATTACCTTCTTTATCAAGTTGTTCTATAATAGCATCAGCTTGATAATCTGTTGGATTACTTAATCCTGTATTAGCATTGTGGGAATTAATACCGTTACTCCATGCTTCAAAAGCATTTCGTACCTCAAAACCAACATCATTAATAACTGTAATAGTCCAAGGTTCAAAAGTTCTATCTCCAGCTATCTGAAGTTGTCTTCCTCTGAATGGTACCATTATCGGTGCTACAATTGATGCAGGGAATTGAGCAGTTTTACACATAAATGATGTAAGTTCTACATCACCGCCTGCATAGCCTGGGAAGTTCATTGTAACTTTAAATAAGTTAGAACGAGCACCACCGCCAACTAGTTTAGATTTAAAATCGTCTACGCCTAATATTGCCATGATTTATTCCCCCTATGATCCAGCTATCTCGGAGAATTCTACTCCGGTTCTGGTTGCTATGAAGTTCAGTGTAATGAAGTTAATAGATCTAGCTGGCTTGATAAATATATCAGCAACGAATCTATTTCCATCTATAACTGCGCCTGTATTGTTAGTAGTGTCACAAATTACTTGGAAATCTGTAACTCCACGTCTTCCTTTAACGTCTCTTAAGAACGGTTCCACCATATTGCGGAAATTCGCTCTTGTGAACTCATCATTGAATTCAAATAATTGTGCCTTAGCTGCTGTTGAAATTGCTTTCTCTAGTGCTATGAACAATCTACGAACGTTAATCCTATCGAATGCAGATGGTTTGCTAAGTAGAGTTTTATCTCCAAATAACATCATACCTTGTCCTGGGAAAGAAACCAATGGATTTACTCTTCCTTTGTACAATGTATCTCTATCTGCTTTGTTAGGATTGTATGCTAATTTAGTTACTCCTAATAGCTGTCCACGGTTTACACCAGCTGGTGAGAACCATGCATCTGCTACTTGTGAAGCATTAGCACATAAACCTGCTACGTGTCCTGCTGCCCCAATATATCTATATACGTCGTTATATTTGTCGTATACGTATAATGCTGAACTATCGCAAGATGCGTAAGATGAAGAAGTTAGTCCGTTTGCAAACGCCATAACGTCTGTTGCTGGAGCTGAACTTCCTACTGTGTCCTCTATCGGTGGAGATACAAAAGCCATACAATCTTTTCTTGCTGTTGCAATAGAGATTAAGTCTTCTGCGATTGTCTCTGCGCCGTTAGCATCTGGACATGCAAACAATAAGTTAACATCAACTGTTTCAGCGTCTTCGAATAAGTCGTAACCTATTGCGATTTCGCCTGCTGTTGGTGCATTATCGTCTGATCCACCAGCTAATGAAGCTTCCATTGCTGATGTGTGAGTTGTGAATGAACCCCCTGGTACGCCGGAAATAAGATTTCCTGCTTCCGCTAAGTTTGAGTTATGATCAGTCCACCAAATCCACTTAGAGTTATTATTAATAACTTCTTTGTAGTAGTTGGATGTTCCATCACTCTTTTTAGCATCTGAACCCTGGGATACGAATGCGAAAGTTTCTAACACTGTACCTGCGGTACCTGTTAGTAAACCATCTTCGTCGATAACTGCTACGTGTAATTCGTCGTTTGCGGACGATTTACCAATTGAGACTGCATAGTCAGATGTTCCTGGTGCTGAATCAAAAGATCCTGCATATGTCCAACCTGAAAAGCTTGAAATACCTTGCGATATAACAGAAACTTTTAAGCTGTTTCCTAGAACTCCTGGATATTTAGCAACCCAATCTCCCTTTGATAGAGAGCCGTTAGCATAGTTATTATCATAATCTTCTTTATTCTTAATCAGTTGTCCGGAACCATCACCAGTAGCATTGTCATGCCCTGATAATACCCTAACAACCTTCAGCGCGTTGCCATACTTTAAGAATGCCGCGGCTGTAAGAAAATATTTAGCTGTACTGTCATCCGGTGTACCGAAATGCTCAGCAAGTTCTGATTCAGAACTAACTGTTTTAATTTCGCCGACTGGACCCCAGTTAAATGATCCGGCAAATCCGCCAATACTGGTAGATACTGCTGGAATCACGCTAGTTGCGTCGATCTCTTTGACCTCAACGCCTGGTGATACTTGAAATGCCATCGCTTTATCCTCTTTTTGAGTTAGTTAATATGTTTCATAATACGGTTATATTCAATATGTTTATTTATACTTATCGAAATTCTAAGTGTCGGTTCTATCTTCTTTACCGACGTGGTCTGACAATATAAACCTCCTATTTGGGTTAATTGCAACTTTAAATATAGTCATTAAGTCTCTATTTAATAACATTTCTGAAGCAGAGTCAGTTGTAGTTAAAGCTATTCTTGTATTTGGATATGATTTATTATTAAAATTAACAGTCATTTCTATAACTGGTCTTTTTTCCTGGACTGTTGGTAATCTTCTAGCTATTGATACATCTACTATTTCAGATTTAAATTTATTACCGTTCTTTTCCCATATAGCTGTATCGCCTTCTATTTCTAATTTATCTACATGTAACATAGATGCATTTGTACCGTTTCCAGTATCAAACTTACCTCTTATTGGATGTTCTAATCCTTCCATTCTTATTCTTTCTATATAACCACATTCTGTTCTAAATAGTGGTTTCCTATGTAATTCGTGTATAAAATGATCTATTATATTAGCTAATACTTGTTGGTCGTTAATCTTTCCTATAGATTTACCATCTTCTAAATCATATCCATTAAAGTGTGAACGAATACCTGGTGAACCATTTATCTCTAATATATAAAAATCTTTCCCAACTTTACAATGATCTACCCCGCAATATAGTGCGCCAGTCGCACGTGCGGACTGTTTAACGAGTTCTTTTTCTTCATCTGATAGTTTATATGGTAAAGTTTTTGCACCTAAGTGTACGTTGTTTCTAAATTCTTTATCATTTTGTTTAATACGTTCTGCTGATCCTAATATTCTACCATTTACAACCAACGTTCTTATATCTGATTTTAAAGGCAAGTATTCTTGTATTAATAACTGTGCATCGTATTTCCATAAAGATTGACAAACAGAAACTAAAGATTGTTTGCTTTCTGCTATAGAAACACCAACACCCTGTGTGCCGGTTAATGTTTTAATAACTACTGGAAATTTACCACCGATCTTTTTATGTGCGCTTTCTATTGATTTAACATTTGTTATAACAGATGATTTAGGTGTAGGTATATTATTACGGTCTAATGCAATCACATTTGACATTTTGTTATCACATAACATCATAGATTCTAAATCGTTAACCATAAAGAATCCGTATGTTCCTAATGTAGATACTAAAGCTTGAGAAGTTAAGGTTTGTATAGCACCTGCTCTTACAAACACAATTGAATTTTCTTTAGATATTTCTACTTCGCTATCTTCACCATCATAATTTTGGAAAACAACAGAACCTAAATCTACATCCGCGTTTGATATATAAGCTTCTTCTACATTTATTAATGTAAATTTCATTCCACGCTTTTTAGTTATCTTACCAACTATATCAGCGAATGTTCCTTCTTCATCACCTAGCCCAAGAACAATACAATGTAACTTGGAAGGATCTTTTTCAAATACTACCTTCTCCGCAAGATCATCCTCGTATTCAATCGTCGGTGTTGGATTTATATATTCTTTAAATTTCATATTACCAGTTTATAAATTTAGTTTCTTCTTCAAACCAGATGTTTCCATCTTCGTCTTTACTATATTTATGCTCTTCAGATTTCTCACCTAAGAAACCCACAGGAAGCATATCGTCCTGTATTGCTGCTAATCTTTCACGATATAACATATCTTTCATATCAATATCTGTTAAAGATCTAAATATATCTGTTGTAGTAAACCAGGCAAACAATACTAAGTTCATCATTAGATCGTCATGGTTCGGTGCTATAGCCATAAAAGAATTACCTCTAGAAACAAACGTACTCATTTCTATAATTGTATTTGGATCTACAATATCTAATTTCTTTTGTTCTATTAAATCTTTTATTGTAGAACATCCTATTCGTTTTACTCTTCGAGTCATTGTAGCACCAATTGCATTGGCTTTTACAGATGATTCAACAAACATATTTTCATATTCTAAATCATAATATAATCCATTACAAACTACTGCACCTTGGTCATTCGATTCTACAATCACGTAAGCATTATTATAACTTTTAGCATATTTGTATATAATATCTGGCATTAACATAGGAGATATATTATTATCCCTAAATGTAGCTACTTGTTTAAAAGGGTCTTCAGTTACATCAAAAATAGTAAATGTACTATAATCTTGTCCTCTACCCTTAGCAACATCCACCGTCATTATATACTCATGACCTTCTTTTACGTCTTCATATACCCAGGCATTTTCTTTTATCGAAATAGGTTCTTTACTTTTTTGTGCTAACAAATGATTAGCATCAATTAAAGTATTACCTCTTCCATGGAATGTATTACCAAACTCTTGTTCAAATTGTAGTTCAGAAGTATTAGCAATAGTTTCTTTTTGCCATTTCTTATTTCTTCCTGGTACATCCCACCAATCTATCCGGAAAGGTTTAAATTCATTTGTACCTTGTGAAGCACCTTCCCAAAGCTTATGATATACATTACCTATTCCGTTTGCTGTACTACATATAATAATTTGTGTATCTTTACCTGCCGATACCACCGGATAAGTAGATGTATAGAATCTAGCATCATCATCAATAAAAGCAAACTCATCTAAGAATAATAAATTAATAGATAAACCTCTTATAGAACTGCCTGATGTAGCAGCTGCTAATATCTTAGAATTATTACTAAACTCTAATGAACCTTTATTTAAAGCCTTAGTTCCTGGCTGTAAAAAGAAAGGTAAGTTTTCCAGAGCCAAAGTTATACGTGATAACATTTCTCTGGCTACCGCACCTTTGTTCGCGAGTATAGCTACAGTTTTTTCTGGGTGAAATACTGCATACCATAAGATATAAACCACACTAGATATGCTTTTACCACTCTGTCTACATGCTAACACTATACTAAATCTATTGTTATTGAAGTGTTTAAACATCTTCTTTTGATAAGGATATAGATTAAATGGTACTAATCCTTCATCTAAAGATATTATCTTAACATATTTTTTAGCAAAGTATACA
>MDTB01058924.1_pt1 | contig 11143 bp, 11 predicted proteins | sample 811161 | NCBI WGS metagenome assembly MDTB01 (sample SAMN05326650, study PRJNA326480) | marine metagenome | isolation source: seawater | place: Mediterranean Sea | collected 2009
AAATAGATTAGAATCCTTACAAGTAAAGATTACTATACCAATAATCCCATAATCTCCAAAAGGTAAATTCTTTTTTGAAATACAAAATATGTTAAAATATCTCAAAAGTAGAGGTGTACTACTAGCAATTTGTTCCAAAAATAACAAAGAAGATGTTATTGAAGTTTTTGAAAAGCATCCTCAATTTATTTTAAAAACAAGTGATTTTGTAATCATTAATGCGAACTGGGAGGATAAAGTTTCTAATATAAAAAATATAGCACAGCAATTAAATTTAGGATTGGAGTCATTTGTATTCATTGATGATTCTGATTTCGAAACAACATTTGTAAAAAGAGAATTGCCCTCTGTAACGGTATATAAAGTTCCAGAAAGATTGTATGATTATCCTTCATTGTTTAGAAAGATATTAAATCTATTTAACCCTCATGTGTATACTTCAGAAGATCAATCTAGAACCATGCTTTACAAAATTGAACAAAAGAGGAAGGAATCAGAATCTAACTTTAATAATATTGACGAATATTTATATTCACTCGGATTGAAGCTTTATGTATCACATAACGTTTTAGACCATATTCAAAGAGTTTCTCAACTTACTCAAAAAACTAATCAGTTCAATCTTACCACCAAAAGATATACCTCTAATGAAATAAATAGCTTTATAAGTGATCCCAATACTCATGTTTTAGATTTTCGCTTAAAAGATAATTTTGGAGATTATGGGATTATTGGTATAGTAATCTTTACTTGTAAGGATTCTAATCTATTTTTGGATACACTCCTTTTAAGTTGCAGGTCTTTAGGTCGTGGTGTCGAATATGAAATAATAAATGTTCTTGTATTATATGCTAAAAAATTAAATATTAAAACAATCAAAGCCGAATACATTAAAACGCCTAAAAATGTACAGGTACAAAATTTTTTAATTAAATCTGGTATGTTTGAAAATTATTCGGATAAACAAAGAAATAATTATTCGACAAAAACATCAAAAATTATGAATCACAAAACGAACATTAAAACTATTGTGAATGACATTTAAGATTGGAAATGTAATTTCATATATCAACGATAAAAATGTATTTTTATCTCGTTCGTTCAAGACTGTATCTACTCTTTCTTCACCTGGAAACCATTTACTACAATTATGTGAAAAATATATCTCCGACTATATTTTATACAATAATTTAGATTTACATGATGTTTATTTGCGTTATTTGCATTTTATTTCACAATATTCTACTGATCTTGAAAATTTCAAAAAATACGGAAAATATCCATTTGAACTAAATACAAATAAAAATTTTGATCGAATCTCTTATGACATTAGTTTGATACTTTCAATTTTTTATTCAATTCCTCGTTTTAACATAATGAATGAATTGTTTAATGTTGTACAAAGATTTAATGGTAGAACAGCAATAATAGGTATTGGTTCTGGACTTGAATTATTTATTATTAAAAACGCAATAAAATCAATCAAAAACTTCGATCTTTACGATCTGAAATTAAATGCATTCATTACATACAAGTTTCCTGATTGTACAAATATTATCGAAAATGAATACGATCGAAAATATGGACCGTATGACCAAGTATTAGCAATTGAATTACTTGAACACTTATCACACCCTTGGAAATTAATTAAGGAAGTGTCGTTATCACTTAATTCTGGTGGTAAATTTATTTTTACAACTGCCACCGATATGCCTCAGTCCGACCATCTTTACAATTTTAACTGTATGAAAAAACTTCAAAACAGATTAGAAAAATGTAATTTAAAAATTTTAAATAATTATGATTTCTACCATAATTACTTGAAGGGACCTAATAACTCAAAAAATACATGGTTTGAGTGTGCATTTATTAATTAAATATATTATGAATATAGAAATAAAAAAAAGTGTTATGAACATTATGTCTGTTGTATTTAATGTTCCTGCTGATTCGATAAATGATAATTCATCTACAGATACAATATCTTCTTGGGACTCGCTTAAACATATGTCTCTAATTGTTAGTCTAGAAGAACAATTAGAATGTGAGTTTACTGATGAACAAATTTCAGAAATGACTAACTTTTCAAAAATTATTGATATTATATCAAGTTTAAAAGGTTAAATATATATCTTTTTTTATAATGTTAATTTTTTCTTATTGATTTATTTTATTTGCATAACATCACAATAAAATATTCCAGCTATGGTTTTAAAATTTATTTTCGTTGGGTAAAAAAAATAGATTACTCGTAACTACACCATTAGAAGTTACTTGGGGATCCAATGAAGAGATTGTTTTTCTTGGTGAATGGTGTAAATTGTATGGGAATGAGCAGCAATGGAAGAATAGAAATTCCAGTGTAGTAGAGTATCATTGGACGGATAGAAATAAAGCATTTAATGATTTTCAATATATAATAAAGTTATATACTTTTTTAATTAATGAATTAACTAGCGACTACAATAAACGCTATAAAATTAACTATTCAAGCAAAGAGTATTCTATTATCTTTGGACATTGGTTAATACAATTTATTGTTGTTGTTTTTGATCGTTGGAATAGTATCAATTATGCTCTAAAAGAATTTAATAATTTGGAAACTATCGCATTAGATTTTAATAAAGATAATTTCATTCCAAGTGATACTGCTGAAGCCACAGATTTTTTTATAAGGGACAGTTGGAATCATGTGCTAATTTCAGAAATTATTGATTTTTATCCTGAAATAACTAAAAATAATATCACCACTAAAATTGATATAAAAAAGGCAAAATATCATTATAAAAATGCCGATATTAAACAAAAAATAATCAAAAAGTGTATTTTCTATATATTTTATTTACTTTCAAAATTTAAGAGAAATAAGAAAACTATTTTATATTTTATTACAAGACCTTTCAGCGTGATGAAACTAATAAAACTTATATTCAATTTAGATTGCAATATAATAAGTAATTATTCCTATTTTAAATCTTCAGACAATAAATTTAGCGATTCTATTAACATATTAAATAATTTTAAATCATCTAATAATTTTGAAGCCATTACTGTTAAATTGATAAATGATTTTATTCCAAAAAGAATAATTTTCTTACTAACACAAAAAGATATAAAGGTGATAAAAGATAGCATGAAAAGCACTAAAGTATAAACAAGTCGTGATAAGTATAATTCATTAAGACTAGAATTTTTTCCAAAAATTACCAGTAAAAAAAGTAAATAACATAAAAGCGAAAATATCTTAATATAAACTATTGTATTTTGTTTGTTGAAATATTCAGAAATAAGAATAGATGAGATTACATTTAATATTGAAGAAAACCACAAAATTATTGGTACATAAAAAATAAATTCAAGTGATAATTTATACTGCAAAAAAAATGTTTCAATTAAATAAGGACCAAAAATAAAAAAAGAAAAACCAAGTAGTACAGAAACAAATGAAACTGTAAAAAAAAGGTCGCTTATATCAATTATGCAATTTTTGAATGAGGAAAAACTGTTAAGCTTTTTATAAATATGCATATTATATACTTGAATAAACGAAGAGACAATAATGCTAAGTAAATCGATAATGATGATAACGAACATAAAGAAACCGAGTTGCTCTAAACCATAAAAGGACCCAATATATAATCGCTCGAACCACAAGAAAAAACCATGTAATAATGTACTCATATATAAAGGAAAAGATATCTTCATTTGTCTTGATATCTCATCTCTTTTAAAATTAAGTTTAAATCTAAATTTAAACAAAATAATAAATACTATAATAGATAAAGTTGGTATGATGAGATCAAAGGATAACCTTGAATATAATTTATACTCTTTTACGGTGAAGATGAAAATTACAAACGAACCAGTATAAGATAAAGTTTCAATAATTGATAACGTACCGAATCTCTGCAAAAGCTTAAGATCATTTTTGAATAAATTAAAAATAATAATAAAAATTAAAGTCGAAATTAAAAAGGGAAAATATAATTTATAAATATTAAAGAAAGTCAAAAATAAAAAAGTTACAGCAATCACTATAAATATATTCCACAATGCGTAATAAGTATATGTGCTATTTCGAATTGAGGAATTACACCCATTGTTGGTTATATTTATTTTTGCTGATTCTCGTAACGTTAATGAAAAGAAATCAAAACAAAGATACTTACTGAATGAAGGTACAATTTGGAGAGTTTTGAATAGACCTAATTCAGATGGGCTTATATACTTCGTTGTAAAAATTAGCACCAACAAGTTAATAATTCTTAAGTATATATTCGATATAGAGTATATAATAGAACTTTTTACAAGGGGATTAAATTTTTTCAAAGTGTCTTAAATGAGAGTTTTTTAATGCTAAAATAAGTACACATATAACCACCGAGGGTAGAGCATGTGTCGGAGATTTTAAGGTTGAAATTAAAGCATAAATCAAACCTGCTGCAATATATGGACTAGATTTCCGATGTGCAAAACTCATAATGATTAGTGTTAAGTAAAGAAAGGTCCAACATAATGTACTAATAATAGAAAATTGAGTGTGTATACTAAAATACGATGATGAAATATTTAATGTATTAAAAGGCTTACCTAAGAAATCAAAATTAAAAAATAGTTCATAATATATACCAAGTGTATCTTCTGCAGAACTAGAAGTAAGTTTTCTTAATAACGAAAGATCTTCACTGGAAAATTGAGGAAATATGTTGAGTACAAAAATTAAACATAATATAAGCAATAAGCACAAAGACCTGTAACTAACGAAATATTTGCTATATAAAAAAAGGAACACACAAGCTAAAGAAATCAAATTTGTGAGTGAGAATACAAAGAATGCGATTGCCAACGAAAAAAGTAGTAAAATAACTTTTAATCTGCTTGAATCTAGATAACTGAAATAAATGAATAAGAAAGGAAAGTAAAAAAAACAAAACACTTGAGGTTCGAAATAAAAGGAACAATATTGTGGGAATTTAATTAGTCCAATTTGAGCAAAGTTCTGGCCTACTATAAATAGACCAAGACCATATGGAAATGAATAAAGATTTTCACCAAAGTTTCCTTCTGAGTTTTTCCTTAAAAATTCTGTATCAATAATGCTTGTGTTGATACCACCTTTTAGTATTATTAAAAACAGTAATATAAACGATAATATTAGAACAAGATGAGTGTGATACGATAAAATTGATTTTAATAATTTATCAAAATTTCCCTTCGAGATTTGTGAAATAGAAACTATAAAAAGAAGGATTACTTTGAAGGTATAAATATAAAGTGATACATTTAGTGTATTGCTCAAAAAACCTACAATCATATCAACACTCATACAAATACAAAATATAAATATTACAATATATACATTCTTATATTCATTTAAAAATAATATTCTAGTCCGTCTACAGGCACTTATGGTTAAATAAACCAACGCTAATAGAACTGATATTAATGATTTCTTATATATTGGAATGTAAGTGCCTAAGAGATCTCCAATAATTGTATTTTCAATAAATACAAAGTGAACAAAAAATAATACAAATAGATACTTAATCAGTTATAATTTAAGTTTTACAATAAGATTTTTTCTCTTACCGCTATATGATGTGTCAATTGAAATATAATTCAAACAAGGGCTCATTCTCGGGTGCAAGTCAACTCGTCTTTTATTAATAAACTTTAATGGTGAATAAAGTTTCAATAACTTTTTTTTAGTCCAGTTTTTATAATCTAGTATATACAATAATTGCATTCGACTTCTATCTGGATATGTATCACAAATTACTTTATTTTCATACAATTTCGTTGGGTGACCGTCTCCAAGTTTATTAATATTATCATTTCGATTTTCTATGCTTTTATTTTTGCTTATATTTATGTGAATAAATTTTGCTTCTGAATCTAACTTACCCCATACTAGTAAACTATGATTATCTAACCAACAATAATGTGAAACTACCTCAAAATTATTGATTTCAGATAAGGCATTTGTCTCAATATCTAAAACAATTAACTTAGACTTTCTCTTCGATCTTTCACACCATCTGTATATGAATGAGAGGTATTTATCTCCATTAGAAAATTTTGCATGGTTTAACTCTTGATTTCTGATTTTTTTATCATTTAGCTTACATAATTGATTTAACTCCTGGCTTTTTATATAGTTTATAATCGAACCGTTTTTGAGACAAATAACATTGAGAGAAGGTTTAAATTCAGATTTATTACATTGATTTGATTTTTTAAGCTTATATCCGTAATCTGATCCTATGGAATCAAGATAAGAGTAATCGATTGACGAAAATAACCTAAAATCATTACTAACTGTTTGAACAGGATAGTTAAATTTTCTTATCAATTTTCCTTTTATGTTATAAATTTGAGAAATAACTTTATTATCCTCTACATTGTTAATTATTATTTGATCTTGTCCTGACCATTGCGCTAACGCACAGTGTTGGAGATTAATAGCTTTACTGTAGACTATTGTTCTTTTTTCTCTTAACTTTCTATCAAAGATGACTACTTCCAAGGTATTTTTATCTTTAAAGTAGTTGTTAATGTAGTAATCAGAACACTTTGACCACGGAGTTATATCAAAATATCCAAACATGTTTTCGCGGGTATCATTATCATCAATATTTGCCCACTCAAAAGGAGAAAATATTTTTATATTATTATTTAATTTCAATAATGTTTTATCGTTTTTGAAACCAACATTTATTATATGAAAGTACAACTTCTTAAGTAAACCCTTTAGAAAAGGGAGTCCAGAAAGAGCACTTCCAATTTTTCTCTCTAATGTAGTAAAACTCAACCTAGTGTTTTTTGGTATACACTAAAATATTTTTCTGCGGTAACTTTAGAATCAAAATATTTTCTACTACTACTTGAAATAGACTTTTTTAAAGATAAATCTAATACTTTAACTATTGAAGATAACACTGAATCTATTTCTATTTGCTTATTGAATAGATAGACATGATCTGGTAATAGTTTTTTCATTTCCTTGTGAGCTGGAATATCTGAAAGAATAGCAGGCAAACCCATGCAAAGACCTTCAAGTACTGAGTTTGGGAACCCTTCCGATTTAGAATATGAAAGCATACAATCACATTTATGCAGTTCCTCAACGATGTTTTTTGAGTGGCCATAGAATTGTATCCCGGAATAATTAGAATATTCCCTCTTGTAGTTTTTGTACAATGGTCCTGAACCGAAAATTCTAAGTTGATACTTATTTTTTTCTTCGCTCTCTTTATACCATCTTAAAATTTCTATTACGTTTTTTCTTTTGTTTAATTCTCCCACAACAGCAATAACAAAAATCTTTTTGTCTTCATTAAAATTTCTTGAAAAACTATATTTTTCAATATCAGTACCATTGGTAATTACTTGAGATCTGATTCCAAATTTAAGAAATTTATCGTGTAAAGTTTTGGAACATGAAATTAAATTTTTAAATCCTATAAAAGTTAAAAAGTGGATTATAGACATAATAGTACCAATGATTTTTCCATATTTTTGTGGGTAGTCCTCTAATGGAAAATTTCTTGCTGTAATTATATGAGGGCAACTTAATTTTATTGTCCTAACAAGGAGATCTGGTCGTATCCCCTGTGTGTGAATGATGCTTGGCGAAAAAGAATCAATATATTTTTTTAATCGAGTTCTTCCATTAATAACAAAATTTCTCGCAGATCCTAATTGTACACATTTAAAATAAAAGCCTGCATTTTGAAATCTTTGAATATCAGTATTTTCATTTTCTGCGGAAAGAGTAAGAACTTTAACTTCGTGACTTGAACTCAAATTATTACACAAGTAGAAGAGTTGGTTAGTTGGTCCACTTTTTTTGAGTCTTGAGACTACAAAGAGTATTTTCATATTAATTTATACAATACAAGTGTTACCAAGTGTGTTTTAAATATTTTTTTGCAATAACATCAGAATGATATTCAAGTGCTCTCATCTTGAGTAATTGCTTAGAAATAGGGCACTCCAATGCTTTTTTAAGGTACTTACAAACTGTGGCAATATCCCTGTCTGGAGAAAAATAGCCATATTGGGATCCTATAATATCCCGTGGGCCACCGGGGCATGAGGCAACAACCGGAGTTAAACCAAAATACATTGCCTCAACTAGAACATTTCCAAAACCTTCCCAGGCAGAACTCAAAAAGAAAATATCACATGAATTAAAGAATATACTAGGATTGCTAACAGGTGAAATAATTTCCCAATCAGTCTCATAAGAAAGCCCCAATGATTCACCATATTTGATAAGATAATCTCTCAGTAAACCTTGACCTATAATCGTGTATTTTAGTTTTGGAAAAGATGATTTTAATTGATAAATACATTGCAATGCTAACTTATAATCTTTTTGAGGATGAAGTCTGCCAATTGAAAGAACTTTCAAAGTATTATCATTTTCGACATGATTATTAATTAGGTTAGTGGGTTTTAATACATCATTTATAACAGGATTACCGATCACACTAATATTTTTCTGAAAAGAGCTCGAAATTGAAATAATATCTTCCCTTGTGTCTCGAGAGTTTGCTATAATCCAATCCGCCTTTTTATAAGCGAAAGGAATTAAAACCCTGTATAACTTATATAATATATAGGTTTTAAAGGATATTTTTTTGAATTGCCTGTAAGTATTTTGTTCAGAAAAGATAACTTTTATACTTCGACTATGAGGAAGTGATAGAGATACTAATATATTTAAGTTCCTGATTGTAGATATTAGGTAATTTTTATTACATGAGGATTTTAGGTATTTTCGAAATTTAAATAGTGAAAAAATAAGTCTACTGTTTAACACATCAACATTAACACCATTTGGCAATCTTTCTAATAAACTCCCTCTTTTTTTTAATACAACAACAGTTACATCATATCCTAATCTATAAAAGCTAATTGCTAAATTTACGCCAACTACTTCAGCACCTGCTAGTCTAAAATCTCCTTGAAAAATAATTATAGATTGTTTCACAAAAAAATTACTCTATTCATTTTAAATATACAAACTTCAGCTCAAAGATTTGAATCCAATAGATCGAAGACATCTATTTTACTATTAAAATTGTATTTTTTACAAAAAATATTTTTGAGTATTTTACTTCTTACTGTTATGCCACTAGGAAACTTCATCTTGGGAATTGTCATAAACATATTCTGCAGAAATTTTAGTTTGCGTAAGAAGATGTAAATATTTAAACAACTATTTTCCAGTCATTGGTTGTTAAACGGTTCACCGTATTATGGATTGCAATTTGAGCACTATAAATAATTGGTAAGTAAACAGAAGAAACAAAAGCTAATGTTTTAATAAGTTTTCTTTTTCTTATTTTTTAAAACAAATCCTTGGATACCACATTTCTTGTTGGAGTCATGCAGGAAGATATCTAATTGTGATTTTTTAAACATGAAATGATATTGAGATAGTGAATAATGTATATCTCCTTTTTCTATTGATGGTGGAAAAAGGTCATCGTATGAAGGCAATAAGTAATGAGATAAACGGTAAGACCTATGATCAATGAAATATTTAATAAAGTGTTTTGTTAACTGAAATAATCGTTCCCGGAGACTAAAAAAGTGTTCACCCATAATTATTATAATTCCATTTTCAGCAAGCAATTGATTAGCTTCTTTAAGTAATAGTATAGGTGACTCAGAATGGTGCAAAGATTGGCATAGTATAATTATATCATATGAATCTGTATGAGGTATAGTATTGATCATATCTCCACAATATAACTTAATTGGAACGTCAATATTATAATAATTTAATGTAATAGGACCTAAATCGTGTATTCGATGTTTTGAAAAGTCGACTGCATCAAATAAATGAGGTTTTTCATTAGATCGTGAAATCAGCCATGATTCTAACCAGCAAGATCCGCTTCCTAAAGACAATATTTTTTTATTTTTTAATGAAGTCTTTGTATTTTCTAGCAAATAAATTAACTGTGCGTATAAAGCACTTAAATGATTATTATTTTCTAGTTTTGATATATCTTCTTTTACATAAAATGGTTTAGTTTTTTCCAGATCTTCTTGATTCCAGTAGGTCTCACTTAAGTCATTATAATCCCCTTTTTTATTACTAATTATTTCGATATTATTCATTATTTTTTATAATTGAATTCAGAGTCTTACAAAATTGAAAAACTTGATTCTTTTCTCTGAACGCATATTTTTGGCAAAAAGCCAGTCTTGCCTTCTGTCTCTTAGTATCGCTCCACCATGCTGTGGTATCTGCATAAATTTCGTTTAAATAATTGGCTGCACTAATAGAGTTGTCATGGAAGATTCCAACTTCTTTTAATAAATCAAAGTAATCCTTGGAGGATGAATCCATTTGCCAAATGGATTCATCCCAAAATATTAAAGTAGGTATGTTGGCTGCTAAAGTTTCACAATAAATTGTGCAATTATAAGTTGCTACAACCAATCGAGACTGGTTAACGCACTTCTGAAATGAATCTTTTGTGCTTGAAAATCTAATATTCCTAAAACGATCCTTCCATCTATTTCTTTGATTCCAACCATAATCACCTTTGGAATAAAGCCTAATAGATGTACAGTTAGTAACACTTGATGTAAGATTTTCATAGAATGTAAAGAGATCATTGAGATAATTAAGTATCAATGAACTTATTGCCATAGATCGTAAATCATGAGCATATCTAGGCATAGATGCTGTTACTAGGGTGACATCACCTTTGGAATTGTAGCAGCCCATATTTAATCTAGCCCAATATTGGCCGGCATTTACAAATTTGGTAATGTCTGTAGAAGGCTTACCACAAGTTAGATAATTATCACAAATTGATTGTTCAAAAAAAGTTGCTCCATTATAAGCTTGAAAAGGACCACCACCATGTTGACCAATAATTAACTTTGCACCATAATTTACTTTGTTTGCGGCCCATTGCTTAAAGAAATCATCATTAAAGTGAGCATTTGTACTCATGATAAATGTTTCTTTAAAATCACTAATTTTTCCTGCATTTGGAAAACTTAATTCACGCAAGCTTTTTGGAATAAAATCATTTATCAATTTCAGAAATTATTGATTTTTATCCTGAAATAACTAAAAATAATATCACCACTAAAATTGATATAAAAAAGG
>MDTB01080543.1_pt1 | contig 11143 bp, 13 predicted proteins | sample 811161 | NCBI WGS metagenome assembly MDTB01 (sample SAMN05326650, study PRJNA326480) | marine metagenome | isolation source: seawater | place: Mediterranean Sea | collected 2009
GCCGCACATTTTTGCCGTCGGCCTCCATAATATAGAGTTGCTGCGTGCCCATGCGGTCGGACTCGAAAACAATCTGCCCCCCATCGGGCGCGTAACACGGCGCGGTATCAATGGCGAGCGACGAGGTAAGCCGACGGGTTTCGCGGGTACGTAAGTCCATGGTGTAAATATTTGAGTTCCCGTTGCGCTCCAGGCTCATCACGATTTTTTGGCCGTCGGGCGAAAACCGTGGCGCAAAAGTCATGCCCGGAAAATCACCGACAACTTCTTGTTGCCCCGTCTCGATATTCAAGAGGTAAACACGCGGCTTATTGCGATAATAAGATAAATAAGTGATTTCCTGCGCCGTCGGGCTGAAACGTGGGGTCAGCGCCAGCGCCCGCCCGTCGGTCAGTTCGCTGCGCGCAAAACCATCTTGATCCATAATCGCCAACCGCTTGACGCGCTTGTTTTTGGGGCCGGTTTCCGACACGAAAACAATGCGCGTATCGAAATATCCGGTCTCCCCCGTCAGGCGTTCATAAATTGCATCGGCCACAAGATGGCTGATACGCCGCCAATTCTCAGGCGTGGTAAAAAATTGCAGGCCCGTCATCTGTTGTTGGGCAACCACATCCCACAATCTGAACTCGACCCGCAGCCGCCCGTCATTCTGGCGAATGGCGCGGCCCGTAACGAGGGCCAGTGCATTGACCAGCCGCCAATCGCGAAACCGCGGGCGCACATTGACGTCGACCTGGGATTCAATAAAGGCTGCGCGGTCGATCGGGCGGAAAAGCCCCGATCGCTCGAGATCCGCGGTCACGACTTGCGCCAGCTTCATGCCGACCCCGTCTTCACTAACAAAATCCAAAACCGCAATCGGAAGAGGTTCGACATTGCCCTGCGTGATGTCGATTTTGAGCGCCGCATTTGCCGGTGCGCCCGACCATAAAGCCAGCACCATCACCCAACCCAAAAATTTACGAATACCCATGGAATAACCCTTCCTGCTAACCCCCCAGCATTTTGCCAGGATCAAATTTCAATTCAATGTCACGCCAAGCCGCATATTTTTCCGGCGGCATTTTGAATGGTTGGCACCGGCGAATGGCGCGCAATACGCTTTCGGCCGCCGCGCGGAAAAACGGGTCGCCCAATTTTGCCCGGTTCATCACTTTGGGGCCCGCTGAAATCATACCGTTCGGGGCCAGTGACACGCGCACCTGCACAATCAAATCCTCGGCATTTAACGCCCCCGATGGCGGGTTCCAGCAACGCCGCATCTGGGTGCGGAAGGCGTCAATTTCATTGAGGGTCAGCCGGATATTTTCAGACACCACCTCGTCTTCCGCCACAGGCTCGGATGCGGTGGGTGTGTCGGGTGTTTTGTTCAGCAGCGCGCGGATCTGAGACACGTCTAGAACAGGCTTCGGCTTTGGCAGCGCAGGTCGCGCCACCGGGCGCAGCTGGCGAATGGGGGTGGCTTTTTCAACCGGCTCGGCAATGGTTTTTTCGGGCACGCGCTTGGGCTCGGGTAGCGGCGCCTCCAATGGCTTATCCAATGGCATGGCCTCGGCAGGCGCAGGCGGTGGCGGTGCCGTCTCGCGTGCTATGGGCGGGGCGGGTTTTGCGGCAGATGGTTTTTTCTCGGCCTCTTCTTTCGGTTTGTCGCGCATCAGCCGCGTAAACTCATCGACCGTCACAATTTCTACCGGCAACAGAGCATCGCTCGTATCCAGCGATGTCATGACCGGTGTCCAAAATCCGATGACCAGCGCCAACACCACATGCAACCCAAGCGAGGCAGATATGTCACGACTGGCGATCACGGGGTTATTTGCGCCCGCTATCTTGCTCGGTAACCAGCGCGACGCGGGTAAACCCGGCATTATTTATGCGCGCCACCACCGCCGCAACACGCCCATAGGCAACATCGCGGTCGCCGCGCACATATATGCGCTGATCATATCCTGTGCCGACCAGCGCTCTCAGGCGCGGCACGAGATCACCCAGCTTGACTTGCGTTTCCTCGATAAAAATCTGGCCGCCCTGATTGACCGAAATCGCCAGCGGCTCGTCATCGCCGGTCAGCGCTTGCGCGCCCGCCTTGGGCAGATTGACAGGCACCCCGACAGTCAAAAGCGGGGCGGCAACCATGAACACGATTAACAAAACCAGCATCACATCGACCATTGGGGTCACATTGATCTCGCTCATCGGTTGGTAGCGCGGGCGTCGCTGGGAGGCCGGTTTTTTCTGCGATGTCGACATGCCCATTTGGCTATGCCTCGTCCGACTGGCGCGCGAGCAGCACGGCAAAATCATCGGCGAACAAATCGAGACGCGCACCGAAACGGGTCAGGTCGTGGGAAAATTTATTATACGCAATCACGGCAGGAATGGCCGCCAACAAGCCCAATCCGGTCGCAAAAAGCGCTTCGGCAATGCCGGGCGCAACGACGGCCAAATTGGTGTCGCGCGTCATGGCAATCGCCTGAAAGCTGTTCATGATGCCCCACACCGTGCCGAAAAGGCCGATAAAGGGCGCAACCGCACCGACAGTAGCCAGAAATAACATGCGCCGCTCCAACAGCCCCATTTCGCGCGCCACCGCCGAGGTCAATGTCCGTTCCACCCGCCGGATTAAATTGGCATTGCCCGGATTTTTCTTTGCCGTTTCGCCGCGCGCAAACTCACGCATGGCAGCAATGAAAACGCCCGACATGGGGTCAGGCCGCGCGGAATTGACCTTGCGATAGACGTTTTGCAGAGAATCGCCCGACCAGAATTGCTGCTCAAAATCCTCCGCCGCGTTTTCGACACGCCGGAAAAGAAAGGTTTTTTCAAAAATTATGGCCCAACTCCAGACGGATGAGAAAATCAGACCAATCATGACAAGTTTGACAACAATATCGGCGCGGGTAAACAACGCCCACAAAGAAAAATCTGTGGCCGCGGCCAATGCCGATGGCTCAAGGGCTACCGTTTCCATCTCATACCTTTCTGTATTTACGCCGAGACTAGCGGGAAATTGTGACAAAACTGGGGCTAACGGGCTTCATCCGCGTTGCGACGCGGTAAAATCGGGCGGCTTTTCGGTGAGCCAAGCTGCCATCTGCGCCACGGTTTCGGCGGGCATGCGCCGGGGTTTGCCGTCCAGGTCAATGCACGCGGCGTCGATTTCGGCGTGCCACAATAATTCTCCGGCGCGGCGAATGCCCTGACACGCGCGCAAACGCGGTCCCCGTGCCGCCGTAAAAATAGTCTCCACCGTCAGCACATCGTCAATGCGCGCCGGAGCCACAAATTCGATATTCATGGCGCGCACCACAAAGGCCAGCGGCGGCTCATGCGCCAGCAAATCGGAATGGATAACACCGGCAAGGCGCAAAAAACTGGAACGGCCACGTTCGGCAAATTTCAAATAATTGGCGTGATACACCACGCCGGAAAAATCGGTATCTTCGTAATAGACACGCACATCGAGCTTGTGAATTTTATCCGTGAATGTGCCGTCCATGCGCGATATGCCCTTCAATCCTTGGCCGCATCAAAAAGATCGCCATCATAGCCGCGCGGCAAATCCAGCCCCAAATGCTCAAACGCAACGGGCATCAAAACGCGGCCCCGCGGGGTGCGATTGACAAAACCAAGCTGGATCAAAAACGGCTCGACAATATCTTCCAGCGCGTCGCGCGGTTCACCCAAAGCTGCCGCCATTGTATCAATGCCAACCGGCCCGCCCATAAATTTTTCAGCCATGACTTTCAAATAGCGGTGGTCGAGTGCGTCCAGCCCCCGGCTGTCAACATCGAGGCGTTTGAGCGCGCGGTCGGCGAGGTCTGCATCGATGCAGGTGGCGTCTTCAAAACTGGCAAAATCGCGCACGCGGCGCAATAGGCGCCCAGCCACACGCGGTGTGCCGCGCGCGCGTCCGGCTATTTCGCGTGCGCCGTCATCGGTAACATCCAGCCCCATCAGCGCACTGTTGCGTCGGATGATTTGCTCCAGTTCTTCGATGTCGTAAAACTCAAGATAAACTGGAATACCGAAACGGTCGCGCAATGGCGTCGTCAGCAACCCGGAACGCGTGGTCGCCCCGACCAGCGTAAATGACGGCAGGTCTATTTTCACCGAGCGCGCCGCCGGGCCTTCACCGATCATCAAATCCAGTTCAAAGTCTTCCATAGCCGGATATAAAATTTCTTCCACCGCCGGGCTCAGCCGATGAATTTCGTCAATGAACAAAACATCGTGCGGCTCAAGATTCGTTAACAGCGATGCCAGGTCTCCGGCCTTGGAAATGACCGGCCCGGATGTCGAACGAAACCCTGCCCCCAATTCGCGAGCAATAATTTGTGCCAGTGTGGTTTTGCCAAGCCCCGGCGGGCCCGCCAGCAGCACATGGTCGAGCGCTTCTTTGCGCCCGCGCGCCGCGCCGATGAAAACCGAGAGGTTTTCGCGGCCTTTTTTCTGACCGATAAACCCGTCCAGCGAGGTTGGCCGCAAAGCAGTGTCGTGGTCGTCCCCGCCAGCATCTATCAGCCTGTCGGTCATTTCGCCAACTCCTTCAGAGCCTTGCGTATCAGCGTTTCAGCACTCGCGTCCGCTTCACCCGCAGATGCCGCACCCGCCGCTTGCAATGCGCGATGCGCTTCGGCGCGCTGATACCCCAAATTGGTCAGTGCCGACATGGCGTCCAAATGAGCTTGCGACGCGGGCGTGCCGACACCGGCACCGGTACCGGCGACCGCGCCAAACGCGGTTTCGGGCACTTTATCCTTTAGCTCCTGCACAATGCGCTGGGCGACTTTTGGGCCGACACCGGGCGCGCGCGTCACCATGGCTTTGTCTTCGGCGGCCACCGCCTGCACCAGATCGGCGGGCGACAAAACGCTTTGAATCGCCAGCGCGACCTTGGCACCAACCCCCTGAACGCCCATGAGCAGCCGGAACCAGCTACGCTCTTCTTCGCTCAAAAACCCGAACAAGCGAAACTGGTCTTCGCGCACATAGGTCTCGATTGCCAGCGACACCGCCTCGCCATCGGGGGGACACCCATCCATGAGCCGCGCCGAGCCTTCGACCATATAGCCGACGCCGCCCACATCCACGAGCACCCAGCCCTCGCCGCGCCCATCCACGCGACCGCGCAACCGCCCGATCATTTACCAATCTCCAGCGCCTTTGCCAGACGCCCGCCAAGGTCTCCGGCATGAGCCAACGTAATCGCCACGGCAAGCGCATCGGCAGCATGTTCGTCCGTCGCGCGCGCTTGCGGCAACAACACCTTGATCATCGCCGCGATCTGCTCTTTGGCGGCATGCCCCGAGCCGGTCACGGCGCGTTTGATAAAATTCGGCGCATATTCATGCACCGGAATATCGCGGCGCGCGGGCACCAACAGACATATCGCGCGCGCTTGCCCCAGTTTCAATGTGGCCGCCCCGTCGCGATTGACGAAGGTTTGCTCGACGCCTGCATGGTCGGGGGCCCAAGTGTCAAATACCTCTTCCAGCCCGTTTTCGATTTGCACCAGTCGGGCCGCCAGCGGATCGGTCTGCCGCGACGCCACCGACCCGTTTGCCACATGAACGAGTTTTGCGCCGCACACATCAATCACCCCCCAGCCGGTAAAACGAAGCCCGGGGTCGAGCCCGATAAGGCGATGGCTGGTATTGGTATTCATACGACGTTTTCTCTCCACTCAGCCTGACAATTTTTCCATCACCTCATCGGCAATATCAAAATTGGCGTAAACATTTTGCACATCGTCGAGATCGTCCAGCGCATCCATGAATTTCAAAACTTTCTCAGCAGCTTCGGCATCGACAGCCACATCGTTTTGCGGCTTCCAAACTATGCTCGCGGCCTGCGGTTCGCCCAACACGCCAGCAAGTTCGTCGACCACACCGTGCAAATCTTCCATCGGACAAATAATTTCATGGCCGTCGTCACCGGAATTTACATCTTCCGCCCCGGCCTCAAGCGCCGCCTCAAAGACGGCCTCGGCATCGGCAATATCGGCCCCATATTCGATTGAACCGACCCTGTCGAACATAAACGACACCGAGCCTGTCTCGCCCATATTGCCGCCCGATTTGGAAAAGGTGGAACGCACGTCGCTTGCCGTGCGATTACGATTATCGGTCAGCGTTTCGACAATCACGCCGATCCCGCCCGGGCCGAAGCCCTCATAACGCACCTCTTCATAATTTTCGCCATCGGCATCGGCGCTTTTCTTGATCGCGCGTTCGATATTGTCTTTCGGCATATTCTGCGCGCGCGCTGCAAGAATGGCTGTCCGCAGACGCGGATTGGAATCCGGGTCGGGCATGCCCATTTTGGCCGCCACCGTGATTTCTTTTGCCAGACGCGAGAAAATTTTTGCGCGTTTTTTGTCCTGTGCGCCCTTGCGGTGTTGAATATTCTTAAATTTGGAATGGCCTGCCATGGGGTTCAACTCTGCCAAGGTAAAAATTCAAGGGTCACGGCGCCTGAGATAGGCACCGAATCACTCGACATAGATTACCCGTTCATCGCCGTACTGGAAAGCCTGCCACCGAAGCGAAGCGGCGCGATGTCCACGGCGAGGCCGCTTTGATCATCGGTCTCGACCACGACGCCACACAGCGTCGGCGGGCCCAGCGCTGGCGCGTAACGCCCTCCGCGCAATTTTGTCCGGAAACGCTTTAACGGCTCTTCTTTTTCCATGCCGATCACGCTGTCATAATCTCCGCACATGCCGGCATCGGTTTGATACGCCGTGCCATGCGGCAAAATTTGGGCGTCCGCCGTCGGCACATGGGTATGCGTGCCAATAACGAGGCTGGCGCGCCCGTCGCAAAAATGCCCCATCGCCATTTTTTCCGACGTGGCCTCGGCATGCACATCAACGATAATGGCGTCCGCCGCCTCGCCCAACGGACACGCTGCCAATTCGCGCTCAATGGCGACAAACGGGTCGTCCAATGTTTCCATGAACAACTGCCCCATGACGTTTACCACCATGACGCGCCGCTCACCTGCCTCGTAGAGATTGGCGCCAATACCCGGTGTGCCGGATGGAAAATTGCACGGGCGCAACAGACGGTTTTCGGTGGTGATATATCCTTGAATTTCCTGCTGATCCCACACGTGATTGCCCGTCGAGATAACGTCGACACCGGCCTCGAAAAAAGCCTCGGCAATGGCCGAGGTGATGCCGAAACCGCCCGCCGCATTTTCGCCGTTGACGATAACGAAATCCAGCGCCCATTGCTTGCGCCACAGCGGAACTTGCCGCGTGACCGCTTCGCGCGCTGCGCGTCCCATAATATCTCCGAGAAACAAAATTTTCATAAAACACCTTCACCGCAGGAGATCGCCCGCGTCGGCGTCACCACCCCATCGAGTGGTGCGTCGTGCGGTTCGACCGGACAGTTTTCAACCATCTGTTCATCAAATGCCAGCCCGATTGCACGCAGATGACATTTTTTTCGCAAATCCGCAAGCGTGCGGTCATAGTGCCCCCCGCCGCGCCCCAGCCGCGCGCCGCGCATATCAAATGCCAAAAGCGGCAATATGATGATACTTGGCAGACAAAGGGGCGCGCTGGCATCGGGGGCAAGCATACCTGCCGCATCGGGCGCCAGGTCGCCATCGGCGGCAAAACTTCTAAAACTCAAGGGGCCGTTTTCATGCGTCACCGGCAGTGCCAAAGGCACTTGGCGCGCGCGCAAAAGCGCAATTAAAGCGTCGACGCCCATTTCGCTGCCCGCGGCGTGATACACAGCCACGCAATCTCGCACCGGGTCGACCGGGATATGGGCCATAAAATTGCGCGCAACATCGTGTGCCGCGTTGGGATGATCGCGATGCAGCGAACGGCGGTGCGTCAACATGTGCTGCCGCATTTCGGATTTCGACATGGGTGCCCCCATTTGCGGCTCTCCTGCCTGCACTGACGCAAATTTAATGTGGAACCGCCCTGACCGTCGCCTACGGTATCCTCGGAGACCTACATAAGTAGGTGGGCACCGTGTACGATCGGCCACAACCGATCACAGTGACAGTTCCCGAAAGGATCGTAAGGCCCCGAGCGCAATGGTAGGCGTCGCATCGGGCAGTCCCACGTGATTATTTAACCCTTATTCATTGGCGGCAAGTCAATAGCTTGTTCGGGTTCCTCCGGCGCCAACATGGATAACAGATCTTCTACGCGCTCGGCCGCCTGCTCAAGCGCACCGCCAACCGTTTCTTCCAATTCCTCAATGCGGTCGTGCAAATCCTTGCGCGCCGCGGTGGTTTTTTCAATCTCGTCGCGCACGCGTCCGATCTCATGGCGCAGGTCGCGCAATTCATTGCACATGGTCAAACCGGTCAATACGAGCAAATGGCTGTCGCCCGCGCGATGCCCCGCACCGACATCGCGGCGAATATTCGCGATGCGCGTTGCCAGATCTTCGGCCAGTTGTTGCACCTGCGCCTCTTCACCATCGCGGCACATAATCTGAAACGGTCGCGAATTGATGGAAATTGTTAACTCGGCCACTTAGTCCCCCTCCAGCAAAGTGTCGATTTGCCCCACAACTTTTTCGATCTGCTGTGCGCCGCGGCGGCACCGCGCGTCAAGCTCCTGATTGTGTTTTTTCAGCGCCGACACTTCCGCGCGCAGATGCGCGCATTGATTGTCCAAATCGGCGCTCTTGGCGCGCGCCGCATCCTCGCTCCGGCGGCTTTGATGCACGCCGGCGCCCAATTTTTCCAACGCCGTATGCAAACGGTCCAATGCGGGTTCGATTTTGGTCATGAAACACCTCTATCCACAACATACGCGCAGGGGTGAAATAGCGTCAACACTTGAACAGGGCGGCGCGGCGCGCATGGTGTTTTAGTAGAGGACTTTCGCCAGAGAATCTGGCATTGACTCAGACGTTGCAGACAGCCATTGTGCGGCGCGGAATTGAGCTGCCCGTCGATCGGTACCTTTTTGATGTGTGAGGATCTCAAACATGCCAGTTTCCGGCGAAACGCCAGATAATCGAAACACCAGCAAAGATATACAATCCATGCCCTTGCGCGATATGGCAAATGCCATTCGCGCTTTGTCCATGGATGCCGTAGAGGCGGCAAAATCCGGCCATCCGGGGCTGCCAATGGGTGCCGCCGATTTGGCAACGGTTCTGTACACAAAATTTTTGAAAATCGATCCGCTGGCGCCCGACTGGCCCGACCGCGACCGATTTGTTTTGTCCGCCGGACACGGGTCGATGCTGCAATATGCTTTACATCACTTGCTCGGCTTCAAAGACATGACAATCGAGGAAGTGAAAAATTTCCGCCAGCTCGGCGCGCGCACGGCCGGGCATCCTGAATACGGCCACGCCGCAGGTATCGAAACCACCACAGGCCCGCTCGGGCAGGGCATTTCGACCGCCGTTGGTATGGCGCTTGGCGAGCGCATGATGAATGCGCGCTTCGGCGATGATCTGGTCGACCATTTTACTTATGTGCTGGCCTCGGACGGCGATCTGATGGAAGGCATCAGCCACGAGGCCATCAGCATTGCCGGACACATGAAACTTTCCCGCCTGATTGTGCTTTATGACGACAATAATATCACCATTGACGGTGCGCTTGATCTCGCCGAATCCGGAGACGCGCTGGCGCGTTTTGAGGCCGCGGGTTGGAATGCCGTACGCATTGACGGGCACGATTTCGAGGCGATTGAAGATGCCATTGCCGCCGCGCGCGACAGCGACAAACCGAGCCTGATTGCCTGTCGCACAGTGATCGGCTACGGCGCGCCCAATAAGCAGGGCACATCCAGCGTGCACGGGGCACCGCTGGGCGAAGACGAGATTGGCCTGACGCGCGAGACACTCGGATGGGACGCGCCGGCTTTTGAGATACCGGCAGAATTGCGCGATGCGTGGCGCATGGCCGGACGCGCGCATGCCTCGGCGCGCAAAGCTTGGGAACAGCGTTTGGCCGAACAATCCGCCGAAACGCGCAACCGCTTTGAGCGCGTCATTGCCGGCGACCTGCCGTCGAGCCTCGACACGGCGGTGGACGGCTATAAAAAGCAGTTGGCGGAAGAAAAGCCGGTTTGGGCAACACGCAAATCCTCTGAAAATGTATTGAAAGCCATCGTTCCGGCGGTGCCCGAAATGATCGGCGGCTCGGCGGATCTGACCGGCTCAAATAATACCCGCACGCCCGACCAAGAAACCGTTTCGGCGGATAATTTCGCCGGCAGCTTTGTGCATTGGGGCATCCGCGAACACGGCATGGCCGCGGCCATGAACGGCATGGCGCTACATGGCGGTTTTATTCCCTATTCGGGCACATTTCTGGTTTTTTCCGACTATTCGCGGCCCGCGATCCGGCTTTCGGCGCTGATGGAACAGCGCACCATTCACGTCATGACGCATGACAGTATTGGTTTGGGCGAAGACGGCCCGACCCACCAACCGGTCGAGCATCTGGCGGCATTGCGCGCGATGCCGAACGTCAATGTTTTCCGGCCCGCCGACGCCATCGAAACGCTGGAGTGCTGGCAGCTTGCTTTGCAGGCCAAGAAAACCACCAGCATTTTGGCGCTGACGCGACAAGGCCTGCAGCCCTATCGCGATTATGAAGAGCGCAATCTGTGTGCCGCAGGTGCGTATGAATTGGCCGCCTCCGGCACGAACCCGCAAGTCACTATTATGGCGTCGGGCTCGGAAGTTCAGCTTGCCATGCAAGCGCTGGAAAAATTGCGCGATTTGGACATTTCAGCGCGGGTTATTTCAATGCCGTGCATGGAACTTTTTGCCCAGCAAAGCCCCAGCGCGCAAGCCGACATTATCGGCGACGCGCCCTTGCGGATCGCTGTCGAGGCGGCGGTGCAGCAAAGCTGGGATCGGTATTTGCGGCAGGGTGATATTTTCATCGGCATGGAAGGGTTTGGGGCCAGCGCGCCGGCCGATCAACTGTTCCAGCATTTTGGCATCACGGCGGACGCGATTGTCGCCGCCGCGCAAAAACACATTCAAAACTAACGTCAGACCGAAAGAGGGGAAAATGGCAATAAATGTAGCAATCAACGGGTTCGGACGTATTGGTCGTCTGGTTCTGCGGGGTATTCTCGAAAGCGGGCGCAAGGATATTAATGTGGTCGCAATCAATGATCTCGGCA
>MDTB01157288.1_pt1 | contig 11143 bp, 9 predicted proteins | sample 811161 | NCBI WGS metagenome assembly MDTB01 (sample SAMN05326650, study PRJNA326480) | marine metagenome | isolation source: seawater | place: Mediterranean Sea | collected 2009
ACTGCATTAGCCTCATGCTGAAAAGGTAGCTCTTCAATTATTGCAGTATTCAGAATGCGGGCAGCATTACTTAACTGCCCCTGAGTTATGTCGGGGGCGTGTAAAATTAAACCATGATTTGTTGTGCCACTTACTGTTCGGCCCAAACGAAACGCTGAGCTGCAGAGGGCACAAAATACTGTTGGCTTGCCCTTGAAAATTATCACCTCCATATAGCCACTTACGACTTCTGGCGATGATTTTGAAACAAAACCGCAACAGGCACATGTAAATTCAGATTCTTTTAAAATTTCCCATTCACGCCGGGTTACCTGATAATTCAGGCTCTCCGGCATAGTAGGGCGATCTGGAAGATTTAAAATCACTGGTTCAAGCTACCGTGATTGTTCAATGAGCGTTTTTGCTTCTCTAACTTCCTCGCTACTACCGAAGAACTGGGAATTGACTGCGAGTATTATTCCAAAAGTGCCGGCCAGAAGGCCGCCCCCACCAATTTTTTTCCAATGACTTCCACTGCTTTCCTGACCATTTCTTCCTTGGACTAATCCAATAACTCCTGCAGCAACAGTTAATATTCCAATAATAAGCAATGCAATTTGGATCGCTTTCCATACGCCTAAACCACCAGCGCTGGCGTTATCTCCCATACAGCCAATGTCACAATCGTTATTGGCCTGAGCTGCAGTTGTAAACATAAAAAGTAAAACTGAGGATGTTACTCGCTTCATTGTTTTAAAACTTACTGTCATTTTTTACTACCTTTTTTAAATTAAATAAAAAACAAAGAAATATTGGTTGCATTAAAAAGTTAGATATTCGGTACCGTATCGCCCTTGACCTAGAGTCATTGATAAAGCATCTACAAAGTAAGGAAACGCAATACAACACCCTGCCAACCCCCATAGAACCAATGCTTCACTTACCCACTTTTCCCGACGATTATGGGCACCTGTAGCGCCAACAAAGATTGCCCGAGCAACAAGTACCCAAGCAAAAAAAGTGATATAGGTGGTGATTGCGTACAGGCCCACCCGAAAGTCATCGTTCGATGTATAAGGCGAATAAGACTGAAGAATTACGGGATTGGTTGAGCGTCTGAATAGGGTATAACTGGCCACATTCAAAACCGTCCCAAGAGACAGCATGAATGGCCCTAAAAAGATCATGTAATAGCAGCTACCAGGTGCTGACTGCTGTGCCTTATTACTTTGTATTAATAGCGTTACACCTTTTGATGTGACTACAAGGCCGGTAATAGCGCTAAAGACAACAACTGCGCTATATAGGCCAGGAAGAGCCCCAGCAATAGAGTGAAGAACTTGTAAAGCGGCAGAATAATCCATTTCCTAGCCTCGTTGGAGCAAGCAGCTACCGGCTTTGATCGTATTTGTTTGGGCGCTCATTACCGTTACATTGCCGCAATTTGGCACATTTACGCCGGGTTTAACTCTAAGCTTTTGGCCAGTTACAGTATTTACGATAAAGCCAAGTTTGGCGTTAAAATTAACGAGCTTTATAACCCATGGGGATCTTTCAACAACGGGCTTACCTACACCTTTGAATCGAAGTGCATCAGTCGACTCTTTGTCTCTTGGAGTGTCAGACTCTGAGCTTGACTTCCACTCTTCCAGGGACTTGGTGCGATTAGCCAGCCAGCCGTAATTTTTTGTATTAGTATCAACATCACCAGCAATCTTCGATAAAGAACCTGTGACGGTAACCAGCTTTTCTTTAACATCTTCAATTCCAGCACTTGGACCGCTTGTTGCTATTATCAACACCTCTTGTTCCAATGCATCGACACGCTGAAGTAATTGGCTGAGATTTTCATTAAGGCGCTGTACTGAGGCTTTATTCAGCTCCCCTGTCTCTAAGGCAGCCTCAGCTGATTGTTTAAGGTCAGTCGTTTGACTCCGATTATTAATATTAACTGTCTGCGCAAGTTCTTTGACTGAATCTGTTTGGGCTTGTAGCGATGCAAGCTTTTGCTCAAGAAGGTTTTGACGATTACTGTTGTCTTTGAATCCCGGCAAAGACAAATTCGAAACAGCTACATAAAATTTGTCCGGGCCCATTGCAGTAACCGTCGCTCCAATTCCTATTGCTACGATTAAAGAGCCAACTATATACTTGCTTGTATACCAAGTTGACTGGCTGCGTTTTACTGATTTGGCCTTATCGACTGCCTGTTCACGCGCTTTGTCATTTTGCTCTTTCGGAAATGGTGTTACTGATGCAAGACCATCGTTTTCATCTGATGCAAAATCTGGATTAAATTGTTCTGCGCCCACTGCGTGTGCCCCGGTGTTTAACTAATGTGGCTTAAGTTAAACACTCGCACCGGCGCTCTCAACGAAATAAGGTCAATAAATCGGGAAATTTAGAAATAATACTTTCGGGCTTTAAGTTAAGAGGTAGCAGGTGGGAGTCTGGCTGGCTTAGATATGCCACTACACGCGCTCCCGTGCGCCAACAATTAACCTTTGCCGACAGCGAGCATTTAAGCGGACGCAGCTAAGCGAGGAAGGAGATTTTCTTATCCAGGATTAATTATTTACTGCTGTAGTCTTGGCTGCACAATTTGGTGCACAGCAAAGTTAGGGCTTTGAGAAAGCACCCGAGGAAGAACAAAGCGCTCTTTAAATCAATTATTACCTTATAACTCCTTATTACTAAACAGTGACATATTAACTTAGCTAAGCAGAACTATGAAAAATATTATAGTTCTGCTTACAAAAGCCATAATGTGATTCTCATTATGGCTTCAGACTTATAGTTAATGCTGAGTAGGTAAAGCTTTATCTGTAATGTGAGTAAAGATTTTCATTACCATTTCAGTATTTTGAGGAATTTTCACAGTTACCGGTCGATTCACCCTTTCTGCCAGTGACGGTAACAGCGCACGACCAACTTCCCCTACCCCTTGTAATGCAATCTCCGCATAATTTAACCCTTCAACGATTGTCGTTGTTGAAGTACTCCCAGGGATACTATCTGTAATTTGAGTACGATCCTGAGAGTTCGCAATACCGTCTGCAACTCCGGTTCCAAATGACGCAAGGAATACGCCCCCAAAGCGATACCAGAAGTGGTCGTCTACTTCTGCGGCCATACCGGCTGATGCTGTGGAAGGGTCTAACGCCAGCCCCTCAGTGCTGAAACATTTTAATTCCAAAGGGCAAATCTGATTAAATTTAAGAACGGCATTGTCGTAAACCAAATCTACGATTGCGTATGCTTTGGCCAAATGTAATGGATGCTCTGGAAAAGGCATATGTATCTCAACTTCTAGACGATCGTTGAAATCAGTATTAAGGGCATGGGTAGTCACAACAAAGTATGTTGAGCCAGTAGGCTCTACAATTTGTGACTGGGGTCCAATACTTTCAGTTCCAGTGTTGCTGTCACTCCCGAGAGGACTCACCTGAGCACTTCCCTGAGTAGGCATCCCCGGGGATTCAACGAAAGTAACCTCGGTAGGCTTAAATTTCGGTATTATATTATTTTCATAGCTTTTAGCTGTGTTTTCCATTGCGGTTATATAACCAGCCACCCGCGCACCAAACCGGATTCTGGCGGCTTGGTCTACTGCACTTAATTTAATCTTTCCATCATCTGTTTGCGTGTCTTCAGCTTGTTTGGCTAAATCATTGTTTTCCTCAGTATCCTTTAAAGATACGCCTGAAAATTCAATCTTCTTAGCTGGCTCCTCTGGTAGAGTTGGGGGGGTGATTTTATTATCAGACTCCTTGACTAAGCCATCATCAGATAATAATTCTAGGTTGCCCAACGTTACCGGCTTTTCATCGATAATAATACTATCGCCATTTGCACCAACGACTTGTCCTCGGCCATCAAGGCGTAACCGCTGGCCTCTGTATCTTATGGGTCGGTTTAGTCTATCCACCAGCTCATTAGTCGCATCTACATAGACATGTTCACCGTTGCGCAAAATGGGTTTGCCGTTTTCATCAACTACTAAGCCTTCAACTGACTTGTAATATTCAGTACCAGGAATTTTAGTAAGCTGCTTAGACCCTGCCAAAAGCTTTCCGTCGGCCCCCAAAGCGACACCTTGAGCATTTACAGGTGTTACACCGCTCGCTTTTTTTCCGTCTTTGGCTATAAACTCACCAGCTTCGCTTAAATACAATGAGTTACCACGAGGGTCGCGCAACGGGTTACCGTCCTCATCAATTAAACGACCTGTTTCAGGGTCAATTTCAATAGCTTTACCATTATATTTGAAAGGCTTTCCCTCTTTATCAAGAAGCTTTCCATCGCGTGTAATATACACATCCGAGTCACTGATTTTCTTCATCGCAGAGGTAACCGGTTTACCATTACCAAATATTAAACGACCGTCACCATCTGCAAAGATAGCCTCTTTAACTGGCGTTCCATCCTCAGTAATAATCTCACCCTTATCATTCATGAATAAAGGGTTACCCTTTGAGTCAGTGACTATGTTTCCATCTTCATCGTAAATTCGGCCGTCAGCACCTACTCTGACGTTTTTATCTTTGTAAGTGAGAGGCTTGCCATTCTTATCAAGAATGTATCCATCTTCGGTTTTTATAAAGCCGCTTTCATAGCTGCGCCCTAAAGGGTTTACTGCCTCAAATCCACCATTGGCTATTGTTGAAAGTGCGCCTTCATTCCATGGCGATATCACTTTTTTCCCTGTTTTATCTTTCAGGCGCATGTTTTCATCAAGAAACAGTTCACGACCATCATTTCCTTTAACTGCCTCACCATTTGCGTAAACCAAAGCGCCATCCGGGCGACGGTAAACTTGCTTTCCATTGTGAGTAAGAGGCTTTCCATTTAAAGTAACCAGCTCTTTAGGCACAGACGCTGCCTTATTATTATCCAAGCCATTAGAGGGATTCGTCAGCTGACCGTTTATCGCTGCATCAGCCACTCCAAACTCATTCTGTACCGTTCCGTCAGGAGCGACCGTTAGCAAGGAACCAGACTCATCTCGCAGCTGATTCCCATTTTCATCCAATAGAATATTACCTTTACGAAACACCGGCTTTCCATTTCGATAAACCTGTTTACCATCTGGACCTAATAGCGGCTTAATAACATCAAACTGTTCTGTCTTAGGATCAATTTTTCCGCTTTTGGTGCTAAACCCTTGCATGGCTGATAGCTCACCATTTTCATCAACAATGAATCCTTGCTCGTTTAAGCGAAGTGGACCACCATTCTCATCAAAAATTGGATTACCTTCTGCATCAAAGAGCTGGCCATTCACTCCCTCAAACACAGCTTTATTATTATAAAAAAGCTGCTCTCCAGCTTTGCTGAGCACTGGCTTACGTGCATCTTTGTCCATCATCATTTCGCCAGTAGAAGATAAGACCACGCCTTCACTTGAGGTTAGCTCAACGCCAATCTGTGCCAGTTTGTTATCTTTGGTCACAAACCGTCCCAACTCATCTATATAGAGCTGGTTGCCATCTTTATCTGTCACCTTCACCAAATCATACGTGCGTAAACCAATGAGTTTATTTGGAAGGTAAGTATTAAAGTCAAGAAACATGTCTTTGTGTTTAAATAGAAGTGGTTTTCCACCTACAGAGGCCAGTAATCCATCACTTGAAATAAAAACATCAGATGTGCCCTTTTGTGAAAGCTTCCCAGGTCGGGAAAGCAGATGACCATTACGGTCATAAGCGACACCATTGCTATTTTTCAGTAACCCAGACTGAACACTCCCCTTGCCGATATCGACACTTAACCTGCCATCGTCTTCCAGCAGTACAGATGCGTCTTTATGATTTTTCAGGTTGGTTGCGCCTGATAAAAGCCTTTGACCAATACCCAGTTTTACAGAAGCGGTATAATAAGTGAGTGCACCAGAGAACCTATCCTTGAGATTTCCATTATCATCAAGCAGAATATCAGAGTCACCGACTCGGCGAAGGTTGGTCAATGGCTCAGTCAACATTCCAAAATTATCAATCATGATTCCGTTGTAAGAAAAAATTATTCCGGGCTTAGTGAAGGTCGTTCCGGTGTTATCCACTAGGTGACCGGCATTTGACTGAAAAACTACGTCGTTTTCCCATCTTGCGGGAACACCTCGAGAGTCAGTTATTTCCCGCTCACGATTACGAAAAACGAAATTGCCTGAGTGTCGAATTGGTCTTGCATCTACGGTTACTAGTTGTGATTCGCTAGTTATATAGATATCAGTTGTATCTACTTGCACCATGTTTCCTGCTCTATAGGCAAAATGTCCATTAGCAAGCAGCACAACGCCATCATGAGTTAACAATTGTCCACGCATTGGGATGAGATTGGTTTCTTTATCTATGATTTCACCATCCACACTTAAGAAAAGCTCACCAATGCCAGCAATATCAACTGGCCGATTGTCTGACCAAACAATGCCCCCGCTATCAGACAGTTTCACGTCTAGTCCATGAAGCTTGAGTTTTTGCTTGTCGTCGGAAACCAAGTACCGGTCTGCTGCGACATAGATATCACTATCACCAATCTGCGTTATGAGGTCGTTGTCACTATCAAACTCAACGCCGGCACGTGACAAGCGCGCGTGAAATTCAGCATCTGACATCGTACACCCACATGTAGCGACATCAGCATCTCCCCCGGCTATTGGCTCTGGTTTTTTTCCATCTATAACAAAAGGAATATGCACACCGTTCTGGGTCCGGATTGCTCGATCGTAATTTTCCTTATTTTTTTGCTCAACAGCTTCCTTATAAGCATCCGATCTTTCTGCACCAACATTCACTACAGAGTTAGATGGGGTAGCCTGAAGTGGCGCTTTAGCGACTTCTTCTTCAGCACCCGTGGCAATAGAAAATATGACAAATGCTAAACCAACAGCGGAAAGAACGCCGCCGGCGACAAACAAAAAGGGGCGGTTTGAAGGTGCTAGCAAAGCGCTAGTGTACTTATTGATTTTATTGCGCATAACTGCCGCGCTCCTTTTGAAAATAGACAGACACTGCATTGCCGTTGTCGGTAGTGAAAAGCAAAGATGGGAGGTAAGAAATTTCATATGCGGTATATCCGCCCGGTCCATGACGAACGCTAAGGGGATCTACCCCGTGCACATGTAAATTAGTTAAAATATAAAGTAGATTACCGCGCTGCCAAGCGCTTACATCCTGATGCGAGCTTTGTAATTTTTTAAAATCATTTGATAAACCGACCCCTCCATGGAGAACCTTTTGCATATATGGCTCATTGGACATCATCGCCTGATTATTATCTGATGTAATATCACTTGATGTATTGGGCCCGAGTTGGGGAATTTGTAGAGTCAAAGACGAATGATATTTCTGCTTGTCTGCCATAAGTTCAAGCGTAATTAATTCATCTATGCCTTTAAGACCAACAGTCAGATTTGAAGACCCGACTCGAAACTTCCCATTCACACGAAGTTTATTTGAGGTTTCACTGATAACCTGCACTACGTTAAATTCTTCTGAAGAACCTGTTGTTTGGTACATTACCGGCCAGACATTACCTGCTGCATCAATAAATGAAACATGGGTATCCCAGCCCGGCGTGATATAAATTCGATATGGCTTAGCTGCAGGTGAGATATCAAGTGCATCGACTTTGCGTATAGAATCTGCTGGTTTTTGACGCTTCAGCGCTTCGGCCTCTGAACGTTTTTTCTCAGCGTATTGCCTAAGCTGCTCCGGCGTCATTTTGAAATTTCTTTCTAGAAAAATTTCAAAGGCCAGTTCTTTCATTTCTTCATCTGTTAAGTCTGTTGCCTGAGCTTCGTCTGTATAGGGAACGACATCAGCCGGAACAGGATCTTTATTTTGATTAGCCTGTACACCAGTAGCCAAGACCAGGGCCAGAAATGAGAACTTATTTAAAAATTTCATATGTTCTTATTCCCCGCCAACAGGCTTTATGAAGTAAGCATCGACTGCTAGGCCTTTCTCATTGTGCTTTCGTGAAACGCGTTTAATCAGAAAATCTACTGTGTATTCACGCCCATTCGTTTGTTGTTTACCTCCTCCCATATACCATGTGAAGTTCAACCTGACCTGCCATGTAAGCGTGTCTTCATTAAAATTGATAATTTCAGGTGCCGCGCTTGGCTCAGCCCAGCTTGAAAGCCGATCATCGCGTATCTGAGTAAGTATCAGGCTATTTAAGAGGCTTCTTTGATAGTTTTCGAAAGCGGTATGAGTCGTGAACTCTCTTTCTAATGACACTGTATGTTCGATATAGTCAGTGAAGGATAGCTTATGAAATTGCTTCACTTTCTTCACTGCAAAAATCATCACATCTTCGTCCGTAACCGATGGAATATTCGTAGGTTGAAGCTCAGTCATATTGTTCTTGCTATCTAGTAGATAAGCGAGAGTTTGAACGGGTCGGTTCGCTGAGATATTCAGCCCAATAGCCAGAGAAACCACTACTAAACCCAGAAAGACTGCAAACCCCAGCGAGACCTTGTTTAAGCGACGCAAAAAAGCATTGCGGTCCAGAACAATTTGAGATGGGTACACCCCCGTATCTTTATGTGCCACTCTCAAATTTGTTTTAGCCCCGAAAAGCAGTTCTAACTCTTCGTTATATTGGTTTTCTTTTTCTGAGCTCATCGCTTTATAGTCCCCAAGTCACTGATTAACAGTCCTTCAATAGCTTTGTCACGCGACACGCGTTTAAATGTCAGTTCGAGTATTACCTTATTGCTTTCGGGCACTCCCGCAGGCCCTACAGCGGTCTGAACCATTCGAATCTGATATTTAATAAATCGATCCCCATCAACGATAAACTCAGCCATGAGGTCGACATTTCTAACTGTTGCAGCGGTAATGATGTAATTATTTTTTTGTATTCGTTCGAATGCTCCAGCGTCTTGAAGCGGTCGTCTATAAACAGTTTCATAGGTTGCATCGTCCACAAACAGAGAGCGCCGCTCTTGCATCTGATTTTCAAGATTTAAAAAGTGGAAATTCATCAACCGCATCGCATACTTGTCGGCTAAAGCAGCAGAAAATGCTAGAGAGTTTTGGAGATTGAATATAGGAGGAATTACAATTGTGTTTTTGTCCTCATCAACCAGTACCGGCTCGCTTAGGCGTAATTCAGTTGCATCAAATGCTAGAGTTAATCCCAGCCCGACAACAACGGCCAGCAATCCTGACGATAAAAGCAATTTGCGCTGTAACTTCTTTTGCATTTGCCGGTTTTGACCCAAAGCGTATTCCAGCAATTCATCAGTGATAGTCACCACCTGGGGGGAATTCAAATTCGTCATGCAGGCATTGACTCTCTGCTATTTACCCATACAACACCGAGTTTTTTTAAATATTGAATGCATGCATAAATAGCGAGTACTTTTTCACCTTCACCTGCTTTATTAAGAAGGCCTGTAAAGCGAACCTCAGATCTGTCTGAATCATCTGACTCCCCTTCAATGGGTAAGATTACTTCCACATTGCCTGAGTTACCTGACAACGAATCCGGGATCACATCGGCGTTTATTGAGCGAATAGTGCCGGTTAAATGCGCTATAAATTGCGCCAGCATGTAAACACGATTTTGCACGGGTATTTTGAAAAATGGTTCTTCCCAGTTTGCATTAACTCTAATTCCACCACTGGAAGGCTCTGCTACCTTCATACTTAAAACTAAAGATTTCATAATTCACCCTCGCACAATTTGTGGAGCGAATATTCTTTTAACTGCCCTTTTCTCTCAACCACAAACCCGATTTATCGACTTTATTACCTGTATGCCGGCACTACTGCTCTTTAGACTGACTGTAGAAAATTTAAGAAGGGTATCGAATGAAGTCTTTAGTTTTAGTGGTTTGTATATTGGTGAGTATTCCTGCTTCAGTGTTCGCTGACACCTTTTCAGACTACCTATCTACCGCAGAGCGCAGAGGCAAGGGACTCGTTACCACTTACTTTGGCGCAGGCTCTTATGTAAAAAGCTTTAAGCAGGTCCCTGGGGGAGCATTTAAATTGGATGCTGTATCTAAAGAAGGCGAGTCTCTTTCTTTATTTATGCTTGGTGATTTCGAAACACTAATTTATGGCCAGATGATCACGCCACACATAGCTGATAAAGCACAAGCTGGTGGACTACCGGTATTAGAGCAAATAGCAGAACGCAACAAAAAACGTATCAGCTTGAGGAAAAAAACAACCGAGTTCGTTGCAAAATACAGTGCCGGTACCGCGGCAGCATTGCTCAATGACGATAACTTTGAGAAAGACACTACTGAGCCACCAGCTGCACATTTAGCCACGCCCCAATCACAGAGTGAAGAGGAATCTGACAATGTAATCTTGGATAAAGTCAGGGGGTTACAACATGTTCAGTTAGGCGAAGGAAACAGAGAGCTATTTTTGTTTATGGATCTTAACTGCCCCGCTTGCCAACAAGAATTACCTCACCTTATTGAGATGGCAGATACCCGTTCAGTTAGCATCAAAGTCATACCGGTTGCGTTTGTTAAACCACAAGATTCAACTGACAAAGCTATTCATCTTCTTAGCGAAACGAATTCAAAAGCGCGAATAGATAGGCTAAAGCTTCTTGCACAACGAAAATCATTTAGTCAGTTGGTCAGTGATAACAAGTCAGTGGTGAATATCAAGGCGGCCCAAAGTCTGCAGCAAAACAATAAAGTTTTTAATTCACTTCCCAATATTGCCACCCCCTATTTTGTTGCAAATACCAGCTACGGATTAATAACCCGGGCTTTGGTTTCTAAAGCTAAAGTCGAGCAGTTAATTGATGCAATAACGCCGATTGCAGCACAGACAATGCAAAGTGACGGTCCGGCTGTATCCACTAACGCAGATGACATTTAACCTCATTGCAGGTGAAAAACAAGAAGTAATGTTATGGCAAATTTAATAGACGCAACGGACCCGTCCATTTATCAGTACGCCAAGCCCAATTGGGAGAGTGTGTACAGCAAATTTCAACCCTACGTGATGGCTTTGCCACAAGTAAATTCTGGGGGCGTTAGTAAGCAGCAGGCGAGCAACTGGCTTGAGGTAGGCGCCAAGCTTCTTAAAGAGTCAGAGTTACGGAGACTTTTGGTTGAAAGCTCAGGCTTCACCGCACGTGATATTCGAGCGCTTTGGGCGCACAAACATAATGAGTATTACCC
>MDTB01162336.1_pt1 | contig 11143 bp, 9 predicted proteins | sample 811161 | NCBI WGS metagenome assembly MDTB01 (sample SAMN05326650, study PRJNA326480) | marine metagenome | isolation source: seawater | place: Mediterranean Sea | collected 2009
CAGGATATTCAATTAAATGGTCACAATTTTTACAATAATCAATTTCATCAAATTTTTTTTCTAAGTGTTTTTTTCTAAGATTGGTATATTTTTCACCATTTACTACTTCATTAAGAGAGTTATCATCAAGGTGACCAAGAACTGCAACCGAGTCATGGCCTAAAACATTAGGACATGGAACAACTGCTCCTCTAGATTTTCCTATACCGCCCGCTCTTATTTCGATCACACCATTTAATGGCCTTCCACAAGATCTTTTTTCTTGAATTTTTTCAGCATCCTTACTTTTTCTAGAAATTTCATCTTTATCATATATTCCTGACCAGTTGTGAGCCATCCAAATTTCAGCTTTAATATTTAAATAATCAATCCAATTTTTTTTATACTCTTTAAATTGATAATCTCTTTCTTTGTAATCTTGTATTAAATGATTGGTTTGTAAAACTGTTTCGTATTTTTCTTTATTCAGCACATCCAAACATTCTCTTAAGTTAGATCTTACCATTTCAAAACTATCTTTTGACATCCATTTTTTATAACTATCTTTATCCCATCCCATGCACGATACTTTTATTATTGAAATTCCAGCCTCACACAGTGACACGAATCTTTTTTTATCAAGTAATTGGCCATTTGTATAAATCATACTTATAATTTTTTTTGATGATAAGTATTTTACAAATTCTTCTAATTTTTTGTTTAACAAGGGTTCACCACTTCCAGATAAATTTACATATTTTAATCCCATGGGTATTGCTTCATCAATAATCTTTTTAAATAAATCATTATTTAAACTTTTTTTGAAATCTTTTTCTCTACCTTTTTCTAATCCTTGAGGACACATTGGGCAGGCTAAGTTGCAGCCTCCAAATACCTCCATATTTAGTTGAGTAATTTTATTAATTTTATAATTTTTCATTAAATTACTTGCTGCATTTTTTTTTGAGTTAGATTACAACAAAAATCTTAATATTTTTATAGTTCTATTGTTCAAAAAATACAAGATATATAATACTTTAAAAATGTAGTAAAGTTTTTTTCCAGCTATATGAAGTAAAAAAAATATAGATCAAAATTTATTGGTAAGTACATATTGAAATAATAAGTCTAATGCATTATTTATTATTAATTTATGAGTTCACTGAATTATAGAAAAGAAAGAATAAAAAAAATAATTAAGTATTGGAAATTTAGGAAATGTCATGACTTAATGGCATCATTTAAACCGTCAAAAAGAGAGTTTGAAGCTTTTAAAAATTATGTAAAAATCTATATTTCCAAGTCTCTAGGCATTGATTATTTTGAGAATGATGCGAAGTTTTTAAAAAGCTTAGAAAAAGGTAGAAAAAATAGAACAAACGTGACTCCTAATGGTGGTATAGTCCCAAAGAGAGAATCTCATCTTGAATATAACTTAGTTCTAAGAGAATGGGCCAATCTTGTTAGAAATTTTACAAAAAAAAAGCCAGAATTTTTATCACGTTTCAGAACAACGCCCAATATCAGAATAAAGTTTGGAAAAGAATTAGAAGATAATGTTAAAAGACCACTAAATACTGCTCTACCACATTCGGATGCATGGGTTGAAGGACCATGGGGCATGAATTGTTTTGTTCCGATCATGGGTGATACCAATAATAATACTTTAGTTTATTACGAGCCTAAAAAATTTAAAGATGAATTTTTAACAACAGCAAAAACTTATATAGAAATGCAATGGATAATGAAATATTACAAAAAACTTAGTATTATACCTAAAGCTGGAAATATATATGTTTCAGACTACGCATTAGTTCATAACACAAATAGAAAAACCAATTGTAAAACTAGAATCTCAATTGATACAACTATATTTATTGGTGACCATGAACCACATAAAGATAGAATGAAAGAATATAGAAATCATATACCTTTATTAGGTATTAATGAATTTGTTGATGCAGGCCAATATGAAAGAAATAGTCCAGCAGAAAAAATAAGTACATTCTCTCATTATACATCAAAAGTTCTTAACACAATTAAACTAGATAAAAACAAATAAATTTTAGGAATAAGTTTCACTATTATGGAGCTAACATTAAAGAATAAATCTTCACTAATAATACTTTTTACTCCATTAATTTTTTTGTTTTTTTTTACATACATTCTTAAAAATTATTATTACCATGACACCTTGGTAAGCTACGAATGGTTCAAATATATTTATGATTTTTATTATACTTTTGGTGAAATTCCATTATGGATTGACTCATATGATGGAGGAATAAGAATTTCTTATCTTGTAATACTTTTTCCGGCAGAATTGTCTAGTGTTATCATGGTATTGGGAAAATTTTTAAACATAAGTGCATATCCATTATTTTTAATTTATTTATCTCTTTTACACTCAATATTTCTATTTGGTTTAAAAAAAATTATTTCAATTTTTTTCCCAGAAAACAAAATTTTTTTGTTACTTTTTGCCACAATGATTCAATGCATTGGAATAAATATATTTAATGAATACATCTTTAGTTTATTAATATATATTTTTTTGCCATACTATATATACTATCTTTTTAAATTTTCTCAAAACTATAAAGTTCAAGAACTTTTCAAAATAACTTATTTAAGTTTAATTAAATTTTTTTTATTTTTTCATTACACTTTCTTTATTGAGTTGTATGTTTTGTTGTTTTTATTTTTTTATCTTTGTTTTGATAGAAAAGTAATGCTTAACATTTTTAATAGTTTCAAAAATTTTAAAAATGTTTTAAGAATTTTGCCTATTTTAATACTGTTTTTATTGTCATTATTAAATCTTAAGGTATTTAATACTTTTCATCTTGTTGATACAGATCGTATGACTGATGGAATACGTTCATTTCAAACATTTATTGGAGGCGGTGGTGGAGAATTAGAATATTTCAAGATCCACTCTTTTTTTTCAAACTTTCTTTGGGGTGAATCAAATTTAATTATAACTTCTGCAGGATTATTTTTTTTAATTTATGCTTTTTGTCAAAAGAAATTGATTCAAAATAATATTTTTAAAACCTGTTTGATAATCTCTTTGTCTTTAATCTTATTATCTTATCTTCCAAATTACCCTCTAATTCTTAAAAACTTTGTTGGAAAAATTTTATACAATTTACCATTTATGAAATATCAATTTCATTTATTTTATCTTCACATGTTCGCTAAGCCACTTATTCTCTTAATGTTATTATTTGGGTTAAATTACTTACTTAACGCTTTTGAAACAAAAATTTACAAAGTTAAAAATAGTCTTTTTATTTTTTTAATTGTGAATTTTTCTTATTTTATATTAATTCATAAACCAAATTTCTATAAAAAAGAGATTATAATATCTTTTATAATATCAATTATCTTTTTTTTATTTATATTTTTTACTACTTTGATTTTAATAAAAGTTAATAAAAAAAACCCAGTAAGAAAATTTTTATTTCTTTACTTTTCATTTCAATATTCCCTGTTGCTATTTATAATTTTTCTAATCACTCTTTTTCAAATGATATTAGTTACTTTAAAAAAGAAATTCCTAAATTTTCAAAATTTAGAGGTGTAGTAAAAGATAAATATGAAAAGATATATTTTGAAAATAAATATGAATCTAAAATAAATCATAAATGCTTAAACGAGGATGAAATATATAATCAAATACCAAGTACCTATATAAAAGAATTTATACCTAGAGGTTCTGCTGATTATGCGGAAAACATTATTAATCAAAATATTTATAGTTGCCAAAAAATTTTTTATACTTCGTTAGTTGAAAATATTAAAGATTATAAAAATATACCAGATAATTTTTTGCTAAATGATTCTAAAAAAATAGAATTTATTAATAATCAAAATTATAAGCTTTTAACGGAAGATAATTTAGAAAAAATAAAAACAAATTTATCATATTCAGATGCATGGGAAATTAAAGATGAAAAAAATAATATTTTAGAAAAATTTAATGATAACAACTTTCTGGGTTTCTACACCAATGGTTCAAATGAGTTTGAATTAAAATACAATAATATAAATGAAAAATTATTTATTTTATTTAAATTTATTTTTGGTGGATTAGCTTACTTATTTTTTATCTTCTCTTTATTTTTTAAAAAAAAATTAATATCTACTTAGCAAAATCTTTAAAAAATCTTTCAGCACACTAATATAAATTTTTAAATTATAATTGTATGAAAAGTTATAGTCTTTTATATTAGATTTAGCATAAATTTTCTTAATATTTAATTTACGTTTTGTGGCTTTTCTTAATATTTCTATATCAAATAAAAATCCATTAGATTTATAGCTAAATAAATAATTTTTATAAATTGCTTTAAAAGCTTTAAGCCCAGCTTGAGTATCAGGAAAATTTTTTACCAAAAATATATTAATAAAAAAACTTAAAATACTAGAGATTATTCTTCTTATAAAAAAAGCAATTCTATTTTTTTTTGATTCAAAAAAATAACTTTTTCCCCTAGAAATTATTATAATATCATTATTTGGTTGCTTAATTTGACTACAAACTAATTTAAATTTTTTGAAATAAGGTAAATCACAATCAATAAATACTAGATATTTTCCTCTTGATTTTTTAATACCTTTTTTTATTGCATATCCTTTTCCAAAATTAGTTTTAAGATTAATTATTTTTACTGATTTAAATCTATCTTTTAAAATAATAAGTTTATTTATTGTTTCATCTCGACTTCCATCATTAATCAAAATAATTTCATATCTATTTGAGATTTTTTTTATTGAATTAATTAACCTATTGACATTACCAATAATTTTATTTTCATAATTATATACCGGTAATATAAAACTAAACTCTATAATCATAAAAAGTTCTAATAAAATAAGTTATTCCAACTAACAAATTTTCCACCATTTTTTCTAAATTTTTTCCAATCTTCTCTTTTAGGAAAGCTATTATAAACAACTTCATTTACTACGTTTTTTTGATAATCAAGAGAATTATTGGTAAGTTTAATTATTGCTTCAAAAGTTAATTCAGAACTTATTTTGTAACACTCCTTATAAAGATCAAAAAGATTTTTTGAAAATATGTTGATTTTTTTTTGAGATATTATTTTTCCAGTATCAATTTTTTCATTCACAATATGAATCGTGGTACCTGTGTAATCTAATTCATTTGAGATTGAATAAAATGCAGGCCATAATCCTGCATTCATTGGTAAATATGAAGAATGTCGATTAATACAAACTAAATTTGGAATGTTTAAAATCTTTTTTCCAAAAAATAAAGAATTTGAACTAATTATCAATTTTACTTTATTTTTTATTAAACAATCATAAACTTCTTGAGTATTCAAATCATAATGAACTTTAAAAATTTTTATATTATATTTTTTTAGAGTTGAGTATACACTTTGAGAATTGCCTAATTTAAAATTTCTATAAAAAAAATCTCTTATGATTTTAGACATTTTTATAAAAGAAAGAATGAATATTTCATTTAATGTTAAATAGAAAATGTTTCTTATTAAATATTTTTCTAAGGAATTTTTTTTTTTAATTTTTGTAACTAAAAATACTACGTCTATTTCATCTTTATACTTTTGACAAATATCTTCGACATACTTTGGATGAAAGAAAAATGTTTCATCTATTACTAGAGCTATTTTCATAAGCTATGTTTTTAATCTATAAGAACATTTTTTCAAAAATTCAGATTTTGTTTTAATTTTTTCTAAAAAATTAATTTCAATTTTTCTATCATAAGATGAGTAAAAGTTTAAATTTTTAGATTTATTTTCAATTAATTTAATTTCAGATTCATCTATTTTAAATGGATGAAATAAAATTAGAATTTCTTTATTAATTTTTTTTTTTTTAATTAATTTAATTATTTTTTTTAGCAAAAATTCGTTTTGAATTCCAGAACCAATTAAACCAAAAAACATTTTATTATCAAAATATTTATCATTTTTTTTTCCTAAAGTTAGTTTCAAAAATTTAATAATGAATAATTTTAAATAGTTTATTATAGATTTAGAAGTTAAATAAAAAAAAAAAACTTCATTACTATTTCTAAATTTAAATTTCATTTTTTTTTTTATTAAATAATCTTTAATCAAGTTAAAAATGAAAGTATTCATATGGATATGTTGATGGCCATCAATATATAAAGTTTTGTTTTTTGTATGGAAATTTTTTATAAATATATCTATCTGGTTACAAATATTATTCTTAATTTTATTTACAAAATTTTTGTTAAAAAAAATACTAAAAAAATTTAGTAAAAAAATTTTAAAAAAATTTAAATTAAGTTTTAATGCTTTAAAATCTGTCAAATTGATATGGCAATAAATATCGATATTTTTTTTTTTTATTAATTTTTTTAATTTAATTTTATTATTTTTATAATAGTATGAGTTACAAATTACACTTAAACTGTCAATTTTGTCTTGCTTTATATACTTTATAATCTGCCTATTTATCGATGGAGAAATTCCATAATCATCACAGTGAAAAAAAATTTTTTGCATCAAAATTATAAATATATTATTTTTTTTAATATTAAAATATACAATACCAGATATATATAAATGATAAAAAAAACAAAAAAATGTCTAATTATAGGCTCTGGCCTTTCGTCAGATTTTTTCTTAAAAGCCATAAATAAAAAAATCAAAAAAAATTTTTTAGTTTTAACTGGCAATTTCAAAAATGATGCAAATATTCTAAAATATGACAAGAGAGAAATTTCGATAACTAGGTCTAAAAATTTAAACGGTTTATCAAAGGATTGGCTTGGAACGTCAACAATATATACAAAAGAAAGTTTTAATAAGAAGAATTTTTTGCGAACTTTACCAAAAATACAAAACCAATTATTAAAAAAAAAAATTTTTTCTGTTAGAAAGCTTAATGATAAATATTTTCCAAAAGATATAAATAATTTACTAAATTCATATTCAAAAAATTTTATTTTTCAAAAATCAATTAATTTAAAAAATAATCAAAATGAATTTGCTTTAAGACCAGAAAAACATAATAATGTTGAATATAAAAATTATAAAGTTTTCGATATAAAAAAAATTGGAAAAAAAATTTATTGTTATTGTATAAATAAAAATAAACAAAAAATCAAAATTCAAACAAAATATCTTATTTTTGCATGTGGAACACTTGAGACTTCAATTTTATTGTTAAAACTATTAAATTTGAAAAGATTAACCTTTAGACATCAGCCATATTTTTATGGTTTTTTTATTAGTAAAAATAATAGTAAAAAATTTACAAATTTTAATTACCCTTTGACAAATTATTATTATAAAAATGACGTAGATTTTTCAGGATCCCTAGGAACTTACAGCAAAAGAATTTTAAAATTTGCTAAGTTAAATTTTTTTAGCAAAAATATATTTAATTATACTAAAAAATTTTTATTTAATAATGTAATATTTTTTAATTGTTTTATTAATTCAAAAATAAATGAGCTGGAATTAAAAAAAAAAAATAATATTTTTTATTTGTCGTCTAAACTTGATAAAAGTAGATTAAATAATATTTGTAAAAATATTTCAAAAAAATTTATTAATAAAACAAATTTATTAATAAATAATAAAATAATATTTAATAAATCTTTTTTTCCTAAAATTGGTTTCGATAAGCATTATTTTGGAATCAAGATGAAAAAATCAAAAACTAAATTAGTTAATAATAATTGTGAACTATTAGGTTATAAAAATATCTTTATTGTAGATCAATCTGTAATAAATTTTGATACAAGTAAATTCTTAACTTTTTTTTCAATCAGTAATTCTTATAGAATTGGTAAAATTTTTAATAATATATACAGTTAAAATTTATGATTAATAGATTTTATGTAAATATTAAAATATATAGTTTTTTTAAAAACTTATTAAATAACAAATTTAATTTTTACAATTTAATATATAGATATTATAAAAAAAAAAACTTCTTGTACTTTTCAAAAGGAAGAATTGCATTGTACAATATATTAAATAATGAGATTTCTAATAAAAAAAAAGAAGTAATAATTTCTCCATTTACTCTTCCTGTTATTATTAATATAATTAAATTTGCTGGAGGAAAGCCAGTCTTTGTTGATTTGGATCTATTTTCAGGGTTACCAAAAATTTCAGAATTAAAAAAAAAAATTTCAGATAAAACTTCTTTAATAATTATTACACATTTGTATTCTCAAAAAAAAAATTTAAAACAATTCAATAATTTAAAAAAAAAATACAACATTAAATTAGTTGAAGATTTAGCAATTAATTTTGGAATAAAAAAATTTAATAAATTTACATCTTTAAATGCTGATTACAGTTTTTTTAGTTTCAATTTTATGAAAAACTTCTCTACGGTTAATGGTGGCATGCTTTTCACTAAAAATGTCAAAGATTATAATTTATTACTAAATAAAACTAAATATTTAAAAGACTACCCAAGCTACATAATTTTTTTTTCTTTTTTAAAAGTGTTAATTTTATTAATTATTTCTAATAACTTTTTATACAAATTAATTTTTATAAAAATATTTAAATTTATTGAATTCAATAATATTAATTTTTTAAAATCTTTTTTATATCCAGGATTTTTCAAAAAAAATGAAAAACTGGAACAAAATTACAAAATAAATAATTTTTTTACATTTTTTTTTCCATCTAAAAATAAATATATTAATACTGATATTTTAGATCGATATATTAAAGCAAAAAAATATTTTAATGGCTTAAAACACAATAGAAATATCATTTGTTTTGATCCTGAAAAAACTGATTCCATTCATTTGGAATATTTATGTATTGTAAAATCGAAACATTTAAAATTATATAAATTTTTATTAAATAATAATATTTATCTTAGAAGTCATTGGTATAGAAACTTTAGCAAAAAATATAAAAATTGTGAATATTTAGAAAAAAATTCACTTCTTTTACCGACTCATAAAAAAATTAATTTAAAAGATGTAGAGCATATAATAAGTAAAATTAATAAATTTAAATAATGTAATTTAAAGAATATTGATATTTTTACACAATAAATTATGGCAGTTATAATAAAAAATGATATTACAAATTTTGAAAAAAAGTTTATTCCTAAAAACCTATTTTTAAACTTTAGCTGGTTAAACATTATAGAAAATAGCTTTAAATATAAAAGAAAATATCTCATAATTAATATTAAAAAAAAAAAAATATTAGTTTTACCATTTCATTTAACAAAATCTTTTTTTAGAAAAATTTTTGTATCTCTCCCATTTAGTTTTAATCTTAATTTAAATCCAGAAACAGAAAAAATAATTATAAATAAATTATTAAAACATAGAAAAGTATTTCATAAGTTTCATGATGTTATAATAAAATCAAATTTTATTCATCAACCAAAAAAACAATATTTTAAAACTAAATATTTTTATTATAAAGTTATACTAAAAAAAAATTATAAAGAAAAATTTTCAAAGAATATCAAAAGAGCTATTAAAAATAAAAAAATTAAATTTGAAATTATAACAAATACAAATAGCAAAGGTTTTCATTTATTCTATCTAAACTATATTAAAAGTTCAAAAAATTTAAAAACATTTTTTTACCCTGAATATTTTTTATATAATTTATTTAAAAAACTTTTCAATAATGTTTGTATAATAAATGCATATAAAAATGGTATATATTTAGGAGGTACACTCCTAATTTTTAATAATGAAAATAAAGAGGTCATATACTTTTTGTCTTCTAAATCTAAACAAGGTTTAAAAATTTCTATAGACAAAATTTTATTGTCACAAAGTATGGAAATTTCTTTCAAAAAAGGATTTACTATTTTTAATTTAGGAAAGGTTAATAAAAATAATATTGGATTAAACAATTTTAAAAAGCAGTTTGGATCTATTAAATATCAATTAAATTATTTCTCTTTATCAAAAAAAAATTATGGAATTCTTGACCAAAAATGTTTTTTAAAAAATATTTCTCAGTTTATTATAAAAATAATGCCAACCAAACTATATATAATTTTAAACAATATTATTTTTAAAAATTTAGTCTATTACTGATCGTTAATTCTTTGATTTTATTTATATGTTTATAATATACATGAATTTTTTGTGGCATTTCTTTGTATTAAATATATTTTAAAAAATTATGAAAATAACAAATTACAATTCCTATGAAGCACAAAAAAAAGCATATAACTTAATTGCAAAAGGTTACGAAAAAAAAATGACAAATACATTTGTTGGTGAACTTAATAATGTAATGAATAATAAAGTTATTAACAAATTAAATCTTGATTCAAATAAAAGTTATAAAATCATAGATATAGGGTGTGGTGATGGAATTTTATTAAGAAAAATCTTAAAACTTTATCCAAAGACACAATCTTTAGGGATCGATGCATCAGAAAATCTAATAGATATTGCTAAAAAAAAAAGTTTTGGAAATATAAATTTTTTAGTTGGAGATGCTATGAGTTTAAAAATAAGCACGAAGTATGATATAATATTGAATGTATCAGTTTTACATAGATTACAAAATCCTGACTTATTTATAAAAAATTTAAATAAGATAAATAATGAAGACACAACTTATATAATAACTACAATGAATAATATTTCCCCTCAATTTTTATTAATAAAATTAATAATTTTTTTTTCTGAAATAATTAAGAAACCAATTCAGGATCAAGTAGCAAAAAAAGGTTTTACTAAAAAACAAATTGAATTAATTTTAAGAAAAGAAAATTATAAAATTCTTGAATTCGAAACAATTGGTTTTTTTCACAATTTTTTAGGACTTGGTACAAATAAAATAATTTTAAAATTCATAGACTTAATTGATAAAATTTTATCTAAAATTCCAATAATAAATAAACTAGGAGTTTTTATGCTTATTAAATTCAAGAAGCAAGGTTAAGGGCACCTGGCAACAACCTTAAAACCAAGAAGAAATGAGTTAACTAATTTCTTATTACAAAATAGTAATAAATATTTTAAGGAAAAAATAATTAACGAGATTTAATTATTTCTTTTTAAAACTCTGTTATCAATACCTTAATTTAAAAAAAAAATTTTTTTCAATCTGATATTTTTATAAATAATCCATTACCTGTTAAAAAAATTTATAAAATAGAAAAAGTGATATTAAAA
>MDTB01185141.1_pt1 | contig 11143 bp, 9 predicted proteins | sample 811161 | NCBI WGS metagenome assembly MDTB01 (sample SAMN05326650, study PRJNA326480) | marine metagenome | isolation source: seawater | place: Mediterranean Sea | collected 2009
AATAAAGATTATTTTTGTACTAATTGCAAAAATTAAATAAGTAATTGATAAGAACTTTTTATTTTCTTTTAATTTCAGTAAAGATAAAGTAAAGAAGGTTAATGGGATAAAATCTAATTGACCAAGAATCCCAATTGAAAATATAATAACTGGATTTAAAATTATTCCAACTATTAATTCATTTGCATTTAGTTTAAATATTTTATCAAATGCATAAATTATAGATATTTCAAAACATAAATATGCAAGAATTACAAACGATAATCCTGTTAGAGAACTTATAAAGAAAAATGGCAAAATAACAAAATACATGAGATTACCATAAGGAAAATTTAAATAAGATTGAGATAATGTTGATATATTCTTATATGGGTTTAGGCATATTTCAAAATTTAAACATTGACTAAAAAATTCCTGATATCGAGCAACTTCAAGATCTGGAGTAAAGTTAAATAATACTAAATATTTAAGACCAAAAACAATGTATAGAAATGATTTTTTATTCGTCATTTGTATAAGTATTATAAGTTACGAAATTAAAACTATGAAAAGTTTTCTAAATTACTCAAAAAAAGTTGGTAACAATTTCTTGTTAACGCAAGGGCCTGGTGGGAATACAAGCACAAAAACTTCAGAGCATATATTTATAAAAAAATCAGGTATGTATTTGTCAGATTCAATCAATGCTTCAATATTTCAGAAAGTAAGTCTAAAAGAAATAAATAATTATTATAAAAATAATAAAACTAATCAGAAATTTCAAGAAGAATTATCAATAGAAACACCAATACATGTTTTGATTGGCGCTAAACATGTATTTCATTATCACAGCATTTCATCATTAATTATTTCAGCAATAACTGAAAAAAATGAATTAAATAAATTTTTATTAAAACGAAAAATTGAACCAATTAATTATTTTCGACCTGGTTATCAATTAGCAAAAGAGATTATCAAAAATTATAAAAAAGAAGAACTTAATACTTTTTTTCTTTACAGTCATGGAATGGTTGTCTCAGGAAATAATTTAAAAAATATAAATGATCGAATTAATGAAATTGAAAATGAATTTGAAAATTTAATTAATTTTAAAAAATTAAACCAACTTTTGAAAATAATTAATATTAAATATGATGTAGACAATAAAGAAACATATATTTCAAATCCTGAGCCAAATTTAAATTACGAAGATTTTAATAATTTATATTTTTTTCCAGATCATGCAGTTTTTCTACCATTTAGATTTTGTAAAGAAAATAATTTAAACAAAAAAGATAAAAATATTATTTTTTTCAATAAGGAAAAAATATATATTAAACAGCGGCTTAATGAAACACAATTAGTTTACTTAAAAGTTCTATTTTCGATATGTTTATACATTAATTCAAAAAAAATATATAACATTATTGATAAAAATATTGGAGATAATTTAAGATTATCTGACGATGAAATTCTCAGACTTAGAGTAAATAAATGAAAATAATAATTCCAATGACAGGAAAAAGTATGCGTTTCAAAAATGCAGGAATTTCAATACCAAAACAATTCTTAAAAGTAAATAAAAAAATGATTATTGAGCATGTGTTGGATTTATTTCCAAATGAAAAAGATATAAATTTTATAGTCAATGAAGAAGAATATAATAATGAGAATTTACAAAAATATTTTGCCGTATTAAAAAATTACAATATCCTTCCAATTACGTATAAAAAAGAAGGACCTGGAAGAGCATTATTGAGTACTAAAATATTAGATACTGAAGAAGATGTCTTTATTAACTATTGTGACTTTTCAAATATTTGGAATTGGAAAGAAGTAAAAAAATATATTGTTAAAAACAAGCTAGATGGACTAGTACCTGCTTATTCAGGACTTCATCCCCATAGTATTTATGGCAATGATTATGCTTTCTTAAAAGTTGATGGTGAAAGAATAGTTGATATTAAAGAAAAAGAAGCATTTACCGGTAACAAGATGGGGGAACTTGCATCTTCTGGATCATATTATTTTAAAAGTGGATTTTTAGCTAAAAAATATATAGAAAATATATTTGAGAAAGAAATGCTAATAAATGGTGAAGCATATATTAGTACTCCATATGAAGAAATGATTAAAGCTGGTTTAAAAGTAAATTTTTTTAAAATTGATTATTTTTTTCAATGGGGAACTCCCGAAGATTATAATGAATTTTTATATAATCTTGATGAAGTTCACAATGTCCGTAATGAAAAAAAAATTGATTTAACTGGAATTAATTTATTAATCCCGGCCGGAGGAGAGGGTCAAAGATTTAAAAAGGAAAACTACAAAACTGAAAAAATTTTTTTAGACGTAAGTGGAGAACCTTTAATAAAAAATATAACTTCATCCTTTAAAAATCAGGAATCAACTGCGATACTTGTAACAAAAAATAATCAGGGTCCACTTAATGCATTAAATTTAGTGAGTTCAAAAAGCTTAATCACTATTTCAGAAAAAACAAAAGACCAAGCTCATAGTGGAATGAAGCTGGTTGATGAAGTAGAAAATGATTTTCCTATTCTTATTCATTCAGCTGATTGTATTTTAGATAAAAATATTGAATTAGATATTACAGATTATGATGTTGGAATTATTACCAAAAAAAATTATAGAAGAGCATTCTTTAAATTTGATAACTATGGATGGGTTAATAATATAGAAAATAAAATTACAACTTTTTCAATCAAAAAAAAGCCTTATTCAAAAAAATCAAACGTAATCACAGGTATATTTATATTTAAAGATAAAAATACTTATAAAACATTATTTGAAGATACCATTAAGAGACTAAATAATTCAAATTCAGAAATACATATTGATTATTTAATTGAGACTGCAGTTCTTCAAAATATGAGGATTAAGGAAATTGCAACTAGTAAAACTGTTATGATTGGGACACCTCTTGAATATGAGCTTTATAAATATATGGATTACGTCAGCAACTACCTCGACCAAGACTGATGAAGACTGTTACAATAATAGTTCCTTGTTTTAACGAACATGAATCCCTTCCTTATTTAATTAGAGAACTGGATAAAGTTGACAAAAATATTCAATTTTTAATTGTAGATAATGGATCTGAAGATGAAACAAAGAACTATTTAAATAGTATTTCTAAGAATCTAAATAAAAATATATCTACTTTTTTTATAAATAAAAATGAGGGGTATGGGCATGGAATATATAGAGCATTATCAAGTATTGAAGAATCAAAGTTTGTTGGATGGATTCATGGCGATCTTCAATTTGAATTTTCAAAATTAAATGAGGTTTATCAAGATTTAGAATCATATAAACATTTAGATAAAAATGTTTTTTATAAAGGTGTTAGACATGGAAGGAGTAATTTAGATTCATTCTTTTCATATTTTATGGGTAGGCTAGCAAGCATAATTCTTGGAAAAAAAATGTATGAAATAAATGCTCAACCAACTATATTTTCTAGCAACTTATTAGAAAAGCTTGACAATCCCCCAAAAGATTTTACCTTTGACACCTATGTTTACTGGAGAGCTATCGTTTTTGATTATCTTTTTATCAGAAAGTCTTTTCTGTTTCCACCAAGAAAATATGGAGAATCTAAATGGAACTTTGGTCTCAAAAGTAGATTTTTATTTTCATACGGCTTGATTAAGTATTTTTATAAGCTTAGAAGTGAATAGTTTATAATTGCTTAACTATTGGTTAGATACGCTGTTTTAAAAAAATTATCTGTAGTTATATAGTATGAACTTCTATTTGCTGAACAATTTATATTTATCCAACATTGATCTCCATCTTTTGGAATATATCTCCCATCAAATTCAGACAATTCTGGAAATGGTAGATTTAAGTTGGGGACATTATTTATATTAAAATCAAGAAATGTTTGAAGCCTAGGCAAAAGCATGGTTGAGAAAAATATAGCTAAAAAAAGTATTTGTCTATTAATATTTATTTTAATTTTGCTGTAAAAACCAATTATTACGATAAGAAACATCTGGAAACCTACAAGATATCTAGTATCAGGCCCAAACCTAAGGTAAAAAAGTGAGCTAAACAGAATAAACAAAACCACAATAATATTATTTTCAATCGATAGATTATTTCTTAATTTTCTTAAATTAAGTATTAATAAAATTCCTAAAGAGATTAAAAAATTTAGAGCTATCGTTTTATTGAATGGATTTCCAAAATACGTTTCAACCCATTTAATAAATGGTTGATTGAAATAATAAGAATTACTATAGCTTACCGAAATGTCTTCAACGGCATTAATATATTCTAGGTTTACCCAATTAAAATTATCAAAACATGTCATCGTAAGTGGAAAAACAATACAACCAGTGTGTATTACTGTTTTTATAATCCAAAATATTGCCAAAAATAAAACTGGTGAAATTATTTTCAAAGTTGATTTGATATTTTTATTTTTAATGTAAACGTATAAATAAGAAAAATACAAAAAGAGAATTGGGAAGGAACTGATTTTTAATTGAAAAAGAAATAGAGTAAAAATTGAAATAATAAATATTTCATTTTCTTTGAAGCTTTTATCAACAAGTGAATTTAAGATAAATATAGATAAAACTAGAAATATTACTGCAATTGGCATATCTTGTTTACCAATTGATTGAATAGAAATAAATCCATTTCTTCCTCCCGCAATACCAAAATTATCCATAAATGAAAAAAGGATAAGCATTAAAAATCCTATTTTAAGTTTTTCATTTTTTGAATATAGGGCTATAAACATTATGACTTTATATAAAAAGCCAATAAAAAGTAAATTAAGAAAGTGTAGAAGAATAAATGATTTTTCAATCCAGAGTAAAGCGGAGATGTACTCAAAAATTGAACTAACACCAAAAACGCTATAAATGTTTATAAAACCAAAAATAATATTACTTTCACGAAGCCATAATTGATTATTTAAGTGATAAAGCCCTGCATCATAATGAAACCCAATTTCATAACTTGAAATTATCAAGGGTAAAAAAATTGATGAGAATATTAAAAACCTCTTTAAATTATTTATGCTTAATTTGTATTTAAAATTTAAGAGAAACAATAAATAAAAAATATAGAAATAATTACTTTTTATTGGAAGAAGAAAATTAAAAAGGAATAAGATATTACCTAAAAAGATGACACCAAGAATAGGATAAAAAACGTGTATATCTATTCCGAATATTTTGACTTTATCTAAATCATGCGTTGCTTCTTTTTTTAAAAATATTGAAATTAGAGCACGACCGTAAAAAAAGAAGAATATGTAAAATATGTAAAATTTCATAACTAAAATAAAAAAATTATCCATCCTTGATATTCTAAAGGTTAAATTAACATTTTGATTAGATACTTACAGAGGTATTGGAATATAATTTGATTAAATTTAAACATATCTTTACTTAATTAGATTGAAATGTTTCACAAAAGTAGCTTTATAATATTAATAAATTACAAACATAAAATGAAAAAAATTGCAATTGTATATATTAAAGGTGGATTGGGAAATCAAATTTTTCAGATTTCATTTGCTAATTACTTATCAAACTTAGGTTTAAATGTGTTTGTTAGCTTAAGTAATTTTAAAAAATCTAAGAAAATTCAAAATCCTGGAGTTGATTTAAGAGAGTTAATTTTTCCAATTTCAATATTTAACTTAAAAATATTTCCAAACTTCCTTTTTATAGTTCTAGAACTTATAGTGAAAATAACAAAAAATTTAATAATAACAAAACATACTGATGTCAACTTCGATGAAAAAAGGATTGGTAAAATTAATTTTTTTGATGGCCATTGGCAAGATCCCAACATCTTAATTAAAAACAAAGAATTTATTTTAGAATCAATTAGCAAAAATAAAATTATTAAGAATAAGTTAATGTCTCCAACAAACTCTGGGTCTACCGTTTTGCACGTTAGGAGAGGAGATTATTTAAAAATAAACGAAGAATTAAAAGATAGTTTTTATATTAATGCAATCCAAACAGGGAAGGAAAATATTAAGAACTTTAATTACTCTGTATTCACTGATGATTATGAATGGGTTGTTAGTAACAACATTTTTAATGATGCAAAAAAAATTATATATTCATCAAACTCAGTAGATGATACTTTAGAATCTTTTACTGAAATGTTGTCTTATGAAAATTTTATTGTAGGGAATAGTACTTTTTCATTAGTTCCTGCTTTATTAAGTAATGCTAGGAATAAAAAAATAATTATTGCTGATCCATGGTATAGAAATACAAAAATACATATTGATGTTCCTGATGCATTAAAAATCAAAAATCAAATGCTAAAGTGAGTTTCATAAACTTTATTTATAATTCTTTTATTTCTTGAATAAGGAACAGGCATATGGAAATCTGTATATTTTAAACTTGAATTATAAAATTTTTTAAAACTATATCTTAAATCAGTCCTATTAAGTCTTAACCAATCAGTATCCTCATCTTCTAACTTTATAAAATTTTTATTATTATTTTTAAAATAGTCATCCAGATATTTTTTTAAAATGATTTGATCAAAGTACCAATTCCTGTCTTTAATTTTACTTTGTTCGGTATTCCAATAACTTAATTTATCTTCAATATCTTTTTTATTATTTATTGAAAATATTTTTCCCCATAAATTTCCTTTTGCTGCGTTATAACATATTGGATACATTGTGTCTTTTGTAGCTTTATTTCTATATAAAATAAAATTTTCATCTGAAAATTTTTCTATGTTTTTTTGGAAATATTTTTTAGACATTGGCATCATATCAATATCAGAAATAATACATGTTGACTCGGGAAACAATGCTGGGCCAAGTAGTCTTATATTTTGTGAGAGAAACACTTTATCAATATTTTTAATATTAAAATTTATTACGTTATCTCTTTTTTCTTTTGAATCAGTTATTAAAAATAAGACTGTTTCAATTCCAATTTGCTCCCAAGCCAAAGACACTATTTTGTAAAAATCAAAATATGAATCATCTGTACATGATAAAATTACTTTATCAATCTTCACTTTATCATTCCTAATTTTTTTGGTATTTTTTTAACTTTATTTAGATTAAATAAAATTCTTTTTTTATAATTTTCAATTTTTGCGAGTGAAAATAATTTGATTTTAATTCTAAGGATATAGAATTTATTTTCTTGAAAAATTTTATTTATTGATGGCTCTAGTTTATTATTATTATTTATTAAATTTTCCCAGTAATCCATTTTTAACTTTTCATAATTGAAAGTATTGGAGTAAAATTCTTCTGCAAATTTATTTAATAAATCTAAGTTTATTTCTTCATAGTTATTTACAAATAATACAGGTAAGTCTTTTAAGGTTGAAAAAGTTTGGTGATTTTTTATAACAGGAATAGATCCACTGTAAAGTGTTTCCCATACTCTATGGGTATCTACTCCGTTACCCCAAGGGCATAATACAAACAAATTTTTTTGAATTTTACTTAAATAACTGTTTATTTGTAAATTCGGCTCATCTATTACAGCCCATTCTTTATTTGAAAAAACATCATATATATCTTTTCTAGCTGAGAAATTTGTATTAGCTCGATAGTTTATGTACAAAGCAATATCTTTAGTATCTTTCATATTTTCATATAGTTTAAAAAAATCTTCGGCTTTTGGGTTTTTTGGTGAATACTCGTTAGAAAGACCTAGAGGTAAAGCTTTTAAGTCATTTGCCATGTGTTCAACATTTATTGAAAACCACCTCGATATACAATTGGGTTTTTTATTATATAAATTCTGTTGAATCATTTCATCTTGTTGGTTTGTAATTAAAGTTATATTTTTAAATTCACTTACTTTTCTTAGATGAGAAAATAACTCATTAATTAGCTTATAGTTTGTAAAAATTATATCATTTTCATTTAAATTAAATTTATTAAGTTTATAAAAAACAGCTTCTTCATCCTGAGATAAAATTTCACAATTTTCAATATCCAGATTTTCAAACTGCTTTCTTGTTAGTACTTCTGAGTAGGCAAAGGTTGATAGGCGAGCAAAAAAATAACTCGAAATAAAGTCTTTTTGCGATTTAATATGATTTTTCATTTTTTTTAAATAAACTACTTATCACTAAGCTAGCTAATTTTAATGGTTTATCAACTTGGAAAATAGTAAGAGTATAGATTGACTTTAATAAATCTATAAGAGCATTTTTTTTATAATTATAGGAAAGATGGTATTCACCTTCAAAAAGTTTTCTATAAGTATCTTGGTAAAATATACATTTCCTATGAACTATGCCTTTTACTGTCCAAGGTTTGAACTTTCCTGAATAATGAATAAATATCATTCCACTTTTACTTAATTTTTCTAATTTTTTTTTCTCAACCTTATTAAAAGCTTCGATATGCAATTTATAATTTAAAAATTTAGACATTTCCACATATTCTCCATTGAAATAAATATTTAATAGATCTTGATCCCAAAACTTAAGCAGCCTATTTTCATTTTTTAATAAATTGAGTAAATTTCTTGTTGTTGATTTCTTTTTCCATTCTATGTAATTAATTATCAACACGCCTGCATTAAAGTAGCGGTCAGTCTTGTTTCCGAGTCTTTCTACAGCATCGACAATTGAGTTCTCAGTATTAGCACAAATAACATTGGTCTCACTTTTAAGCTTTTGAATTTCGATATTTATTTGAGGTATTGGATTGGAAAAACAGATGATATCGCCATCTAAGTAGGTAATGAAGTCTATTTCGTTATCTAAGTATTTTTCAATATGTAATCGATAATACGTTGCTTGAGTTATATGAGCATTATCAAGATTTGGAAATAAATCTTTTTCATACTTAAACTTAAAAACTTTAATTTTGTTAAGGTATTTATGATTAGTTATTTCAGGACTTATAAAATCATTGTCGTTTTTATTTTTATGAATTATATAAATATTTATTTTTTCGTCCACATTTTCAAGTAAAGAGAATATTGAACATTGAGCTTGTGTGTTGTAACCGTCATCAAAACAATAAAGAAAATTTAACATTATGGTTTAATAATATTCCATCCTAGATAATTTGATTCAGAAATTTTATCAATCATAGATATTGCCCAACATAACAGCAATGTACCATGAATATCTGCAGTTGATTTTCCTTCAGAAATTATCAAACCATTATAATACATTTGGCTTCTGTTTAAGTAGTAAGAAAACCCTCCTGAATCCTTAAAATAATGATCAAAAATTAATTCATTGAGTTCTACTAAAAATTCAATTATTTCATTCTTTCTATAATCTGATTGTTCTGAACATTTAAATAATACATAAACTAAATCGACTATGTCGCACCCTTCATTTTTTGGAGTAATCCCCAAACAATAGTCAATTAGCTTCTCGGGTTTATGTACTGGAAGATCTAGCCAATCTAATCCAGTTATTACTTTCATAGCTCCATTTATTAACTCTGTTTCTGATGGGGTGCTCCCTATAAAGTAACCACCTGTTTCTTCGTCTACAATTTTTGAAGAAAATTTATATAAAACCTCTTTATTTTTTTCAAATTCTTTAATTTCAAGTTGTGTATTGTTAAAAACACAAATAGAAGAAAAATTTGCTCCAGCATCCCACGGTTTGCTCCAGTCAAATGATTCCAAAAATGAAACTATTTCTAATTCCTTGTTTGGAAAATCATCATATGATTTAATGTTTTTATACCCTACTTGATAAATTGTTGAAATAGCTTGTTTAGTTTCTGCTCGAACTGCATTAATCAATTCTTGATCAAGTGAATAATAATTAATTTTTGAAAAATTTGAGACTTGTTTTTTTAACTTATTTTTAGCTTTTTTTACTAATGGTGGTTTTAAGTAATAATTAAGCAATGTTTCATCTATATAAGAGTTTTCTGGTAACAATTCATTATTTTTTTGATAAGTATTTATTTTATTTACCCAACTGTTTTGTTTAGAAGTGCTTATTTCGTTCCATAGGCCCGTCATGTAAAATAACTTCATTGCATATGTGCTAAAACCAAGAGTTAAATTAATACCATTTTTAGTTATTCCTAGTTTGGTAGGGTAATAAAGAAAGTTTTCATCTTCTTTTTTCAAACTCTCAATAAAGTTAAATATATTTTCTTTAAAAAAATTTGGAAAATTTAATTTTTTCATATATTTTTATATCTGACATTCTATTGTATTAATGTTACCTTAATATATATATAGGCGATTAAAAACGATATATTGAAAGGGTCTTTGAAATTAAAGTAGTTGTTTTTGGAAGTAACGGTATGGTTGGCTCTTCAGTTGTAAAACAACTGTCTGTTGATAAAAGTAAATTTAATGTCATTCCCTCTACAAGGGAAAAAACAAATTTATTTTCATATAAAGAAACAAAAGATTTTATTAATAAAAACCTTCCTGATGTAGTTATTAATGCTGCTGCTAAAGTTGGTGGGATTCACGCTAATAATACTAAAAGAACAGAATTTATATTAGAAAATTTAAAGATCAACATGAATATTCTAGAATCATGCATTGATTTAAATAATGTAAAAATAATAAACCTAGGTAGCAGCTGTATTTATCCACTTAATGCTGAAAATCCTATAAATGAAGAAAGCTTTATGGAAGGAAAATTAGAGCCTACAAATTCTCCTTATGCTATTGCGAAAATTGCTGCGATTGAAATTGGTACATCGTTAAACAAGCAGTTTGGCCATTCTGTAATAAATCTTATGCCAACTAATCTTTATGGGCCTAATGATAATTTTTCTAGTACGCAAAGTCATGTCATTCCGGGATTAATTAGAAGAATGTTCGAATCAAAAGCTTCAAATAATCCAGAATTTAAGATTTGGGGTAGTGGGAAACCATTGCGAGAATTTCTTTTTGTTGATGATTTAGCAAATGCAATAGAATTTGCTATTGAAAAAGACATTAACTCTGATTTATACAATATTGGAAGTGGTGAAGAAGTTTCTATTTTAAATTTAGCTGAAAAAATAAAAAATATATTGGGATATAAAGGAACACTAACTTTTGATACCACAATGCCAGACGGAAATCCTAGGAAGCTTCTCGATTCTACAAAATTTAATTTACTAGGTTGGAAAAGTAACACCCAGTTAGACGAAGGGTTAGAAAAAACAATATCTTGGTTTGTTAAAAATGTA
>MDTB01207412.1_pt1 | contig 11142 bp, 8 predicted proteins | sample 811161 | NCBI WGS metagenome assembly MDTB01 (sample SAMN05326650, study PRJNA326480) | marine metagenome | isolation source: seawater | place: Mediterranean Sea | collected 2009
CTAGCTGATGGATTCTCATATGTTGAGCATGCATTAAAAAGAGGTCTTGACATCGATGAATTTGCTCCAAGGCTATCATTCTTCTTTAATTCTCATTTAGATTTCTTTGAAGAAATTGCAAAATTTCGTGCGGCAAGGAGAATTTGGGCTAAAAAACTAAAAAATAAATATCATGCCAAAAACGAAAAGTCATGGAAGTTACGTTTTCATACTCAAACTGCTGGGTGTAGTTTAACTGCTCAACAACCTGAACTAAACATAGCTAGAACAGGGTTTCAAGCATTGGCAGGTGTCCTTGGTGGTACTCAAAGCTTACATACAAATTCTATGGATGAAACGTTAGCTTTACCTTCAGAAAAAGCAGCTGAAATAGCACTCAGGACTCAACAGTTAATAGCTTATGAATCTGGAGTAACAAATGTAGTAGACCCCTTAGGAGGGTCATTCTTCATTGAAGATTTAACTGATAAAATTGAAGAAAAAGCAGAGAATTATTTTTCCGAAATTGATGATTTAGGTGGTGTAGTAAATGCGATTGAAGATGGTTATTTTCAAAGAGAGATTTCTAAATCTGCAACAGAATATCAACGAAAAGTTGATTCGAAAAAAAGGATTGTTGTCGGCATTAACCAGTATGTAAATAAAGACGAGGACGTAGATATTCCTATTTTAGAGATAAGTTCAAAAATAGAAAAGAAACAGATAGAAATAATAAAAAAATTTAAAAAAAATCGTAATTTAAAAGAATTGAATTATGCTTTAAAATCAATTACGGATGCCTGTAAAGAAGATGTCAATCTTATGAAGCCAATTATTAATGCTTCAAAAAAAGGAGCGACCCTTGGAGAAATTGTAATTGCCATGAAAAAAGTATTTGGAGAGTGGCAAGAATCATCTGTCTTTTGAAACTCTATATTATTTAAAGGAGCTAAATAATTATGGAAAGGAAAATAGTCCATGTAATAGGAACTGGTACCATTGGGGAACCTCTAATCGGTTTGTTGTGTGATTATGAAGATCAATTAGGTATTGATGAAGTAACCTTCCATAAGAATACTGCCTCTAAGGATGATCGATCAAAAATTATTGATTTATTAGATAGAGGTGCAAGACTTTCAGTTGATGATGGAAAACAAAAAGAGTTTAAAAAATTAGGAATGGATCCCGATTTTGAAAGTATAGAGTCCATAAGGAGGTCATCGGTTGTTATTGATTGTACACCAAAAGGAATTGGTCATTCAAATAAATTAAAATATTATAATAATTTTAAAAATGATGTTAAAGGTTTTTTAGCTCAGGGTAGTGAAGATGGATTTGGTAAGAAATATGCAAGAGGTATCAATGATTCTTCCCTAAATGGATCTGATCAATTCATCCAAATAGTCTCTTGTAATACTCATAATATTTCTTGCGTCACTAAGACATTAACTATCAATGAAGATCCAGAAAACTTAATTGAGGGAAAATATTTATGTGTTAGAAGAGCTAATGATTTGAGCCAGGTGAACAGCTTTATTCCGTCTCCACAAGTTGCTATTCATGATGATCTTAAATATGGTTCTCACCATGCGGCTGATGCTGCAGGTCTTTTTTCAACAATTGGGATGGACCTTAATCTTTTTTCATCTGCAATGAAAGTAAACAGTCAATATATGCATATTCTATGGTTTAATTTAAAGGTAAAAGAACCGACTTCTCTTTCGGCTGTAAAAGAAAAACTCAATAATAATGATTATGTAGCAATTACTAATAAAGATTTAACAAGTACGGTATTTTCTTTTGGACGTGATCACGGGCATTATGGAAGGATAATGAATCAAACTGTTGTTGTTGAGCAATCACTACACGTAAGAAATGAACATGAAATTTCTGGATTTTGTTTCACACCTCAAGATGGAAACTCTATTTTTAGCTCTATTTCTGCGGCAGAGTGGTTCTTATACCCACATTCATATGAGGATAAAATTCAATGTTTATCAAAGTTGTTTTTTAATATTATTTAATTAGAAAATAATGAATGGAATTAAAATATCTAATAAAAAAAGACCCCCTTTACAAAATATTTATAAATAATTTATCACAAATTAGCGAGATTAAAGGAGGAAGTAAGATTTTGATAGGAGTTTCTGGAGGTCTCGATTCTGTTGCTTTAACATATCTATTAACTTCTACCGAAAAATATAAATTAATCATAACACATATCAATCATAAATTAAGAAAAGAGAGTGATCGTGATCAGATTTTCGTTAAGAATCTAGCAAAAAACTTAAAAATTCCTTTTTATTCTACAGTATTAGAACCCTCAAAAAAAGAAAAAAGTATGAATATTGAGGAGTGGGGAAGAAAGGAGAGATATTCTTTTTTTGATAAGATTTTTTTTGAAACAGGCTCTAACTTTATAATGACCGGACACCATGGAAATGACCAGGTCGAAACTCTCCTTTTAAATTTAAATAGAAAAACTGGAAGTGCAGGTCTACGTGGTATTGCATATAAAAGAAAGAGCGTTATAAGACCGTTACTTAATTTTTGTAAAAAAGAGATAATAAATTTTGTTGAAAGACATAAGATTCAGTATGTGAATGATTCCTCTAATCAGGATTTTTCGCTTTCTAGAAATTATATAAGGAATCAAATAATTAAGCCTTGGGAAGAAAAAGACGAAAATATAGTACGAAAAATATCACATTCTATTAATCTATTTAGTAAATGGCATTCATCTTTAGATTTTTTAATAATAAAATATATACTACCGAGTATAGAAAAATCGGAATTAAAGTTTAAAATTGAATTAACATTAATACATGACATGCCTATTACTCTGCAAGTTAGGTTATTAGAAATTTTGATAGAGAATCAAGATATTAATTTTTCAAAGCATCATTATAAAATGATTGATCAATTTATAAATAAGCCTATAATTGGAAAAGTTTTTGATATTTTTAATATATGGGAGTTAAGGCATGAAAGAAATTTTCTGGTTGGGTATAAGAAAAAAGATGCTATAAATATTTCTTCTTATAATCTTTCTTTCAATACACCCTTACATATCAATGGCTATATATTTGAAGCTGGTTTAGGAGAAGATACAAAATTCAAAAAAGATAAAGTCTTAAGTAAGGAATTTGTTGATTATGATAAATTGAAAGGCAAAAAACTGATACTAAGGTTGTGGGAAAAAGGTGATAAATTTATCCCTCTAGGAATGAATGGACATCAGAAAGTAAGTGATTTTTTAATTAATCAAAAAGTAGAACAAATAGACAAAAACAAGCAATATGTGATGACAGCTGATAATGAAATTATTTGGATTTGTGGGATGAGATTATCTGATTCTGTTAAAATAGATAAACATACAAAACAGAAAGCACATCTTGTCCAGAGGGAATCATATGACTAAAGTACCAAAAAATTTTAAGCTTATTTACAGTGCAGAAGAAATTGATTACAAAGTAAGTCAAATTGCAAAATTAATATCAAAAGATTTTAAAGACTCAATTCCAATACTAATTGGTGTACTTAACGGTAGTTTTATTTTCCTTGCTGATTTAGTGCGTAAAATCGAAATAAAAGTAGAAATTGAATTCATTAGGTTAAAAAGCTATGAGGGATTAAAATCAACAGATAATATTAAAATAGTTTATGATCTTAGAAAAGAATTAAAATATAGAGATGTCTTGATTGTTGAAGATATTATTGATACGGGAAAAACATTAACATTTTTGTATGATAAAATTCAAGAGATGAACCCCAAATCAATTTCTATTGTTTCACTTTTATTAAAACCTAAAAGTAATAATTTTAATAGAAAAATAAAGTATGTTGGTTTTGAAATACCATCTGATTTCGTTGTAGGATATGGCATGGATTTTAATGATAAATTTAGAAATTTGGATTCACTATATAAATTCATTGATAAAACAAAATATGAAGACAATTTGTCATAAATTGAGTTACCACAAGAAATGTCCCTCTAAAAAAAACATTGGTACAATATTTGTTACAAAATTGTGTTACAAGCATTAAAACATTTAAAGGTAAGGTATGAGTGATAACAAGCAAAAATTAAAAAATGATAATAAAAAAGATAAAGAGAGATTACAGCAAGATAACTTTGATTGGAAAAAAGCAGGAAGAACAAGTTTTGTTTGGCTTTCAATAATATTTGGAGCTATTTACATATCTGGCCTACTTACGGATGTTGGTAAAAAAGAAATAGAAATTGAATACACTCAGTATAAAAGTTTTCTTGAGAACGGCGATATTCAAAAAGCCATTATTATGGGAGAAAAATTTTATGGAGAATTTAAAACACCTCAATCTTTGCCCAACAATTTGGGTGGTCAATTAGAGGGCGTTACACATTTTAAATTGACTCTACCATTCATTGATAGAGAGAATACCAAAGAATGGGACTCAGCAGGTCTCCAATACACATTCAAAGAACAAAATATTGATTGGACTGGCTACCTGTTAAATATGTTACCGTGGATTCTTCTTCTGGGATTTTGGTTTTTTATGATTAAGAGAATGCAAGGTGGTGCTGGAGGTGTAGGTGGAATATTTAAGTTTGGGAAAAGTAAGGCTTCATTATGGACCTCAGATCAACCTCGCGTCACGTTCAAACATGTTGCTGGTTGTGAGGAAGCAAAAGAAGAATTAAAAGAAGTTATTGATTTTTTAAAAAGCCCAAAACGTTTCCAAAAACTTGGCGCAAAGGTTCCTAAAGGAGCGTTGCTAGTAGGCCCTCCCGGCACTGGGAAAACTCTCCTTGCAAGAGCGGTTGCAGGAGAGGCTGGAGTTCCATTTTATAGTTTGAGTGGAGCAGACTTCGTTGAAATGTTTGTTGGCGTTGGAGCCTCAAGAGTGAGAGACTTATTTGAACAAGCAAAGAAAAGTTCGCCTGGAATAGTATTTATTGACGAGATGGATGCTGTTGGAAGGCAACGTGGAGCAGGGATAGGTGGTGGTCACGATGAAAGAGAACAAACCTTGAATGCATTACTTGTAGAAATGGATGGTTTTGATAATACAAATAATGTTATCGTTATTGCTGCAACTAACAGACCTGACGTCCTTGATCCCGCGCTATTAAGACCAGGTCGTTTTGACAGGCAGATTGTAGTTGATGCTCCGGATGTAAAAGGAAGATTAGGTATTTTGAAAGTCCATACAAAAAATGTTGTAATAAATCACAGAAAAGTTGATTTAGAGTCCATCGCTAAAGGAACACCTGGAATGGTTGGTGCTGATATAGCAAATATTGTGAATGAGGCAGCACTTCTTGCCGCTCGTAAAAGAAAAAGATCCATTGACATGGATGATTTTGAAGAAGCAAAAGATAAAGTCATTATGGGTGTTCAAAGAAAGAGTATGGTTCTTTCTGACGAGGAAAAAAAGGTAACAGCGTATCATGAGGCTGGACATGCTCTTGTTGCGGTAAAAACAAAAGGTGCTGATCCAGTTCACAAAATAACAATTATACCAAGAGGTCGAGCTCTTGGAGTTACTATGCAACTTCCAATGGACGAAAGACATGGATATACTAGGGATTATGTTGAAGGTCGTTTAGGCATTTTAATGGGTGGTAGAAGTGCAGAGATGCTCATTTTTAATGAAATGACTACTGGTGCTGGTAACGATATCGAACAAGCAACTCAAATTGCTAAAAAAATGGTTACTGAATGGGGCATGAGTGATTTATTAGGGCCTATGACTTTTGGTAAAAAAAGTGAAGAAGTCTTCTTAGGTAGAGATATGGGAAGTAGTCGAGATTACAGCGAAACCACAGCTAGAATGATTGATGAAGAGGTCAGCAGAGTAGTTAGAGATGCTCAGAGGCTCGCTGATGAAATTTTAAGAAAAGAAATTGATACTCTGCACCATTTAGCTAATGAATTACTGAAGTATGAAACAATTGATACAAAGGATCTTAAAATAATACTTGAAGGAAAGAAATTAACAAGACCTCTTAACGGCAAAAAAACCTTAAGGTCAAAAAGAAAAGTTAATCACTCAAACAAAAGTAAAAATTTAGGAAATATACAAGCAAATGATAAAAAAAAATCTCAAGTAAAAAAGATCGTAAAACAAAAATAATTTAGAATCGCAGATAATAATTAGGAGGGTAAAATCAACGATTTTGATAAGTTAATCAAAATAAAAAACCGTACTCTTTTAATGGGGATATTAAATGTAACACCTGACTCATTCAGTGATGGAGGGAAGTATCATTCTACAAAAGATGCTGTAAAAAAAGGGATTCAGTTAGTCAAAGATGGCGCAGATATTTTAGATATTGGTGGAGAATCCACAAGACCAGGATCTGATTCAGTAACAAAAACACAAGAAATAGAAAGAGTAATTCCAGTAATAAGAAAATTACGCGATAAGAAAATTAAAACTCTAATTTCGATTGACACAAACAAATCAGACGTTGCTAAACTTGCTATAGAATCTGGAGCAAACATAGTAAACGACATAAGTGGTTTGACTATGGATAAAAAGATGGTTAGAGTAGTTGCTTCCGCAAATGTTCCTATAGTATTAATGCATATGAAAGGCCTACCAAAGAATATGCAGAAAAAGCCTCTTTATAGTAACTTAATTTCTGAAATTTATGATTTTTTAAAAACTCAAGCAAACTTTGCAATAGATAATGGTGTCGAATCAAAAAATATTATAATTGATCCAGGTATTGGGTTTGGAAAAACTATAAATGATAATTTTGAATTATTAGCTAACTTGAAAAAGTTTACTAAAATGAATTTTCCTATTTTAATTGGAACCAGTCGGAAATCTTTTATTGGGAAAATATTAAAAGAATCTGTAAACAAAAGATTAGAAGGTACTGCTGCTTCTGTAGCTATCTCAGTTCTTAATGGGGCTAAAATAGTTAGAGTTCATGATGTTTTAGAAATGAAAAAAGTATGTAAAATTGTAGATAAGACAATGGAGATGCATTGACATTATTCAAATTAGGTTTTTTAACAATAACACTCATTGATTTACTTGATTTAATTCTTGTCACTTGGATATTTTATAAGGTATACCAATATTTTCATGAAACTCGTGCCGGTCAAATGTTAATCGGACTTGTTATATTATTAATCTCTTCATTTATTTTTAATTCTTTTGGTTTGAGTGCCATGTCGTGGTTAGTAAATCAATTTCAAACAGTATGGGTTGTTGCTTTTGTAATTCTTTTTCAACCTGAAATAAGAAGACTCCTTATCTATATAGGGCAAACAAGATTTTTTCAAAAAATCTTTAGAATGAGTACTTCTAGATCTCTTGAATCAATAGTGGAATCATCTTTAAAGTTATCTGAAAAAAAATGGGGTGCAATCATTGTAATTCAAAGAGAAACAGGTCTAAGATCTTACAAAGACGCCGCACTACAATTAAAAGCGGAAGTTTCAACCCCATTGTTATTGTCAATATTTAATCCCACATCACCAATGCATGATGGTGCTGTTATTATTCAAAATACACTTCTTGAAGCAGCTGGTTGTATATTGCCACTTACCGAGAGCCAAATGGTATTACCGGAGATGGGCACTAGGCATAGAGCTGCCCTCGGTATAACGGAAGAGTCAGATTCAATTGTAATTGTTGTTTCAGAAGAAAGAGGAACAATTGCGACGGCTGAAAATGGTAGGTTTACAAATTTAGATATGGATGAAATGAAGCTTAGACGTTATTTGAATGAGCGATTATTTATCAGTTCAGGTGATTTATAAAGTTTTAATTCTATTCTTAAATCACAAATGGTACTGTTGTAAGTTTTCTCATGGAATTTTATGAATTAAAAGAACAATTTAGCCAGATAGAAAAAAAAGATGAAAAGATAAGGGGGTATCTTTGACTTTGATAAGACTTTATATAAATTAGAAAAACTAAAAAAAGAGTCTTTAGATTCCTCTTTCTGGAACAACAAAGATTATGCTTCAAAAATTCTAAGAAAAATTTCTAAAATTGAGAAAGAGATTAGTATTTGGAAAGATATAGAAAGAAAACATGATGATATTGAGGTTCTATTTGAGTTCGCAGAAAAAGGTGAAGTCGAAGTACATGAGGTGCAAAAAGAATTAACTATCTATAAAAAAACATTAGATGATGTCGAAATTAAATTAATATTAGGCAAATCTGAGGATCTACAAAATGCAATCATTACAATTCATCCAGGTGCTGGAGGTACTGAAAGCCAAGACTGGGCTCAAATGCTATATAGAATGTATACAAAATGGTCAGAGAAAGAGGGTTTTAAATTAGAAGTTATTGACTTTCAACCAGGGGAAGAGGCTGGGTTAAAGGATATAACATTTGAGTTAAAAGGCGAATATGCTTTTGGGTTTTCAAAAGCTGAAGCGGGTGTTCATCGAATGGTTCGGATTTCTCCATTTGATTCTGCTAATAGAAGACACACATCTTTTGCTTCAGTGTTTGTTTATCCATCTGTTGAGGAAGATATAGAAGTTGACGTAAATCCTACTGATTTAAGGATTGATACTTACAGAGCCAGCGGTGCTGGAGGACAACATGTAAATAAAACAGATTCAGCTGTAAGGATTACGCATCTACCAAGTGGTATAGTTGCACAGTGTCAAAATCAAAGATCTCAGCATAAAAATAAAAATCAAGCTATGAAAATTCTTAAGGCAAGGCTCTATCAATTAGAGCAAGAAAAAGAGAAAGAAAAAAATAAAGAATTAGAAGATCAAAAGATGGATATAGGTTGGGGTAGTCAAATAAGAAGTTATGTGTTTCACCCATATCAAATGGTTAAAGATCATCGAACAAAAGAGGAAAATGGAAATACTCAAGCAGTAATGGACGGTAATATAAATAAATTTATTCGAGCTTATTTATTATCTTCTATATAAAATAAGGGAATAGAATGTCAGAAGATCAAAAAAGTCTCAAGCAAATTATAGATTACAGAATTCAAAAATTAAATAAATTAAAAGAAAATGGAGTCAACCCATATCCTGCAAAATTTAATATAACAAATACAAGTTTAAATATTAAAAATGATTATGAAACACATGAAAACATGAATGTAATTATTGCTGGTAGAATAATGGCAATTAGAAAAATGGGAAAGGCATCATTCTCCCAGTTAATGGATTCAGATGGTAAAATACAGATATTTGTTAAAAAAGATAATATTGGAGATGAATCTTATGAGCATTTTAAACTTTTAGATATTGGGGACCATATCGGTGTAACTGGCAAAGTATTTACAACAAAAACAGGTGAAATATCAATTAATGCAAAACAAATTTTAATACTTTCAAAAAGTATTCGACCATTACCAATTGTGAAAGAAAAAGATGGACAACTATATGATGCCTTTAGAGATAAAGAGCAACGTTATAGGAATAGACATTTAGATTTAATATTAAATCCTTCTGTAAAAGAGACTTTTATTAAAAGATCAAAAATTATCAAGCAAATCCGTTTATATCTTGATCAAAAAGAATTTTTGGAAGTAGAAACCCCCATACTACAACCAATTTATGGTGGAGCAAATGCTAAACCTTTTACTACTTATCATAATTCATTGAATCAGAACCTGTATTTAAGAATTGCAGATGAACTGTACTTGAAAAGATTAATAATTGGTGGCTTTGATAAGGTATATGAAATGTCCAAAGATTTTAGAAATGAGGGAATGGACCGTAGTCATAATCCTGAATTTACCATGCTTGAATTCTATTGGGCTTATGCAGATTATAAAGACTGTATGGATTTAGTGGAAGATATGATTAAAGTCGTTTCAGATAATATTGGTTCCTTAATTACAGAATGGGATGGGAAAAAATTTGATTTCTCTAAACCATTTCATAGAGTTCCTTTCTTTGAACTTTTAGAAAATGAAACTGGACACGATTTAAGAGACAAGAAAAATAGTGAATTAAAAGAAATTTGTATTGAGAAAGGTCTAGAAGTAAAGCCAGATGAAAATACTGGCCAACTATTAGATAAATTAATGAGTGAGTTTATTGAACCTAAATTAATTGAGCCAACATTTGTTATTGATTATCCGAAGTCAATATCGCCTCTAGCAAAAATGCATCGAAGCGGTGATGATAGAATTGTTGAAAGATTTGAATTATTTATTGGTGGTTCTGAATTTGCTAATAGTTTTTCAGAACTAAATGACCCTATAGACCAAAGGGATAGACTTGAAGAACAAGTAGAGAGAAAAAGTAAAGGGGATGAAGAAGCTCACCCAATAGATGAGAGCTTTTTACAGGCGATGGAATGTGGAATGCCTCCAACTGGTGGAGTAGGTATTGGAATTGATAGGCTCACTATGCTATTAACTAACAACCGGTGGATAAAAGATGTTATTCTTTTTCCTGCTTTAAGGCCAGAATCAGAATAAAAGTATTTTGCGAAAATCTTTTTTTTTTGCTTTCAGATTAGTTTTTTCCCAAGAAAAAGGTAGTTTTTCTAGGTTTGCAAGTCTTCTTTCCATAGGTGGTCTTAGTATTGGAGTTACTGCTTTAATATTAACAGTAAGTATAATCCAAGGTTTTCAAGATGTCATCTCTAGTAAACTTTCTTCCTTTGAGGGGATTGGAAGAATTAAGCATATACTTTCAAAACCTATAAATATTAACAGTCATGAATTTACCCAATTCTCTTCAAAAACAAATTCGGAGAATGTAGCTCCTTACTTAAGGGATGTTGCTTTGATAAGGAAGGGAATAATAGCTGATGGAATTATTATCGAAGGCTCATCAATTATTCCAACATTTATAAAAGATGGCAGTATAAGTAATTTGTCAAACAATGAAATTATTATTGGAAAAATATTAGCTAAGAATTTAAAAGTGAAAAAAGGTGATAAGATTTATGTACAATCATTAAATATAAAGAATGAATCAATAATCAAGCCTCTTATGATTAAAGATATTTTTTATTCAGGATTACAGGATTTTGATAAATCGATGACATACACTAATCTTATGACAGCACAGAATATATTTGACTTGAATCAAGATCAAGTCTCTGGGATAATTTTTAAAAATAAGATAGAAAAAAACTTAATTCAAAATATTGCTTATCCTTTGATCTATGAAGATTGGAAAAGTAGACACTCACTTTTATTTGAATGGATTAAATTACAAA
>MDTB01194590.1_pt1 | contig 11141 bp, 9 predicted proteins | sample 811161 | NCBI WGS metagenome assembly MDTB01 (sample SAMN05326650, study PRJNA326480) | marine metagenome | isolation source: seawater | place: Mediterranean Sea | collected 2009
AAAAAAAACAAGCAAACTTTGCAGAGAGCTTAAAATTGATAAAAAAGATTTTTTTGGTGGCTCAATGACAATATCAAGTTTAGGTGGAATCGGTGGAACTTTTTTCACGCCAATAATTAACCCTCCTGAAGTGGCTATTTTAGGTGTAGGTAAAAGTTTTGATAAACTCGTAAAAATAAACGGTAAAATTATTTCGAGAAAAATTTTACCTATTTCTTTATCCTATGATCATAGAGTTATTGATGGTGCTGAAGGTGTAAGATTTTGCGTTTACTTAAGCAAATGTTTAGGTAAAGATTTTGCTTTCAAGCTTGCTGTTTAATCTAATTTACAATAATAAACATCATGAATAAAAAGTTAATTTCAATAACTTGTGCTATTTCTTGTTCTTTTCTATGGGGGACTGCTTTCATAGCGCAGGATACTGGAATGGACTACATAGGTCCCTGGACTTTTTCTGCAGCTAGATTAATTTTAGGTTTTTTTGCTTTATTGCCGTTTTTTTTTATCTTTGAATTTAAGAAAATAAGAAAAATCAAATCGAATTTCAAAATTATTTTAATTAATATAATTTTATTAGGATTTTTTTTAGCTAGTGGAAATATTTTTCAACAAATTTCTCTTCTGTATACAGATGTCGCTAACTCGGCAGTGTTTACAGTTTTATATGTAATAATAGTGCCTGTACTTGCTTATTTTCTTTTTTCAAAAAAAATTCATAAATCTGTTTGGCCTGCAGTTATAATGTGTTTATTAGGAGGCTTGCTTCTAAGTGAGTTAGACAACTATAGGGTGAGAGTAGGAGACTCTTTAGTTATTGTTGGTGCATTTTTTTGGGCTCTTCATATTGTTTATGTTTCAAAATTTTTAAAAATATTTAATTTTCCTATAACAATAGCTACTTTCCAATGTTTAGTTGCTGCAATATTTTCAGTTATTCCTGCGGTTTCAACTGAATTAGTTTCTTTTAAGCTTTTATCTTTAGAAGCAAGTGAGTTAATTTACGCGGGAGTTTTATCTAGTGGACTTGCATTTTTACTCCAAATTATTGCACTACAACATTTGTCACCTGCACCTGCAGCAATAATTTTTTCTTTGGAAGGAGTATTTGCATCTATTGCTGCTTGGATTTTATTAGATCAATATTTAAATGAATTTAAAGTAATAGGAATAATAATAATATTATCTGCAGTTATTTTCTCTCAACTTGCCCCAATTTATGGTAAAAAATATTATGGACGAAACTAAAAAAGGATTTATGCAAAACATCGGTAATTTATCTTTTAAGAAAATAGATAATTCCAATTTTGAATTTAGCATTCAAATTTCAGAAAATGTACTTAACACTGGAGGTATAGCTCACGGAGGTTTTATAGCAACTATTGCTGATACTGGTATGGGCAATGCTGCCCATATAGCTGCAGGTGACAAAAGGTGTGTTACAATTAACCTAGATATAAAATTTATCTCGAGAGGAAAGTTAAACGAAAAATTAATCGGAAAAGTTAAAGTTTTAAAAAAAACAAACACTTTAGTTTTTATTAATTGTGAAATTTTAGGTTCAAAAAATATTATTGCAACAGGTTCCGGCACTTGGAAAATTCTTTAAGTTTTTCTCCTATAGTTCAAATAGCCCACGATTAATAGAAAAATTAAGGCAAAAGGATAAACGATAGCTTTATTTGGCCTATCTGGGTTTTCAATTTTAAAGTTACTTATGATATCACCCATTTGTATACCAGATTTTTTTGCTTCACTTTTCCAATCTAATTTATCTACAATTAGTTGATCATTTTTTTCAAAAAGTGTCACGCCATAATCTTCTAAATTATAATTATTTTTAAATTTTTTTTTATCAATCACAAATAATTTATACCTTTCTCCATACCCTGTTACTCTAGTAACTTTAATATGTACTTCCTTTAATGGGTCAAAAGATAGGCTTTGAATGCTTTCGGCAGAAAGTTTTTGTTGATTAAACTTTGGATAAAATTTACTCAAAACATAATCAGGAGCTAAAAAGGATAAAGAAATAATCAAAAAAGCTATAATTTCATACCATCTTAATCTGTTTATGAACCATTGCTGGGTTGCGGAAGTAAACACTAATATTCCTATTAAAGAAGTGATTATTACTAGAAGGGCTTGCCAAATACTATCTACACCGATCAATAAAAGTTCATGATTAAATAAAAAGACGACAGGTAAAATTCCCGTTCTTAAGCTATACCAAATTGCTTGTAATCCCGTTCTTAGAGGATCGCCACCTGAAATTGCAGCTGCTGCATAAGATGCTAACCCGACTGGCGGTGTTACATCAGCCATTAAACCAAAATAAAATACAAATAAATGAACCGCAATTAGTGGAAAAATAAACCCTGAGGCATTACCAACATCTACCAGAACTGTAGCCATTAATGATGCTACTACGACATAATTTGCTGTGGTTGGGAGGCCCATTCCGAGTAATAAACAAAGTATAATAGTTAGTAAAATTAATATAATTACATTGTCTCTAGCTATTGTCTCTATAACTATAATTAAATTAGTGCTTAACCCTGTAGAACCAACAGCGCCTACTATTATACCAGCTGTTGCTATCGCAATTCCCACACCAACCATGTTAATTGCACCTTTTTGAAGACCAACAATTGTTTGATTATACCAGTTAACTAAACCTAATTTAAAATCAGGTTTTTTAATTAATTGGTTAACTAGATTTACTAAAATTAAAGAGAGTGTAGCGTAAAAAATTGAAAAACCAGCGGTATATCTCATGTAAACAAGTAAAAAAATTAAAACAAAGATTGGTATTAAGAAATGTAACCCTGATAAAAATGTTTTCTTTAAGTGGGGTACGTCTGCGTCTTCCATGCCTTTAAGACCTAATTTGAGAGCCTCCAAATGAGATATGTAAAACAACGCAATATATGAAATAACAGCTGGCAAAAAGGCGTGTTTGACAACCTCAAAATAAGTCACTCCAATAAAACTTGCCATAACAAATGCTGCTGCTCCCATAACTGGTGGCATAATTTGACCATTTACAGAAGATGAAACTTCTATTGCTCCAGCTTTTTCTTGAGAGAATCCGGTTTTTTTCATTATAGGAATTGTAAAAGTCCCTGTTGTAACGGTATTTGCGATTGATGAGCCTGAGATCATACCAGTCATTCCAGACCCCAAGATTGCAGCTTTAGCGGGTCCTCCTCGCATCTTACCGACCATAGCAAATGCTAAATCTAGAAAATATTTTCCTCCACCAGCGGTCTCTAACAAAGCTCCAAAGAGAACGAATAAAAAAATAAAATCTACAGATACTCCTATGGGTATTCCAAAAATAGCTTCTTGATCAAACCATTGAAATCCTACTAATCTTTTTACAGAAAGACCACCGTGAGAAATAATATCTGGTGCATATTTGCCAAAATAAGAAAAAAGTAAGAAACAAATTGCAATAATGACTAACGGTAAGCCTATTGCCCTTCTTGTGGCCTCTAAAAGTATTACGATACCAGTCGCTCCAATAATTAATTCTATTGGAACCTTAAATCCAAATATTTCTTTAACTAAAAGTATTCCACCTCTATTAACAAGATCATCATAAAAAAAATAAATATACAAACAACACAATGTAGCAACTATGCTTATTAGTATGTCAAACGCTGAAATTTTTTTACCTCTAACAGAAGGAAAAATCAAAAAAGCTAATGTTAAAGCAAAACCTAAATGAATAGCTCTAGCAGGTAAACCTTTGAACATTCCAATATTAAGCCAAAAAGGAAATGGAGATGCATACCATAACTGAAAAAAAGTCCAAAGAATGGCTATTCCAAAAACTACTTTCAGATGAAGTCCTGATAAATTACGTGTTGGAGAAATATCTTCTTGAATTTTATCTTTAATCTTACTTTGAATATTTTTATTCATTATAAATAAGATACATTATTCTAAAAAAAAAGGCCCAAAAAATATGGGCCTTTTTTTAATAAATAAATAGTTGAATTACATTAATCCAGCTTCTTTATAATATTTAATTGCACCTGGGTGTAATGGAGCAGATAAACCATCTTTTATCATATTTTTCTTTTCCAAAAAACTAAAAGCAGGATGTTGAGCTTTGAAAGAGTCAAAGTTTTCCATAACTGCTTTGGTTACCAAGTATACAAGTTCATCAGAAACGTTAGCACTTGTTACTACCGTTGCTTTAACACCAAAAGTTGTAGCATCTTTTTTTTGTCCAGAATAAGTACCTTTTGGAATTACTGCCTTAGCATAATAATCAGCTCCATCAATCAATCCTTGAACTGGTCCTCCAGTAAGGTCAATTGGGCTTGCTTTGGCTTTACAAGTTGCAGCTTGTTCCATAGCTCCATTAGGAAATCCTACTGAATATCCGAACGCATCTATTTTACCATCGCACAAAGCTTTTACTTGCTCAGAAGAAGTCAACTCTGTAGTACTCTTAAAGTATCCTGTATCAACTCCCATTGCTTTCATTAGTTCTTCCATTGTGCCTCTTTGGCCTGAACCTGGGTTGCCTATATTAACAACTTTTCCTTTTAAACCTTTAAAGTTTTTAATTTTAGATTTTTTACTAGCCCAAATTTGGAAAGGTTCATTATGAACTGAAAATACAGCTCTTAACCCATCAAATTTTTTTCCTTCCCATTTGCTTGAACCATTGACTGCATGAAACTGCCAGTCTGACTGAGCAACACCAAATTGAAACTCACCATCTTTAATTTGTCCAATGTTATAATTAGATCCACCTGTTGAAGGTGCCGTGCAACGATAAGCTTTTGCTGTACCTTTTTTTCTACCGTGATCAGCACTAATCGCAGACTTATGCAACATTTTACAAATTGCGTTACCCGTTTGGAAATAAACCCCAGTAGGTCCGCCTGTTCCAATTGTGAAGAACTCTGCTGATTTTGCAATTGAAGTAATATGGCTTGAAAAAGCAAACATTACTAAAACTGAAGAAATCAGTGATATTATTTTTCTCATGTTTCCTCCCATTTTGTTTTATATTAATAATAATTTAACTATGGATAAAGACTAAGGTCAAAGAGTATTTTCATAAATATATCTATTGTTTCTTAGCCCAAATAGATAATTTATTGATACCCTCAACTATTTTTGGTGCATATTTTTTAATCAATGTACTATCTATTTTACTATTAATTGAAATATTTTTAAAAAATTCATTTCCATTAAAATCAGTGTAACTTAGTCTTGTTAATAGTTTTTTTTTATTAAAACCAAAATCAGATGCTGGCAGCATAGCGACACCTGTTTCATCCAGAATAGCCTCACATAATTCAGAGGAATTTTTATACTTATTATTTAAAAACTCTGGCATTAAATAAAAAGCTCCTTGTGGTGGATTAATTAAAACTTTATTTGATTTCAAATTATCGTAAACATAATTACCGACGCTACTTAAAATTTTTATTACTTTGCTTTTATATTCTTCAAAATTTCCTTTATATGCTTTGACTGCAGCGTATTGAACAGGCGTATTAACTGTAGAATAAGACTCACTTGCTAAAGATTTTAAACTGTCTAAAAAATTAGATAAACCTTTCGGTATAGCAAAAAAACCTAATCTCCAACCTCCTGCTCCACACCATTTACTAAGACCTCCACTTAAAAAAGTCCCCTCGGGATAGTATTGTGAGATTGACTCGTATTTATTACAAAATGTTAAATCAGTATAAATTTCATCTGATAAAATTAATATTTTATATTTTTTTGCTATTTCAGATAATTCTTTTAAATTTTTACAAACTGTACCTGAAGGATTATTTGGAGAATTTAGTATTAAGATAATATTTTTATTTTTTTTTATAGTTTTAATTTTGCTTTCAAGTTCGATTGGGGATGGGAACCAATTGTTTTCTCTGGAAGTTTGAAGCCAATGAACTTTATTTAATCCAATTTGAGCTTGAGGTTCATATGAAACCCAACTAGGTGCGGGAAGAATTATTTCTCCATTAAAGGCAACATGCATTAACAGCATTGCTTCTTTTGAGCCTGGGGTAATTATTATATTTTCTTTTGGATATATAGAACCTGTTTTTTTGAATAAATAATTTGAAATAGCTTCTCTAAGCTCTGGAAGTCCTTGAATTGGAAGATATTCTTTTTTATGTGCATTTTTTTTTAATTCCGAAACAATTTTTTCTGGAACTGGAAATGGTGATTGTCCAAAACCTAGTTGATAAACTTTTTTCCCCTGACTAATTAATTCTTTACATTTTTCATTAATTACAAGTGTTGAGGAAGGCTTTAATTTTGAGATATTTTTTTTTACAAGACTTTTCATAATAACTTTTGTTAAAAAGCTATCACTCTGTATACGGGGACCCAGGGATTTAAGTCAATTCAAATCTGTGAAATTAGAACATTTGACAAATTGATTCGGTCATGTTTTAATCTTATTTTGTTCTCAACAGTGGTCTATATATAGTATAAAAAAAATTATCTAACACAAAAATGCAAAATTCATCAAAAAAGATTTTAGCTCTTTTAGGACCAACCAATACTGGGAAAACATATTTAGCGATTGAGAAAATGCTTGAGTTTAACTCTGGAATTTTCGGGCTTCCACTAAGACTTTTAGCAAGAGAAGTTTATGATAAATGTGTAAAAAAAATTGGAGTAGAAAAAGTCGCTTTAATTACTGGCGAAGAAAAAATAATACCTAGCAAAGCTGATTTTTTTATTTGTACTGTTGAGTCGATGCCGAAAGATAAGGTTGTTGATTTCGTTGCAATTGATGAAATTCAAATGTGTGCCGATAAAGAGAGAGGTCATATTTTTACTGAAAGACTTCTTCATTTTCGAGGAGAAAAGCTTACAATGTTTTTAGGTTCTCAAGTTATGAAAAATATAATTACAGAACTTGTTCCAGGTATTGAGTTTAATAATAAAGAAAGATTTTCAAAACTAACTTATGGTGGATATAAAAAAATCTCTCGAATTGACAGGAAAGCAGCAATAATTGCTTTTTCAATAGAGGAAGTTTATGCAATAGCTGAACTAGTAAGAAGACAAAAAGGTGGTTCGGCAGTGATAATGGGATCTTTAAGTCCCAAAACAAGAAATTCACAAGTAGACCTGTACCAGTCTGGAGATGTTGATTATTTAGTAGCAACAGATGCTATTGGGATGGGTTTGAATATGGACATTAATCAAATATACTTTTCAAATTTAAAAAAGTTTGATGGAAAAAAATTCAGAAGGTTAAATTTAGTTGAAATATCCCAAATAGCTGGAAGAGCTGGTAGATTTAAAAATGACGGTAGTTTTGGGACTACTGGTGAGTGTGAAAATTTAAATACTGATGAAATAGAAAAAATTGAACAACATATACTGCCAGAGACTAAAATGCTTTTCTGGAGAAATTCGGAATTAGATTTCAGCACGCCTGAAAAATTAATTAATACACTTGAATTAAAGCCAAAAAATAAAGCTTTAATAAGAAGTAACGATTCAATAGACGAAAGTGTTTTGAGATATTTACTAAAAAAAGGAAATGAAAATATTTTATACTTCAGAAACCTTGAGTTGCTCTGGGAATGTTGTCAAATTCCAGACTTTGAAAAAAAGGCATATGGGCAACATATTAACGTTGTTGATACAGTTTTTAAGTTTCTATCAACTAGAAAAAAGAAGATACCAAACGATTATATGAAAGAACAGCTTAAGGGGCTGGATAAAAATCATGGTAATATTGATGTACTATCCAATAGAATTTCTAATGTAAGAACTTGGTCATATGTAGCAAATAAAAAAAACTGGGTTGAAAATTCAGATTACTGGATTCAACTTACAAAAAATATTGAAGATATGCTTTCTGACAAACTTCACGAAGAGCTTACCAAAAGTTTTATCGATAAAAAAATAAGCATTTTATCAAGGGGTTTAAAACAAGATATTGTTTTAGATGCAAGAGTTGATGATAATAATAAACTTATAATTGATGGACAAAATATAGGTCAGTTAAAAGGACTTAAATTTAATATAGAACTTACCTCAAACGCGCTAGACTCAGATATTAAATCTATTAAAAAAGCTGCAAGAAAAGAAATTCAGAACGAGTTAAAAAATAGAGTAAATAGCATCGTTAAAAATGAAAAAATTTTACTGCATAATGATGGAAAGATTTACTGGAAATCTTATCCAATTGCCAGACTTATAAAAGGTTTAGATTATTTGAGTCCGAATTTTGAAATTATAGCAGATGAGTCTTTAGCTATAGAGTCAAAAGAGACTTTAGAAAATTTCATAAGAAATTGGTTAACAAACTATATTAATGACGAACTCAGTGATTTACTCAATTTGACTAAAGTTGAAATAAACAATCAATATTTAAGAGCACTCGCATTTCAAATTTACGAAGCAAACGGAATACTAAAAAGAAAAGACGTAAACCATATTATTAAGCTTATTTCTAAAGAAGATAGAAAAAAAGTATGGGATCTTGGCATTAAAATTGGAAGATATCACATATATTTACCTAAAATGTTAAAACCAAAAGCTGTTACTTTGAGAATTAGTCTTTGGAGACTTTTTTACGGAATTTCTACAAAAACTGAAATCCCAAAGTTTGGGCTTAATTTTATAATTAATAACAATTCTGATAAGAAATTTTTGTTAATATGCGGCTTTGAAAATTTTAGAGATTTTTATATAAGAGTCGACATATTAGAAAAATTATTTATAAATATTTTAGATAAAACAAAAAATAGAAAATTTAAGATTAATGCTGAAATGATGAATTTACTTGGATGCACAAAAGAAAATTTTTATAAATTAATGAGTTTTATGAATTATAAAAAAGATAAAGAGGAGGATACCTATATATTTTTTGGTGATACGAAATTAAACAAAAATAAGCCAAAAAAACTAGACTCTTCAAATCCATTTAACAAACTTTTATCATTAAACATTAAGTAAAAATAAAATAAATTATGGAAGATAATTCACTAGATACAAAAAAATTAACAGCAATTGCAGCTCTGTTTGTCCATGCTGCAAAAATAGATGAAGAATACACAGATAAAGAAAAAGAAATAATAATAAATTTTTTAAATTTGTTTACAAAAAATAATCATTTAATTAATGATATTTTAAAAGAAGCAGAGCTAATTGATGAAAAATCTAATCAGCTACTCAATTATACTACTATTTTAAAAAAAAGTTCTTTAAAATCTAAGACAATGGTAATAGAAAAGCTTTGGAAAATTATTCTTTCTGACAATAATTCTGATGAATATGAAAATAATTTAATGAGAAGAATTTGTGGTTTAATATATTTTCCAGATAAACTTAGTGGGGAAATAAAAGATAAAATAAAGAAGAACTAATCTATTAAAATGACTTATATAGTTAAAGATGAATGTATAAAATGTAAATTAACAGATTGTGTAGAAGTATGTCCGGTAGATTGTTTTTACGAAGGTGAAAATTTTTTAGTGATCAACCCTGATGAATGTATTGACTGCGGCGTTTGTGAGCCTGAGTGTCCAATTGATGCAATAGTAGCTGACACCGATGAAAATCTTAAAGATAAAGACAAATGGTTGTTGATTAATAAAAAGTTTTCTGCAATATGGCCTAATATTACAAAAAAAAAGGATCCGCTACCAGAACATGAAAAATACAAAAATATTAAAAATAAATACGAAAAGCACTTCTCGGAAAAACCAGGTAAATAAATAATGCCAAAAAAAAAGAAAAAAACAAAACTGAAGCCAAAAAAAAATAAAATAATAAACAAATTACAAAAAAAGAAAAAAATATTAAAAAACAAAAAAATTCTGTCAAAAACCAGCACATCAAAAAATACTTTTCAGGCATCAAAATCAAATTTCTCACAAGATGAAAAAATAGAAATAAAAAAAGTAAAAAAACAAGCTACAGAAAAAAGACAGTATAATTTGAAGGACTTTGTTGTTTACCCAAAACACGGAGTTGGAAAAATAATGTCGGTAGAAAAAGCAAAAATAGGGGAAATTGATATTCAATTTTATAAAATTTTTATTGAAAAAGAAAAGTTGACTTTAACTGTTCCTATAAATCAACAGTCAAACCTAAGACCTATCGCAACGATAAATCAGATAAATAAATGTGTATCTATTTTAAAAACGAAACCCAAAATTAAAAGAACTATGTGGAGTAGAAGAGCTCAAGAGTATGATCAAAAAATAAACTCTGGAAAAATATATGAATTGGCTGAGGTAGTAAAAGATTTGAATAAAAATTCAGATATAATAGCTGATCAGTCTTATAGCGAAAGACAACTTTTTGAAAAAGCTTACGAAAGACTTAAATCAGAATTCGAAGCAGTTCTTAATGTGAGCACCGAGGATGTTCAGAAAAAAATGGACAAGGCTTTAGGAAGAAATCAAAATATTATTGAGAGCGAATAAAAAAACGCCCTTTTTCATAATATAAAAAAGGGCGTTTAGTTAAAAAGTAAACTATCTTCTTCTTCTTCTTCTTTTAGCTTTTTTCTTAGTTTTCTTTTTAGCTTTTTTTCTACGTTTAGCCATCTTTATCTCCCTATGTTTAAACGAATCTTTATGATTCGTTTGATATAATGATCATTAAGTTTTTTTTGATTCATGTCAAATATAAACTTACATCACAAAAAGAATAAAAAATTAAAAAAATTAAAAAAATTTAATTTTTATTTAAATATTAAAAAAGTTAACAATATCAATGTTTTTTTGAAGTAAATTTTAAAAGAATGTTTATTTAAAAAGCAATTAGTTATAAAGATTTTCAATTTTTTGTTTATAATTTTTTAAAATTTCTTTTCTTTTTAGTTTTAATGTTGGAGTTAACATTCCATTATTAATTGTAAACTCTTCGTTAATTAATACAAATTTTTTAATTTTTTCTATTATAGATAAATTTTTATTAATTTTTTCTAAAATAACTTGAATTTTTTCTTTAGTAATAATTTTTTCTACAACTAAAAGAGCAACTAGATAGTTTTTTTTATCTCCATAAACAAAAGACTGTTTGATAAATTCATTTAAACACAAAATATTTTCAATTTTACTTGGTGAAATATTGTCTCCACCTAAATTAACAATAATATCCTTTTTTCTATCGGTTATTTT
>MDTB01207610.1_pt1 | contig 11141 bp, 9 predicted proteins | sample 811161 | NCBI WGS metagenome assembly MDTB01 (sample SAMN05326650, study PRJNA326480) | marine metagenome | isolation source: seawater | place: Mediterranean Sea | collected 2009
ATGTGGAGGTCTTGGAACTAGATTGAGTGAAGAGACTGTAGTGAAGCCAAAACCTATGGTTGAGGTAGGCGGCATGCCTATTCTTTGGCACATTATGAAACACTACTATCATCATGGCCATAATGAGTTTCTCCTAGCACTTGGATATAAGGGTGATTATATCAAGAAATATTTTATGGATTATAAGACGATTAAGAGTGATATCGAGATTGACCTGAAGTCTAATAAGAATACTTTAAAAAGCTCATCTGCTGAAGATTGGAAAATACTACTTAAAGAGACTGGAAGCCAGTCTATGACAGGAGGCCGATTACTAAGATTAAAAGAAGCATTAATTGATGAAGAATCATTCATGTTGACTTATGGAGACGGCGTAAGTGATATAGACATTTCAGCGTTAATTGAATTTCATAGTAGTCATAACAAGATAGCGACTATATCTGCTGTAAGACCACCAGCGAGATTTGGAACAATGATTTTCGAAGAAGATATGGTTTCTGAGTTTAAAGAAAAACCACAGGCAGGTGAGGGTTGGATAAATGGAGGCTTTTTTGTTTTTAGGAAAGAAATATTTAAGTACCTAAAAGATGACATTACGATATTAGAGAGAGAACCACTGGAAAGTTTGGCCTCAGATGGCGAATTGATGGCATATAAACATGATGGTTTTTGGCAACCAATGGACACCCTTAGGGATAAATTAAGTCTTGAAGAGTCATGGGAATCTAATTCAGCTAAATGGAAAACATGGAATGAAGATTAGTCATGTTTAATGATTTCTATAAAGGAAAGAAGGTTCTAGTAACGGGACACACTGGTTTTAAAGGTTCTTGGCTTTCTGCATGGCTACTAAACCTTGGAGCTGAGGTAACAGGATACTCGATAGATGTACCATCTGAACCATCATTGTTTGAGGATTTACGGCTTTCTGAGAAGATTGTAGATATTAGAGGCGATGTAAGAGATTTGAATAGCCTTAGTGGCGCTCTCAATGATCACAGTCCTGACATGGTATTTCACCTGGCCGCACAACCCATTGTCAGAAGATCTTATGATGATCCCGTAGAAACTTTTACAACTAATGCAATTGGCTCATTAAATATTTTGGAGGTGGTTAGAGAGTCCAACTCAGTTAAATCTCTGGTGATGATAACAAGCGATAAGGCTTACAGGAATGTCGAGTGGATCTGGGGCTATAAAGAAGACGATCTTCTTGGTGGCGAAGATCCATATAGTTCCTCTAAAGGATGTGCAGAGTTGATTTTCTACTCATATGTCAATTCATACTTTAAGAATAATGAAGAGCTCTCAAAGCTCTCAACTGCCAGGGCAGGAAATGTCATAGGAGGCGGTGATTGGGCAAAAGATAGAATAGTTCCTGATATTGTAAGATCTTTTTCAAAGAATGAGATGCTAAGTATTCGTGCTCCTAATTCCACAAGGCCATGGCAGCATGTTTTGGAACCTCTTAGCGGGTATTTGGCTCTGGGTGAAATGCAGACAAGAAACGCAAACCTGAACCACGAGTCATTCAATTTTGGTCCACGTGATGATGTAAATCAAAATGTTCTTAGACTTGTAGAAGAATTTTCTAAATATTGGGATTCTGGATCATGGGAAGTCAGTAAGGATAATACAAAACCTGAAGCGGGACTTCTAAAGTTAAATTGTGATAAAGCTCGAACTATGCTTGATTGGAGAGCAATACTTAGCTTTGAAGAAACAATTAAGTTTACCGGCGAATGGTACAAGACATATTTTAATAAAAATTTAGACCTTTATGAGTTTAGTGTCCAACAAATCACTGATTATGCTCAAAAAGCAAAGAAAAAAGGTTTGAAATGGGCAGAGTGACCAAACCTGAAAATATGGAAGGTATGTCTGTTCGAAACTTGAGAATAATTGAGAATGAAAAAGGATCTATTTTGCATATGATCAGATCAGATTCAGAGTATTTTAAAAGATTTGGCGAAATATACTTTTCGGAGGTTATGCCTGATACCGTAAAAGGTTGGAAAAAACATAAGAGAACTACACAAAACTTTGTTGTACCAGTAGGCAGAATAAAGCTCGTTTTGTATGATCAACGCTCTCAATCCGAGACATTTGGCATGATAACTGAAATTGAGCTTGGCAGAAATGATTACAAGATGGTCACCATTCCACCCGAGTTATGGTATGGCTTCAAAGGATTAAGCAGGGATAAATCAATAATAGCTAATCTGATTGATCGCCCGCATGATCCAAAAGAGTCAGAATCTCTAGATATTAATGACAGCTTGATACCATATAGTTGGTGAATATAATCAGAATTTTTATCTTCTTATTGCTCTTATAAATGCACTGAGCTTTTTCATATCCAACCTATTTGGAAGTATGTAAGTTAAAATATATAGAAGCCAATGTTTGGAGAAATTTCTATGCTTCCTAAAAATCTTTCGAGCCTTAATTTTCTCCCCCTTGTTCCAATGGGATCTGGCAATTTTTTCGTCTATATTCGCAATGAATATGTTTAGAGCTTCTTCATTACTTTTCTCATCAATAGCTATTTCCACTATCTTATTATTTAATACCTTCAGCTCATTGAATGAAGCCTCTTTCTCCAGAAAAATTGTATTATTTTCATGGATAAACCTTTGCGTCAAACATTCTTCTGTATAATTGCAAGTGCCTATTCTTGATAATCTCAGAATAAAGTCTCTGTCACATTCAAGTGTCAGGCTATGATCATATCTTTGTTCTAATTTAGAAATAGAATCTTTTCTGATTGCTATTGACGAGGTGGGTATGAAGTCATTCCTCAAGAGATCCCCAAATATCTCACCACTAGCTGGCTTACTATAATTAAAAAGAGAAAATGAATTATCATCATCATCTGTGATCAGAGTATTCGTATAAACAAAATCAATGTCATCAATAAATAAAGATCTTTGTATCTCTAGTTTCTGATTTTGCCATAGATCATCAACATCAAGATAGGCAATAAATTTACCATTGGTTAGATCAATTGCCATGTCTCTTGCTTTTCCAAGAGTAAAAGTTTCATCTGATTTGTAATATTTTATTTTTTTACCATATGATTTAGCAATTTCAGCACTGGAGTCATTGCTGTTATTATCAAAAAAGATCACTTCCCAATCTTCATAGCTTTGATTAAAGATAGAATCTAGCGATCTTCTCAGAAATTGCTCTCCATTAAGACAGTTGACTATTATGCTAAACTCAGGCACTTTGTTCCCCTTAATGAAACATCCTCTTCTTTTAATTAATGAAAGAAAAACACGTTTATATTGTAACAGATAGAATTGATTCTAATTTCCTTGCAAGAAGTATTAATCCACTCACTCGTGAGAATATAATAACACTCACTCCGGATGCCTTCTATGTACTAAAAGGAACTGATAATAATATTGTTCGTTCGAATGCATTATTTGGTAATGAGCAGCATGAAATTGTAGCTAGAGCTGTAGAAGAGCAAGAATCGAAATTAATCCGTGAAATTGAAGCATCTGAATCTTTAAGTTTGATCACAAAAGAAATATTGATTAATCAAATTCATGCAGTTTTGAGTGTCTACTATATGATTTCTCATACAATCCCTGAAGCAGATTTGTATAAGGTTTTCTTTAATGGCGAGTTTATAAATTTCGTGCATAAAAAAGAAGCATGCTTGAGTTTGTTAGCCAGACTGAGTGAAAGCCATCCATTCTCAATGAGGACAAAAAAAGCATGGTTTCCAAGTTTAATAAATTACATCAATCAAATTTCATCATTTGTACTCTCGAATAAAAACACATATATTTTTTCAACCTTCGTTTATGGCACACCTTGGGCCTCAAAAGAAATCATGAAAGCCGATCAAAAGTCTAGTTTTGTTAGCTTTGTTTCAACAAAGGGCACAAGAGTAGATTTATTAAGATCACTTGGAACATTATTTTCAGTTTTATTGGGAATCAAGTATATAAAGTTTGTTATCCCGCACTCTTTTTATCCAAATTCCAATGAATATAGAGAAATTATTAGTCATCTGGAAGATAAAGATGCAGCACAGGGTCTAATGTGTTTTGAAGAGTCAATAATGAAACGAGTTGCACTAGCCAATAGCTCATCTGATCAAATATCTTTGTTAGCGGGATATCTTAACCCATTGTGCATGATTGCTCATGAGATGAGGTCACCAATGATAATGGCAACCGCTTTTGCAATGAAGAAAAATAAGGTACCAGTATATCTTGCTAGCCATGGAACTCATCTCTCATCTGATAATGAAATAATTAACTCAGAGCAGAAATCATTAGCTAGGGGTATTCTGACAAGCCCAATCGCAGACTTCACAATTGTTCAGTCTGCAATGTCTAAAGATGCAATGATTAAGTTATATCCCAAGTTTAAGATCTTAGAGTTTGATCAAATAAATTGGGGATTTCCAAATGATCGAATGAATTTTGCAAACGACAATAAGATTAGGTTTCTGCATGCGAGCACCTATAAAGGTATGGGATCATTTAGACCATGGATATTTGAAACATCAGATGAATTCCATAAATCTCTATCTGATTTAATTCAAGTGTTTAATAAGATTACTTCTGCCGACTTGTTGATCAGACACAGAGAAATAGGGGAGATGTCAATCAATACATATAAAGATTTGATTGATGATAAAAATCAAAATATTTATATAAAGACTGATCAAGATAACCCTTTTTTGGAAGATCTTGACAGTGCAGATGTAGTCATTGCAAACTTCTCAACTACAATTGAGGAAGCTGTAACCAGAGGAAAGTACGCAATTTTATGGGGCGAGGGAAATAGGTATAGTCATGAGAATAGTCCCTTTATTTCACAAGACCTTGTTTTTTCGGCACATTCAACTGAAGAACTGTACAATATCGTAGAATTATTAATAAAAAAAATAGAAAAAGAAAAAACTAATATAAAAAATGTAAATTACGACTTGAAAGATAGTCAGAAAGAATTCATAACTGAAATAGTTTCAAGGTAATAATAATGGATTTAGAGAAAAGAAATACTCCGTACATACTAGACTGTACCTTCAGAGATGGTGGTTACTATAATCAATGGGATTTTGATGATGATTTAGTTGAAAAGTATCTTCGTCTTCTCGCTCTTTCAGGGGTTGATATTATTGAAATTGGTTATAGATTCTTCAAATCAAAGGATTACTGTGGACCTTTTGGATTCTGCTCTGAGGAATTCTTAGATGGACTAAATATAGACTCAAAAATTTCAGTTGCAGTCATGGTTAATGCAAGTGAAGTATTAAGCTCAAAGGAGGATTTAGATCGTTTCAAAGAGTGCTTCGTCAATGCAAAAAAATCAAGAGTTGACATTGTAAGAGTTGCGACCTATATGCATGATGCTGATAAAACAGAATCTCTTGTTAATTATTTGAAGAATCAAGGTTACATAGTATGCATCAACTTGATGAAAATAAGCGAAAGTAGTGAACAAGAGATCAAGAGCACTGTTAAGCAGATAAACGAATGGAAAACACCGGCCGATGTTCTATACATTGCAGACTCGTTCGGTAATTTAGATACTGAAAAAACAGGAAAATTAATTGACCTAGCATCTAATTATTGGGATGGAGACATTGGCTTTCATGCCCATAATAATCAGGGCAAAGCACTAACAAACACTATCGCAGCAATGAAAAGAAATGCGGCTTGGCTTGATTCCACAATATTAGGCATGGGAAGAGGAGCAGGAAACGCATCAACAGAGTCATTGATGATGGAGTTGAATCAAGAAAATGCAGATGATGAGCAGAGATATGATTCAAAGGCAATATTTCCTTTGGTCGTTGAGGAGTTTGAATCCCTAAAGAGAGAACATGGCTGGGGCCATAGCTTATTATATGAAGTATCTTCTAGATATTCAGTTCATCCAACTTATATACAAGAAATTCTATACAAGAAAGAAAAATATAGCACAGATCAAATTCTTCGCTCCCTTGACAAGCTTACTACGACAGACTCCACAAGTTATAGCACTGAGATAGCAGAATCTCTTCTTATTTCAAGCGATATTGTTAAAGGTGACTGGGATGCAACTGAATATGCAGAAGATAGGGAAGTATTAATTCTTGGTGCGGGCCCTGAGGGAAGTAGAAATTCAGATCAAATCGAAACATTTATCCAAAGAAAGAATCCATTAACATTATCATTAAATGTAAATAGATCGATTTCTGAAGACTTCATAGATGCTTATGTGATTGTGAATAGAGTTCGTTTGCTTACAGAACTGAATAAAAATATTAGTAGCGAGAAGGATATCATATTACCTCTTCATATATTGTCAGAAGACATGAGAGAGAATGTTAAGTCCAAAAAAATTCTTGATTATGGATGCAATATTTCTTCAGGTGTAATGAGTGCATCCAATAGTCACTGTATAATTCCTTTCGAATTAGCAATAGCATACGCACTCTCAATATCGATTGCTGGCAATGCAAACAAAATTTATCTTGCAGGATTCGACGGTTTCGAGATTCATGATCCAAGGCAAGACGAAATGTTAGAGCTCTTTAAGTTATTCAAATCAATAAGTTCCATTCCAATCGTATCCATAACAAAGACCAATTACCCTCTTGAAAAGAGGACACTTCATGACCCTTCAATCTAACCTAGATTGTAAAATTATAATTCCAGCGAGGTATAAATCCTCACGATTTGAAGGAAAGCCTTTAGCTCAGATCCTTGATGTTCCTATGATAAAGAGAGTTTGGTTGCAGTGTATTCAAGTGGTTCAAGAGGACAATGTTTTTGTGGCTACTGACAGTAATAGGATAAGAGACTATTGTTCTAGCGAGGGAATAAAATCTATTATGACCAGTGAAACATGTTTAACTGGTACAGATCGTGTTTTTGAAGCATCAAAAAAACTAGATGCTGATTTGTATATTAATGTTCAAGGAGATGAGCCACTTATTGATCCCTTAGACATTCAAAGAGTGATTGATGAAAGTTTAAAAAATCCAGACGAAGTAATTAATGCCATGGCTGAGATCTCTGATGAGAGAGATTTCAGAAACCCTGGTGTTCCAAAAGTAATTTTTGATTCCAATAAAAATTTACTCTTCATGAGTAGAGCACCTATTCCAACTAATAAAAATAATGAGTTTTTAAAGGCTTTTAAGCAGGTTTGCATCTATGCTTTTCCAAGCCATGCACTAGAATCATTTGCTGCAAATACCGAGAAAACCCCAATTGAGAGTATTGAAGATATTGAGATACTTAGGTTCCTTGAAATGGGTATAAGGGTAAAAATGATTGAGGTTAGTCAGTCCTCAATTGCAGTTGACTATCCTGAAGATATAGAGAAGGTTGAAAATGTATTACGAGGAAATCATTGATAAATATAACACTTTCATTTTTGATAATGATGGAGTTATTTTAGACAGCAACCAAGCTAAAACCGAGGCTTTTGCAAAATCTATTGAGTCATATGATAAAAAAAATATTGACGCATTCATTGAATATCATATCAAGAATGGAGGAGTATCTAGGTTTGAAAAAATTGACTATTTTTATCGCGAAATAATTGGATTTAAGAGTTATGAAAAAGAATTAGAAGATTCATTATCAATTTATGCGAGTCATGCTAAGAGAGGAATGTTAGAAGCTTCAGAGATTGGAGGTGTTATAGAATTCATTAAGAGAATACATCAATGCAAAGATTCTATTTATGTCATTTCAGGCAGCGATGAGGAGGAACTCATTAGCATATATACTGAAAGGGGTATCAGCAGTCTATTCAAGAAGGTTATGGGAAGCCCAACTTCAAAAAAAACCCATGCACAAGAATTAATAGAGAAAAAAGAATTAGACTATCCAGTCATTTATTTTGGCGACTCTGTAACAGACTTCGATTTAGCTCAAGAGTATGAAATGGATTTTGTTTTTGTGTCCTCTAAATCAGAATGGGAAGATGGAGCCCGAATATGCAAAGTCTCAAAATCTCAAATTATTCATGACTTTAATGAACTTTTATAAGTGAATCAGCAAGAAATAACTTTAGATATCTCAAATCTTAGCATTGATCAAACTAAGGAATTTAATTTATGTGTAAACGAGCACAGGAAAGATTTTGACCAAATGCTTTGTAAATTAGCTGAAGAGAAGAATCTTTACTCAGAGATATTTTTCACAAGTATTTTTAGTAGAGAACCAGAATTCAGTCCACTATTTGAAAGATGTTGTAAATTATCCTTCATTAAAAAACAAATAGAGTTGGGTGCAGCTCAAAAGATCATTGTCGATGACTTAGAACTTTATCAAGTATTAAAGAAATCATACGACAATACAGAAAACCACTTAGAAATACATTGCAATGAGAACAAACTAAGACACCTTTCAAGAAAGTTGTTGCCGCTTAGAAACTTTGTAAGATCATTTTGTTTCGTTTTATTTATGTTAGCTGCAAAACAAAAAAGAAAAGACAATGAATTAGTTAATAAAGATATCATTCTATTTTCTACCAATATCCTTAAGGGCTCTATTGAGAATAATGGCACCAATTATTCTGATAGAAATTTCCCTAATATACTAGATTTTATACCAGAAGAAGATAGAGACAGAATCGCCTTTCTTCCTCAATTCCCAGGGGGACCGAGGCCTTTTAATAAAACATTCGAGCATTTAAGGAAAAATAAGCAATCTTTTATTATAAAAGCTGATCATTTACAGCTTAAAGACTATCTGGATGCTTTTTCTTATCCTTTTAGGATCAATATTAAAAACATAGATACTGTAAATTTTCTTAAATTTGATATCACTCAACTTATAACTAGAGAATACCGACAGTTAATGTTTGATTTTAAAATTATTGAGTCATTATTGAATTGTAAAATCTCCAAAAGACTTAAAGAGAGCGGAATAAAGATATCTACTTTCATCGACTGGTATGAAAATCAGTTGTCAAGCAAAGGGCTTATTTACGGTTTCAGAAAAAATTATCCTGAATCAAAAATTATTGGCTATTGCGGGATCATTGATTCTGCTTCATATAGAATTAACCTGCATCCTTCAGAATATGAAAACAAACAAAAGCTTCTTCCACACCAGATAAAAGTATTAGGCACCAATACAAAAAATGATTTTATGGAATTTACTAAAAACATCAATATTTCAACAGCACCCTCGCTAAGATATAAATACCTTCATGAAATTGATAATAATGGTGCTGGAAATCCAGGCTTTACTATCTTGGTTGCTCTTCCAATTTTTAAAGATCAGTCAAGAAATATTTTATCAGTTTTAGAAGGTTCATTAAGACAGCTAGAAGAAATTGATAATCTTAGAATATATATTAAAACTCATCCAACGCAATCACCTGAAACCTATAAGTCATTTTCTAGGATAGAGAGTGAATCTTGCAGATTCATTGACTGCGATTTTCTTGATTCTGTAAAGTCTGCTGATCTCCTTGTTAGTGCAGCATCCACAACCTGTATGGAGGCCCTAGCTATTGGGGTTCCTGTTGCAATTATCGGAGGAAAAAATCAAATACTACAGAATCCTATACCTAAATCTATTCATCATGATTATTGGAGGATTTGTTATTCTAGTGATCAATTGATAGGCTTCTCTAAAAAAGTTTTCAAAATGGATAAGCATGATCTAAAAATAGAATTAGGAAAGATCAAAGACACATATTTCATGTTACCAACACATCAAAATATAAAAGAATTAATCCAACTGAATGGGTAGATTAAAGTTTCTATCAGAAGAGAAATATGATTACTTTTTATAGATACCAATTATTAGCATTGCTCTATCTTGCAATGGCGCTTTATATAACGGTATTGAGGAACCCTATTGTAATTACTATTTTTGATTTGATGCTTCTTTCTATCATGTTATTTGATAATAGAAATATTAGATTTAGGTCAAAGATACCGACAGATACTAATTTAGTAAGATACTTGTTCACATTACTGATAATGTTAGTAATCCATATGGATCTAGGCTCTTCGCTCAAGGAAATTATCCAAATGGTAGAGATCTATTTATTCTATGTAGTCATAGTGTCTTATTTTGATGACTATTCAGATCTAAATAGTGACAATTACCTCAAGTTTTTGCAAACAATGGCTAAAGTACTTTTTTACGGTCTAATTATTGCTTTTGTTATAGATTGGTTTTCGCCAATAAAAAGAAATTTATTAAATTTCTTAGCAATCCCATTATTGATTATTTCTGTTCTAACTTTCTTTTATGAAACTAAGATTAAATTTTGGCTTCTAAGCAATAAATTCTATGCTGCTTCAGCCTCATTTTTTTCTCTTGCAGTTATCTCTTATGAGAATTCTAGAGCGGCACTTTTATTTTTTGTTGTTTTTATAATGATTCTTTCCACAAATATAAAGAAAAGGTATGTTTTAGGAGTCATTGTATTGTCACTAGCTTCAATATCTTTATTCTCATTTTATGTGAACCTGACCCAAACAGAAGCTTATGCAAGTCTTCGTTATACCGAAGATGGAAGACAGATTTATACTGAAAACTTAACTGTTTCTGCCACTAGGGGGCTTACTAGTCTTCAGGTAATTTTTGAGAATTTTGATAGTATCGTCGATTTTATTACTACTCCCGATGCAGGGATACTCTCACAGAATATCTATGGAAGTAATTATGAAAGACTTTTCCAGGTAAAATTTGTTTATCAAGCTTTTGTGAATAATCCCATCTTTGGATTAGGACCAAATAAAGCAGCAGAAATAGCCAATGTCCATGGGATTATTTTAGTAACCATTGCTGATTTTGGATTAGTCGGTCTTACGATTCTGTCTTTATACATAATCAATACCTATCGAAAAGTTAGGCGCATAATTAATACCGATGAATTATTTGACATGTTTCTTTACTATTATTTTATTTACGCTGTAATTGTATTGGCTTTTGTCTCCGCAGGTCTTTTACCTTTCATACCATTCGTTTTTGTATCAACGCTTATTCACATCAGATATCACTCATTATTATCAAGAGGATCACCCATTACTAATTGATGGAAGAAAAATCAATAAAGATAGTTCACATCATCTCAAGCTTGGAAAAAGGTGGGGCTCAGGGTTTATTGCTAGAGATTATACAGAATCTTGATAAGCCTAATTATCAGCA
>MDTB01095708.1_pt1 | contig 11140 bp, 11 predicted proteins | sample 811161 | NCBI WGS metagenome assembly MDTB01 (sample SAMN05326650, study PRJNA326480) | marine metagenome | isolation source: seawater | place: Mediterranean Sea | collected 2009
GAAAAATAAGCAGTTTTCATTGTTTTAAAATTCTAATATGTTATTTCAATTAATTAAAGGTGGTAAAATGCTCACAAAATCTCAATTAGCTATTCTTTATATGATCGCTAGTGTCGCTTGCTTTAGTGTTATGGATATAATTGTGAAGTATTTGAAAGATGCTCCTTTTGGGCAAGTGCTTTTCATGCGTTTTTTCTTTGGAATGATACCTATCTTTTTATTAATACCTAAAGAAAAAATCTTTACTTTTTACAAAACAAATAGACCCGGACTCCATGCTTGGCGAGCGTGTTGGGGGGCAATAGCAATTATAGCTTTGTTTATAGGCCTAAGGAATGTTGAGTTAGCTGATTGTATTTCTTTAACCTTTCTCGGTCCTGTTTTTGTAACTATTCTATCTGCACTTTTTCTTGGAGAAAAGATAAGAATGAAAAGAATTTCAGCAATTATTCTAGGAATAATTGGAGGTTTAATTATTATTAAACCAACTTTTGAAGAATTTAATTATTTTTATTTTATGCCGTTAGTTTTTGCATTTGGCTTTGCTCAAGTTGCATTATCTATTAAATCTTTATCAAAAACAGAACCAAATTATCTGATAGCTTTTTATTTTTCTCTTTTATCAATGTTAATTGGTTTAGCAACAATAGTTGATGGTTGGGTTTGGCCAACTTTATACGAGGGATTCTTGTTTGTCGTGTTAGGATTAGCAGGTGGATATGCCAACATACTTCTTACTCAGTCATTACGTATGGCAGATACTGGGCTTGTAACACCTATAAAATATTTATCTCTAGTTTTTGCGGCAACCGCAGGATATTTTTTATTTGATGAAGCACTTAAAACAACAACCTTAATTGGTGCTTTATTTATTGTTGTTGGATCTTATATAATATTTAGAAGAGAAGAAATTTTAAAAAAACAAGTAGTTCCTCCAAGATATGAAACCTAAGTGGTGGAATAAAAGTAAAAGACACCTTTCCAGGCGTGATAAAGTTATGCGAAAACTTATTAAAGCTTACAAAGGTCATTTAACCACAAGAAAAAACTTCTTTTACTCATTGAGCAGGTCAATAATTTCACAGCAAATATCTGTATCTGCGGCAGACTCAGTTTTTTCTAAATTTGAAAAAAAATGTAAAGGTAAAATTAAACCAAGAACTGTTTTAAAGTTATCAATATCTGATTTAAGAAAATGTGGCCTTAGCAGAATGAAAGCTAAAGGTATTAAAAGCCTATCAAAAAAAATTATAGATAAATCTTTTGATCCCAAATTGATTAAAAAAATGTCAGATGAAGATGCAATAAATTATTTATCCTCACTAAGACAAATAGGAAGATGGTCAAGTGAGATGGTGTTAATATTCTTTTACAATAGACCTAATATTTGGCCGGTCCAGGATATAGGTTTATTAAGATCTATTTCAAATAATTATAAAAAGAAATACCTTCCTCCGAAGTCTTTTGTGAACAAGTTACAAAAAAAATTTTCACCTTATTGTACTCTAGCAGTGATGGCATTGTGGTATTCAGTAGACAATGAGCCTGTACAGTATTAAATTCCTCTGATGACTGAAAAATTAATAGTTTCATGGGACGAATATAACAAGACAGTGGAAAAATTAGCTCTTATGGTCCATGATAGCGGTTACAAGCCCTCTTTACTTATTGGAATAATGCGCGGCGCTGCTCCCATGATAGATGTTTTAAGTAGAGTTTTTAAATTAAAATGTGCCTACTTAGCCGTTGAGTCTTATAGCGGTAAAGGAATAGAGGATGAGCAGGGAGATATTGTGTTTTCTAGAGAGATGAGCTCTATTGCAAAAAATATGGGCGGCAAGATATTATTATGCGATGATTTATCAGACACAGGAATTACTTTGAACAAAAGTGTAGATTGGTTAAAAAAATATGAACCAATAAAAGATAAAATTGAAGATATAAAAACAGCAACACTGTGGAAGAAAAAAAAATCAACATTTGAACCAGACTATTGTGCTGTCAGGTTAAATAACAACCCTTGGATTGTACAGCCTTTTGAGCACTACGAAGAAATAAGAATAGAAGAATTAAAAAAGAAACATAAAAAATAAGGGTCAGACAATCGTCCGACCCTTATTTTATTAATTAAGATTTAAAGTGCAAAACTTACTACGCTTAGAAGTGCGACCAACCATATTGCTGGTGAAGTACTGGCAGCTTTTCCGCTAAATATTTTAATTAAAGCGTAAGCTATAAAAGCTAAAGCGATACCATTACTAATACTATAGGTTAGAGGCATTGTGATCATTGCCAAAACTGCTGGCGCAGATTCAGCTATATCCTTCCACTCAATATCAACAATGTTTCTTACAAACAGCACAGCTACATATACTAATGCAGCACCATCAATTTCTTTTGGTAAGCTTGTTGCCAATGGAGCAAAACCTAAACACAAAAGAAAAAGTATACCGATAACAAGCGAAGTCATTCCTGTTCGACCTCCAGCTTTAACACCGGCACCAGATTCTACATAGCTTGTGACAGTAGTAGTTCCTAAAAGACTCCCAGCCACAGTACCAACGCTGTCAGAAAGCATTGCCTTTTCAATGTCTTGTACTTTTCCTTTGCTATCAACTTTTCCGGAAACGTTAGCTACTGAAGTTAAAGTTCCAGCAGTGTCGAAGAAGTCAATAAAGAAAAGTGTAAAAATTACTGTTAAACCACTTGCAGTAAAAACTTTTCCTGTACTAAAGCCATCAATGGCATCAAACAAATAAGCCATAGAAGGAGGCGCTGACATAATTCCATTAAATCTTGCCAGAGACGCTCCATCTTTAATTGTTGCACCTGTCCATTCCCACATTGGCAACCAAGCTAACAAACTAAAAAATAAAATACCTATAATTATGTTTGCTCTACTTATGAAGCCTGCGTTTATTTTTTCTAAAACAATCATGGTTACAAATGCAAGACATCCTAAAAAGACAATAGGTTGTTTTAAATCTCCTAAAGTAACTAAAGTTACAGGATGATCAACAACCACACCCATTATCTCTAAACCAATGATCGCTAGAAATAGACCTATTCCAGCTCCGATACCAAATTTTAAACTTTTTGGAATAGAATTAATTATCCAAGCTCTAATCGGAGTCAGAGAAATTAATAAGAACAATATACCTGACAACAAAACTGCAGCCAAAGCTTCAGCGGGGGTATATCCCATTCCGCCTACTACTCCAAAAGCCACAAAGGCGTTTATACCCATTCCTGGAGCTAATCCTACAGGCCAAGTTTTACCCGCAAACGCCATTATAAAACAAGCTATTGCCGTAGCCACGATCGTTGCAGTGTAAACTCCTCCAAAATCAAAAAACCCCTTTGAAGGTCCCGCGAATTCTCCTGAAAGAATAAAAGGATTTAAGAACATGATGTAAGCCATTGTTAGGAATGTTGTGACCCCAGCAATTACTTCTGTTCTAAAGTTCGTTTTATGCTTTCTGTATTCGAAATACTTATCCATCATAAAATTTATCTCCTATTTTTTCGTTAATTTTATATTGAGAGTCGTTAATACACATTTATCCATTTGCATAAAAGTTCAAAATGGGTGTTTTGATCTATTCAAAGTTGTATTTCTGTTTATAACTTTATTGTTATAGTAGAGCAGTTATGAAAAAAATTTTTTTTTTATCCGTTATTCTATTGTTTCTTAATGCTTGTGAAACTGTAGGGAGAAAAGCGGACAAAGCTACTCAAAAAGAGGAAGAAAAATTGAGCAAATTTCTCAAAAAGACTGAGTCGGATATTAAAATAGAATTTGGCAAACCAGATGCTGTTGAAATAACAAAAAACCAAAACAGAGTTTTGGTTTATTATGACTCTAAATTTAAAATAAAGTGCGAAAGAAAATTTGAAATAGATAAAAGAAATACCGTGGTTGGTTTTAGTAGCAGAAATTGTTTTTAGACTATATTTTTTTTGCGATTTTTAAAGCAAATGCATAATCAAAAGCAATATCTTCTATTATATTTTTTCTTCCAGTCCTAGACCCATGCCCGGCATCCATCTCGCATTTTAAAAGTAGCAAATTATCATCAGTTTTATAATCTCTTAGTTTTGCACAATATTTTGTTGGTTCATCAAATAAAACCCTAGAGTCAGACAAAGATGTTGTGATTAAGATATGAGGATAATTTTTTTTATCAATATTATCATAGGGAGCGTAAGAACGTATGTATTCAAAGTGCTCTTTATTATTTTTTGCATCACCAAACTCTAATAATTCTCCAGGTGTTAAAGGAAGCGAATGATCTAAATTAGTTGTTAGATTATCTACAAACGGTACAGCCATGATAGCACCAAGAAATATCTCTGGATTTTGATTAATAACATTTGAAACCAGTAGCCCACCAGCCGAACCCCCAAAAGCAATCAATTTTTTTTTGCTTGTATATTTTTTTTCAATTAAAAATTTTCCGCAAGCAATAAAGTCAGAAAACGTATTTTTTTTACTCAACATCTTTCCTTCCCGCCACCATGCCATTCCTCTTTCAAGCCCTCCTCTTATATGACATGTTGCCCAAATTATATTTCTATCAATCAAAGAAAATTTTGATGTTGAAAAGCTCGGTGACATTGAACTTCCATAACTTCCATAACCGTATAACAGTAAGTGTGCATTTCCGTCTAATTTTGTTTTTCTGTGGTATGTAATTGTAATTGGAATGTTTCGACCATCATAGCTTTTGCAATTTAAACGTTCTACAATATAATCCTCCCTGTTGTGGCCAGATGGAACTTCTTGCTCTTTTACAAGTTTTTTTTCTTTAGTTTTTAAATTATATTCAAAAGTTCTCGAAGGTGTTTTGGGAGACTCATAGCCTATTCTTATAATGTCAGTGTTTTTATCTTTTTGCATGAGGCTCGCCCCAGACGAAATAACTTTTTCTTCAGAAAATAATAATTGTTCTTCTTGATTTGTTTTAATATTTCTAACAAAAGTTTTTTGAAGGGCATCAGATACCTCAGATCTAATAATCCAATCATTTAAAAAAATAAGACCTCCAATCAAAACGCCATTTTTTGCAGGAATAAAATCTTTCCATTCACCAATATTTTTATGTGAACATCTTGAGATTTTAAAGTCTTCTGCATCTTTATTAGTCCACATCCACCACCAGCCTCCAAAACTATCTATGCTATATTGGACACCTTGTTCTCTTTTTAAAAACAACTTCGGTTTAAATACTTTTTCATCTTTATGAAAATAATAAACTTCAGATGTTGTATGTTCACCTGTATCAATCAAATAAAAATTTTCACAACTACTAGTACTTATAGAACATGTAAATCTTTCAGATTTTTCTTCAAAAATTAATTTATCTTCTTGAATTGAAGTACCCAAAACATGTTGAAAAATTTTACGAGGTCTATGCTGAGAGTCGTGTTTTCGATAAAAAAAAGATTTATCATCGTATGACCAAACTATACCCCCGGCTGTATCCTCGATAGGCTTCTCAATAATTTTGTTATCAGATATTCTTCTTAAAAAAATTGTAAAATATTCCCCTCCTTTATCATCTATGGAATAAGCCAGTAGCTCATCGTTGTACGAAACTTCAAGATCTCCAGTGCTAAAAAATTTTTTTCCTTTTGCCTCTAAATCTCCATCCCAGTAAGTTTCTATTTTGGTACTTCCTATTTTTTTTCTTAACTTTTTAGAATAATTTCCTTTTTTTGTAGTTTTAGTCCAGTACTCATAACGCTTGTCTTTATAGGGCAAGCTTTCATCATCTAATTTTATTCTTCCTTCAATTTCATTAAAAAGTTTTTTTTGAAGATCTTTTGTATCTTTCATTTTTTCTTTGGTATAAGCATTTTCTGCCTCAAGATGCTTTTTGACTTCTGAGTTTAGTTTGTTTGGATCTCTTAAGATTTCCAGACAGTTGTCTTGGTGTATCCAAGAGTACTCGTCTATCCAGGTGTAACCATGTGCGCTTTTTTTTTCAGGTTGTTTCCTTAATCGTGATATCATGTTTTTATGAATTTATTTTTGATCATTGGAATTTCTTTAGTAGTATTATATCTTTTATTGAATTTTTTTGTTAAAGCAAGTAGCAAAAAAATCGCAAAGGGTATTAGATATTTAATTTTTACTGCTGGGATCCTTTTAGCCATAATACTTTTTTTAATTGGCAGGTATGCATTTAGTATTCCGATCTTAATTTTCTTGCTGCCACTTCTAAAATTAAAAGGGGGAATAGGTTTATTTCAACTTTTTCAACTTTGGAGGCTTATTAGTTACTTGCGTCAAACTGGGAGGTATTCCTTTAGATCGGGCACAAATTACTCAAAGGCATCTTCAAATATTTCACTAGATGATGCCTACAACATCTTGGGTTGTAAGAGAGGCTGTACAAAATCAGAGGTCATTTCAAAATATAAAAAAATAATGGCTAAACTTCATCCTGATAAAAACGATACAGATACAACCAAACTTGCTCAAATAATATCTGAGGCTAAAGAGACAATTGTCAAAAACGATTTTAGTTAGCTTAATATTTCATTTGCTTTCGACAGAACTTCTTCAAATGAAATTTTATCTTTACCCATCGTATCATGAGCAGTAGTATTTTCTTCCCCTCGAGGCTCTACCACTACAATTCTTGAAGAATACTTTCCATATGCCATAACCGGACTATCCATAAATAATGCTAGAGATTTAATTCCTAAGGCGACCGCTAAATGCATAAAACCTGTATCATTTCCGATATAGCAATCACAATTTTTTATAATTGGCAAAGTTTCTTTAATGCTAAGTTTTTCAAAAGACTCACAATTTTTTCCTGCATATGAGTTTTTAAATTTTTTTATTAAATCAATATCATCTTTTCCACCAGCTAAGTAAAATTTACATTTTTTAGTTTTTTCTAATTCTGCGCAAAGTTTAATATAATTATTTATGTCCCATCTTTTGGTTGGGCCCGAAGCTGAAATACCAAGGCAGACATGTTTAAAATTTTTGTCGGAATTGTTGTTTATCTTTTTAATTTTTAAATTAGGCTCTGTTGAAATGACCTGATTAATTGCATTTTCAGTAAAGATTTTAGCACTATGAACAATATTATCTTTAGATCTGAACAGAGGATATTGGTGTATTGACTTTATCCCAGAAAATTTTGCAATTAAATTGTATCTTAGAGAACTATTAAAAATAAAAACTTTATCAAAACTTCTTTTTTTCAATTCTTTAGAGAGTTTTAAAAATCCACTCAAACCATCTTTGCCCTTATCCAGCGTAATTATTTTATCGATATGTTTGTCATCTTGTAAAATATCGCCTGCTTTTGAGCTTTCTTTCGCCAATAGGCTAACAGGGCTATCAAATTTTTTTGATATAGCATGAATATAGGGTAAAAAAATTACCATATCGCCGATTCCGTACCTTTGCTGAATAATAAGAATTTTCATTCTTTTTTAATTTATAGTACGTTTATATACAAAATTAGGTAAAAACATGTCGGAAATTTTGAAAGGTGTATTTGCAGCTTCAATGTCAGTTTTAAAAGCTGATTTAAGCTTAGATATCAAAGAAACTTTAAATCATGCAAAGAAAAATCTTGATAACAACGGAGTAGGCTCTGCTTTTTTTGGTAGCACAGGCTGTGGCCAATTAATTTCAATTTCTGAGAAGAAAGCATTTTTAGAAGCCTTGTCAAAAGAAAATTTTAAAGAAAAAATTCTAATAGGTACTTCGTGCAATAGTTTAAATGATACTATAAATTTAATGCAGCATTCAATAAAACTAGGCTTTAAAAATTTTCTCGTGATGAATGTTGCCTACTACAAAAACGAAGACAATGGTGTTTATAATTTTTATAAAAATATAATTAAATCTGTGCCAGATTCTAAAATCATACTTTATAACTTTTCAAAACTAAGCGGGTATGCATTTACCCCAGAGGTTACGATAAAATTAATAAAAGATTTTCCAAAAAATATAGTAGGAATGAAAGATAGTACAGGAAACCTATGGGATAATTTCAAAGCAAAAAACTTTTCAATGTTTGTCGGAAGTGAGAAAAAGTTATTAAATGGCCTTAAGATGGGAGCTGCTGGTTGTATCTCTGCCACAACAAATGTAACGGGCTTAGTAGCAAAAAAAGTTTTTGATGATTTTCATAGGAGCGGAGATTCATCGAGTGACACTAAACTTAAAGCTCTCAGAACAGTTTTTGATGAGACCGGAAACCTAATTTCTGCATTGCACAGTTTAAAAAGTTTAGAAAAAGAAATTTATAAAAATATGCTTCCTCCCCTAGAAATGTTGAGTGAAGAAAAAAAAAAAGAAATGTTAAAAAAACTAAAAGATTTAAATTTTTTACCAAACAAAAATATTGCTGCATAAAATATGTTACTTATTAAATTTCTAAACAATTTATTTAAAAATGATGGTTTTTTATTAGAGGATGCTAATAAAAATTTGCATGTCATTGGCAAACCAAAATCAGAGAGTTCAATTAAGATGAAAATACATGATAAAAAATTACACTACAAATTACTTTTATATCCGGATCTTTATTTTGGAGAAGCCTATACTGACGGAAAGATTACATTCCAAAATGGAACTTTAAGTGATTTTTTAGATCTCGCACTACAAAATATTGGGCGTGAGAAAACAAATACCATAAGTGAATTTATAAATTCAATCAGAGGTTCTTACAGATATTTAACAAACTTTAATTTTATAAAAAAATCTAAAATGAATGTTGCTCATCACTACGATATATCAGATGAGCTTTATTTTCTTTTTTTAGATCCACTAAAACAATACTCATGTGCATATTTTAAAAATGAAAGCGACTCTTTGGAAGAAGCACAGAAAAACAAAATTAATCACATAATAAAAAAACTTAATATTAAAGAAAACTCAAAAGTTTTAGACATTGGAAGCGGATGGGGACATCTATCTATAGAAATTGCAAAACAAGCAAAGTGTCAAGTGACAGGAGTAACTTTATCTGAAAATCAACACAGGTATAGTATTGCAGAGGCAAAAAAATTGAATTTAGGAAATCAGGTTCAATTTAAATTGATGGACTATAGAGAAGTGAATGAAAAATATGATCGAATAGTATCAGTTGGAATGTTCGAGCATGTTGGAAGAAAATTTTACAAAACATTTTTTAATAAAGTATTTGAAATTTTGAAAGATGATGGATTAGCTCTTTTACATACCATCGGGTCAGTTAACGCTCCAAGAAACCCTCAACCATGGATAACAAAGTATATTTTTCCCGGTGGCTATACGCCTAGCTTGAGCGAAGTTTCTAAACCTATAGAAAAATCAGGTTTAATTTTGTCAGATATGGAGGTTTTGAGAATGCATTATGCTCATACTTTAAAAAATTGGAAAGAAAGATTCACAAAAAATAAAGAGAAAGTTTTACATATGTTTGATGAGAGGTTTTTTAGAATGTTTGAGTTTTACTTGTCTTCTTGCGAAATGGCATTTAAGCACGGAGACCAGGTTGTATATCAACTTCAACTTACCAAGAAATTAAACACAGCCCCCTCTACTAGAGACTATATTTATTCTTAAGTTGCTGCTATTAGTAAAATAGTAGATGAAAAAGAAAAAAAAACCTAAAAAAATTTATAAAAAAAGATTTAAAAAAAAATCTTTCAAAAAGAGAAAAAAAATTAAAAAAGCTGAAAAACGATTTAAGAGAAAAACATTAAGAAAACCAACCAAGAGAAAAAAACTAAAAGTTAAAGCAAAAGAGCTAAAAAAATCAAACTTTCCTCTATACAAAATTTTTTTAAAAATCAGACCCCCCAGTTTTAAAAGTATTTTTTATCATATAAGCAGACCTGTTTTTGAGGCTTATTATAATTTTCAAAGAGATAGAATGAGAAAGCTTTTAAAAGCACAAGAGGCCAAGGAAAAAGAACAGGAGCGAATAAGAAGAGAAAAATTCGAGCTTATTAAAAAGATGAAGGAAGAGCAGTTAAAAGAAGAGGTTTATTATTCTAAAGAACTGAAAAAAGATATGAGAATCTTTTTAAGAGAACAGGAAAGAGAGACAAGAAAAGATAAAGCAAAACAACAACAAGAGATTATTAATAATCTTAAGTTGAGCAAGGAAATAGCTGCATTTGAGATTAGACAGAATAGAGAGATAGCTGAACTCGAAAAGGCAGCTTTTAAAGCTGAGAAAGAAGATTATCAGGAAGTACTAGACCGTATTGTCGCTATAAGATCAAAATATAAAAATTTACGTTTAGAAAGTTACAGAAAAAAATTACAGGATCTAGGAATAGAAGTTAAAGGCGATGAAGACAAATCAGCCTTATTAGAAAAAGAAAGAAAACTTTTATTACAAAAAACTGAAGTTGAAAATACTTTAATGCCTTTTACAAGATCATTAAGATCTATAGCTTTTTTTTGTAATCGTTCCCATGTATTGGGAAAACATTTATCGCCCCTAAAAATTATCGATTCCTCCCACGATACTGGGGAAGTTTATTTAAAGTGGTTGGATCTATCAGATTCCCAAGATTTTCTTTTGCTCTGCTACTTAAAAGATAACTCTATAGAAAGTAAAAAAGTAGTTCTTGAAATGAAAACTAATCCAGAAAAACATCTTAGTGTTGAATTTGACATTAAATCTGTATTCCAATTTCAAGAAACAGCAATCGACAATGTTGTAAAAATGATTGAAAGGGAGAGAAATTTAAAAAAACCCTCAGAACAAAAACAAGCTAGTTAATAAGATCTTCTAATTTTTTAATCTCACCGATTTTAAATATAACCGCATCTTCTTTGCTATATCCAAATCTTTCAGCATTTCTTTTAAATCTAACTGGAGGTTCCCAAATCGGTTCCAAACTCAAGATTGCCGTACCCCAATGCATTCCGACTACTTTTTTAACTTTTAAGTCTTTCATTAATGACAAAAGCTCTTCCGGGTTAGCATGAGCTGTAGACTTGTCTTTGAAGGGAACAATAGGAAAGAAATTGTAAGCACCAATATTTCCAAAACCTAAGTCGATTGGTCCAAATTTTTTCCCCAATTCTTTATAAAAAGGAGCGGGCCCAGTATCACAGGCAAAAAAGATTTTTTTTCCTTTGTATTCGATTAAAAAACTCCCCCAA
>MDTB01191284.1_pt1 | contig 11140 bp, 12 predicted proteins | sample 811161 | NCBI WGS metagenome assembly MDTB01 (sample SAMN05326650, study PRJNA326480) | marine metagenome | isolation source: seawater | place: Mediterranean Sea | collected 2009
TTGTAAGAAAGTCGATAAAATTAATTAAAGACCTCATCTAGTTTGATATAAAAATCATCATTTTAGCAACTATAAGATTTGAAAGTAAAAATAATATAAGGGTATCAATATACAATAAAAAGATTAATTTATTTCTTATCCTTTTTCTTTGATTTAAAGATTGAATGTCCTTGTCCCAATATTTTTTAAAGTCTTTTTCATCTTTAAAATCATATGAAAACATCCAATAATTTTGATTGTTTTCATTTGGATCGCCGGTTTTATAGTAATTGATCAGATCTCTAAGATAATACCAAATAATAAGAAATAGAGTTGTAAATAATAAAGTTGTAAACATTATTTTTTATATAATTTAATTGCTCTTAACTCAAAAGCGTCAGCTATTCTTTTTAATCCTTGATCAAAAGATTTTTGCATAATCATATTATAGAATATATTTTTAATTTCAAAATCAATTTTAAAGTAAACTTCACTTTGATTATTTATTTCTTTTATCTCCCATTGGTTGTTTAAATGTTTAAGTGGTCCTCCAATATTATTTACAATAATTCTATCTTTTTCTTTATAATAACATACATGACTTGTATAGGTTTGATTCAAAAATTTTTTTCCTACAGTTAAATCAGCTTCTATTTCGATTATGTCAGGCTTAACATTTTTGCTATGTATTTTGCCTGATAAACACCAAGGAACAAATTCAGGATATTTTTCAATATCCAATATCATAGTTATTAAATCTTTTTTGTTACAAGGAATGATTTTTTTTATTGAAGCTTTTGGCATTTAAGCTGCTCATCTCTTTTAATTTTCAATTTTTTAAAATCTTCATCAGCGTGGTATGAAGATCTAGTTAAAGGTGATGAAGCAACTAATAAAAAACCTTTTGATAAAGCTATATCTTTTAATTCTTTAAATTCATTTGGATGATAATATCTCTGCAAAGGATAATGTTTAGGTGATGGCTGCAAATATTGACCAATTGTTAAAAAATCTACATTAGCAACTCTTAAATCATCCATCACCTGAATAATTTCATTTTTATTTTCTCCCAAACCAACCATTATCCCTGATTTAGTAAACATATTTGGATTAATTTTTTTAACTGATTCTAATAATTTTATAGATCCAAAATAACGTGAACCCGGTCTTACCTTTAAATATAAACTGGGCACTGTTTCTATATTGTGATTAAAAACATCAGGATTAGATTCTAAAACTTTTTTATACGAGTCACCTTTTCTTAAAAAATCTGGAGTCAAAACTTCAATTGTGGTATTAGGATTTTTTTTCTTTGTTTCTATTACAACCTTTTTGAAATGGTCTGCGCCACCATCGTCAAGATCATCTCTATCTACTGAAGTAATAACTACGTGATTTAAATTTAATTCTTTTACTGCTTTTGAAATTTTTAAAGGTTCAAATATGTCAAGGTTTCCTGGTTTTCCTGTTTTTACATCACAAAAAGCACATCCCCTTGTACATGTATCTCCCATAATCATAAACGTGGCATGTTTTTTGCTCCAGCATTCCGTGATGTTTGGACAATTAGCTTCTTGGCAAACAGTATGTAAATTATTTTTATTTACAATTGCTTTGGTGCTAAAAAAGGTTTGTGTGTCTAAAACTTTTGATCTTATCCAACTTGGTTTTTTTTTAATTGGATTAAACGGTTTGTTTATTTTCTCTGGGTGCCTAGGTTTAGTCATTAATTTTAATTAATACCTCATTTTTTTTTCCATACATAAATTTTTCTCTAACTAAAATATCAACAAGATCATGGTTTAAATTTTTTGATAATAAATCATTTTTTTTTTCAATATTATTTACCTTTTCGATAAGTAGTAATTTTTCGTTATTCAAATTGTTCAGTAAACTCTTTTTATCAAAATAAGATATTAAACCACGTTCACCTGTAAAAAGGTTTGTTGATATATATAAAAGAAAAAAAATGTTTAAAAAAAGTAATTTTTTTCTTTTGAAAACTTTCAAAAACTCCATAATTACATTTTAGCTATTTTTGAGGAATTTCCAAGTTCCTCTTCGATTCTTATAAGTCTATTATACTTAGATACCCGCTCAGATCTTGCTAACGAGCCCGTTTTAATTTGAGATGATTTTGTCGCAACAGCTAAATCTGCTATAAATGTATCTTCTGAGTCGCCCGATCTGTGAGAGATCACTGTTTCAAATTTATTTTCATGTGCTAATTTAATAGCATCAAGGGTCTCACTAACTGTGCCAATTTGATTTGGTTTAATTAAAATTGCATTTGCAGATTTTTCTGTAATTCCCTTTTGTAATCTTTTTATATTTGTAGCAAAAAGATCATCGCCTACAATTTGAATATCAGTCTTTGTAGTAAGCTCACTACTAGATTTCCAATCATCTTCACTAAAAGGATCTTCAATTGATTTAATAGGATATTTAGCTATCAAATTAACAAAATAATCAACTTTTTTTGGTTTTTTTAATTCATTGGCTGCTACGTCTAAACAAATTGATACATCTTTACCTGGCAGAAAACCTGCTGTCTCTATTGATTTTATAATATATTCGATAGCTTCTTCATCTGATTTTAGAGATGGTGCAAAACCTCCTTCATCACCTACACTTGTTGAAAGATTCATTTGATCTAAATTTTTTTTTAATTTTTGAATAACTAAGTATGACATTCTCATACACTCTTTAAAACTATCTGCTCCATCTGGTCTGATCATAAATTCTTGTATCTCTAAAGAATTATTTGCGTGAGCACCTCCATTAATTATATTAATCATTGGTATTGGAAGTCTATTTACAGAATTGCCGCCAATATGTTTAAATAGTGAAGTTTTTCTCTCTAATGCTGCATTTTTAATTGCAGCTATTGATACTGCTAATATTGCATTTGCACCTAATTTTTTCTTTTGTTCTGTACCATCTAAGTCTTTTAAAATTTTATCTATTTTAAATTGATCTAACGTATCAATATTATTTAAAGCTTTAAAAATAGGGCCATTAATATTTTCAATAGCTTTAAACACACTTTTACCTAAGTAATCTTTATTTTCTTTATCTCTTAATTCGTAGGCTTCATGTGTCCCAGTTGATGCACCAGAAGGCACAATTGCTAAAGTCGATCCAATATCTGAAATTAATTCTACTTCAACTGTTGGATTACCTCGACTGTCAAAAACCTGTCGGCCTATAATCTTTTTAATTTTTGCCATTCTTTATAAGATTATCTATCTCTAATAACTGTTTTAAAAGTTTGGGCATCTGCGTTAATGGAATCATGTTTGGTCCATCTGATGGAGCATTGTCTGGGTCTTGATGTGTTTCCATAAAAACTGCTGCTACCCCAACAGCAATTGCTGCTCGAGATAGATGCTCAACAAATTCTCTTTGACCTCCACTCTTGTCTCCCATACCGCCTGGTTGTTGAACAGAGTGGGTTGCGTCAAAAACAACTGGGTAACCATTCTTTGCCATTATAGGTAATGATCTCATGTCTGATACTAAAGTGTTATAACCAAAACTCGCACCTCTTTCAGTGACCAAAATATTTTTATTGCCTGATTGTTCGATTTTTTTAGTGACATTGGTCATGTCCCAGGGAGCAAGAAACTGTCCTTTTTTAACATTTATAACTTTTCCTGTCTTTGCGGCTGCAACTAGTAAATCTGTTTGCCTGCACAAGAAAGCTGGTATCTGTAAAACATCAACGTGCTTTGACACAAGCTCACATTGTTCAATTGTATGAATGTCTGTAAGAACAGGCACATCAACCTCTTTTTTAATTTTATCAAAAACAGGTAAAGATTTTTCTAATCCCGCTCCCCTCTTGCCATTTAAACTTGTTCTATTAGCTTTATCAAAAGATGTTTTATAAATAAGACCGATTCCTAATTTTTCAGTAATATTTTTTAATTCATTTGCAATTTTTAACGCATGTTTTTCATTTTCAAGCTGACACGGTCCAGCAATAAGAGTGAAAGGCCTATTATTTGAAATATTGAGTTTTCCACATTTTACAGTTTTATCCATTAATTTGTTCTCCTTCTTAGATTGGCTGCTTTAATAAAAGAAGAAAATAGTGGATGAGGGGTGAATGGTCTTGATTTAAATTCAGGATGAAACTGCACACCTACAAACCAAGGGTGGTTATTTAACTCAATTATTTCGGGTAAAGTACCATCTGGTGATAAAGCAGAAAAAATAAGTCCTTTTCTTTCGAAATCTTTTTTATATTTTATATTTACTTCGTATCTATGTCTGTGTCTTTCTTTGATTTTTTTTTCTGAATAAATTTTTGATATTAAAGAATTATTTTTAATTACAGCATCATATAAACCTAATCTCATTGTTCCACCTAAATCTTTTTCACTACCTTTAAAAATTTTTTTTCCTTTCTGCCACTCTTCTAATAAACCAACAACAGGAGTACAGTTATTTCCAAATTCACTACTAGATGCATTTTTTATATTCAACAAGTTTCTAGCTGCTTCAATAACTGCCATCTGCATTCCAAAACAAATTCCAAAAAAAGGTATATTGTTCAATCTTGCATATTTTATGGCAGCAATTTTGCCTTCGGTGCCTCTTTTTCCGAACCCCCCTGGTATTAAAACACCTGATATATTGTTAAGTAATTGCTTAATTTTTTTAGGATCTAAGTACTCGGAGTCAATCCTTTCTAGTTTGACCCTCACATTATTAGAAATTCCACCGTGTATTAAAGCTTCATCCAGGGATTTATAAGCATCTTTAAGATTAATATATTTACCAATTATTCCAATATTAACATCTTTTTTAGGATTTAATACTTTTAATGTTATATTTTTCCACTTAGTGAGATTTGGTTTTTTTTTATTCCTAATATTAAAATATGAAAGCACTCTTTCATCTAATTTTTCTTTATGAAAACTTATTGGAGCCTCATATATTGTTTTTACATCAACAGTTTCAATAACATTGTCTATTGGTACATTACAAAATAATGATATTTTTTTTCTTTCTGTTTTTGGGATTTGTCTTTCAGATCTACATATAATTATATCAGGTTGAATACCTATGCTTCTAAGTTCTTTAACTGAATGTTGTGTTGGTTTAGTTTTTAATTCGCCCGAGGCTTTCAGAAAAGGGACTAAAGTTAAATGAATGAATAAACTATTTTTTTTTCCTGCATCATTTGAAAATTGTCTTATTGCTTCTAAAAATGGAAGACTTTCAATATCGCCTACTGTTCCGCCTATTTCACAAATTATAAAATCTTCATTTGTAACATTATGAGAAATAAATTTTTTGATACGATCTGTTACATGCGGAACTACTTGAACTGTTCCTCCTAAATAATCTCCTCTTCTCTCTTTCTTGATTATATCGCTATAAATTCTACCAGTAGTAATATTATCTGATTTTGTTGCTGGAATATCGGTGAACCGCTCGTAATGACCAATATCTAAATCTGTTTCTGCTCCATCATCAGTTACAAAAACTTCACCATGTTGAAAAGGATTCATTGTTCCTGGATCAACGTTTAAGTAAGGATCTAATTTTCTAACTCTAACTTTATAACCTCTCAATTGAAGAAGTGACGCTAAAGATGCGGAAGAGAGACCTTTACCTAATGAGGAAACCACGCCGCCAGTGACAAATACATATCGCGCCATGGAAGATTAATATATCTGATTTTTTTAAAAAAATAAAGTTTATTTTTGACTATCTGGGATTTTTGGTAAATTAGAATCTTTTTCCTCTTCGATTCTTTCAATTACTGACTGTTTTTCCTCTAGATCACCTCTGGATAAAATTACCAAAGATATACTTGAAATTATAAATAAAAACGCGATGACTGCTGTTGATTTAGTTAAAATATTTCCAACTGTCCTTGTTGATGCAAAATTATCTTGTGACAAACCTAAGCCTAATGCCCCACCCTCTGATCTTTGTAATAAAACAAGCGCTATTAAAATAATAGCTAGAATTACATTTGCAACAATGATGATTGTTTCCATATAGCTTATTTATAGAAGTTTTTTATTATATCAATAAATTTTTTTGATGATTTTGATGCCCCACCAATCAAAAAGCCATCTAATTCTTTAATTTGTTTAAACAATTGGACTGACTTACTATCAACTGAACCACCATAAAGTACCTTAAAATTATGTCTTTTATTAAAATTTATTTTTAAAAATTTTTTTATTGAAAAAATTATTTTACTTAATTCCTTATCTGAAGGTAATTTTCCAGATCCAATTGACCAAATAGGCTCGTAAGCAATTAAAATTTTTTTGAAATCATAGTTTTTTTTTAGGACTTTTTTAATTTGATTGTGTAGGACGTTAAGAGTTCTTTTTCTTTTTTTTTCTGTTTTATTTTCACCAATACAAAAAATAATATTTAATTTATTTTTTAATGCAGAAAATACCTTTTCCTCAATAATTTTATCATTTTCACCAGCGCTTCTGTTTTCAGAGTGCCCTATTATTATATATTTTGTACCTAACCTGCTAATCATAAATGGACTTACTGACCCTGTATGTGCTCCAAAATTATCTTTATGAAAACAGTTTTGAGCACAAATGGATATTTTTTTATTTCTAAAATTTTTTGAAAAACTTTCTAATAAGGTATGAGGTGGAGATATTATTACTTTATATTTTTTTGAATTTTTTTTATCTTTTTGTACGAAATTATTTATTCTCTCAATAATTTTGATAGATGAGGGAATACCAAACATTTTCCAGTTTCCAATAAAAAATTTCATCACTTTGCCATTAATTAAACACTTTATATATAGATTTTTTAAAATAATTAATCTAAATTTCATAAATTAAAATTATGCTGTCATCAATAAGAAAGTTTTCTACGTCCTTCATGGGAAAATTGGTCATAGGACTCATTGCAATTGCATTTGTCGTTGGTTTTGGTATGAGCGGCAGCTTTTCAGGAAAGCAAAATATTGTAGCAGAAATAAACGGTAAAAAAATTTCAACACAAGAATTTATAAACCATCTACGAACTTTAAATATTACATATGATGATATGCAGAGAGTTGGAAAATATAATTTGTTAGAAAGAATTTTAAATAATTATATCAGTGAAAAAATTATTGCGATAGAGAGTAAAAAAATGGGTTTAGATTTAAGTGACAGATCATTATTTATTAAATTATCTAATGATAAAAAATTTAAAAAAGATGGGAGTTTTTCTGAGACAAAGTATGAAAAATTTATTTTAACAAGTGGTTTAACTAAACCCTTTTATGAAAATCTTATTAAAGAGAATGAAATTAAAAGTCAGCTTTTAAATTTTTATTCTGGAGGTTTTAAACTGCCAGTTTTTATTGTTGATGATTTATATAAAGATGAAAATAGAATAATTGATATTAAATATTTAAGTTTAAGCAAAATATATGGAAAAAAATTGGTCAGTGAAAATGAGATTAATGCCTTTTACGAAAAAAATAAAAGCACTTTTGAAGAAACACAAAAAAGTTTTAAATATCTTAAACTATCTCCAAAGACTCTCATTGGCGATGCCATTATGAATGAAAATTATTTTAAGAAAATTTATTTAATTGAAAATGCGATTCTTGATGGAAAAGACTTTGATCAAATAACAAATAATTTTAAAGAAAATATTAAAAATATACCTTTTGTTAATTCAGAAGGAATTCAAAAAAACGGAAATTCATTTAATGATATTGATAAAGATATATTTAATAAAATATTTAAAATTTCAGAGATCAATACCCCTAATTTTATTAATAACGAAAATAATTACTTTCTTGTTCAGTTAAATGAAATAAAAGAGGAAAAACTCAATTTAGATAATAAAAAATTAAAAGATAAAATAATAAATCAAATAAGATTAATAAATCAAATTGAAAAAATAGGAGAACTTATAAGTGAAATAGAAGAAAATAAGTTTAATAATAAAGATTTTGAAGGTTTGGCAACACAAAATAACGAAAAAATAAAAAGTTTAACTTTAAAAAATATTAATGACATATCAAATTTTAACTCTCAATCACTCGAAAGGATTTATCAATCAAACGTAGGATCAATTTTTATATTACCTGATAAAAATGAAAATTTTTTAGTATCTATTCTTAATGAAAAAAAACCAAAGATTGATACAAATTCTGAGAAATATAAAAATTATATAACCAAGGCTAAGGAAATATATACAGCAAAAATATATAGATCTTATGATATGTACGTAAATCAAAATTATAAAATAGATATAAATAATAATATTCTCAAAAGAATTGAGAACTCATTTTGATGAAACTCAGTATTAGTTTAAATAAATTTAAGCAATTACATAAAAAAAAAATCAATCAAGCTTTGTACATTTCTTTTTCTTGTAAAAATTATTCTTTTATTGAAAACCTTTATAAATTTATTTTGGTGCAAAAGAATAGCTTTATATTTGAGTCTGTTGAAAAAGGCAAAATTAGAGGAAGATATACCATTATTGGTTTTAACCCTGACAAAATATTCAATATTAAAAAAAATAAAATTATAGAAAATAACTTTAAGAAACGTAAAGTAATTAAAAAAGATATTTTAATTTATTTGGATAACTTACTTAAAAATTTTAAGGTAAAGGCTTCCAAAAATCTTCCTAGAATGTCATCAATGCTAGTAGGCTATTTTTCATATGATATAATACGTTTAATTGAAAAAATTCCCGATAAATGTAATCAAGATATAGATATACCTGATATTAGATTAATGAGACCAAAAAATTTAATTATTTACGATAATATTAAAAAAAAAATTTTTTATATAGAAAATATTTATAGTGATCAAAAAATATTTAACTATCAATTTGAATATGAAAAGATCAAGAGAACACTAAATGAGCTACATCATTATGGAAATATACCTCTTCCTTCAGGTTTTCATAAATCTAATAAGAAAATAGAAATCAAATCAAATATAACAAAATCAAGGTTTAATAAGATTGTTAAAAAAGCTAAATCGTACATCAAAAAAGGAGATATTTTTCAAGTGGTGTTAAGCCAAAGATTTAGAGCAAAAATAGATAAACCTTCTTTAGAAATATATAATAGCTTAAGAAAACTCAATCCATCACCTTTTATGTTTTATTTTAATTACGATGATTTTCAAGTCTTGGGAAGTAGCCCTGAAATTTTAGTAAGATTAGTCAATAACGAAGTAACAATTAGACCAATTGCAGGAACAAGACCTAGAGGTGTTAATCTAAAAGATGATAAAAGATTAACAAATGAATTATTAAAGGATCCTAAGGAATTATCCGAGCATTTAATGTTGTTAGATCTTGGTAGAAATGATGTTGGCAAAGTTTCGAGAGCTAATTCTGTAAAAGTTACACAAAAGTTTAAAGTAGAAAAGTATTCACACGTAATGCATCTAGTTTCAAATGTAGTTGGTAAATTAAAGAATAAATTGTCGCTTTTTGAAACATTTCTATCAGGTTTTCCCGCTGGAACAGTCAGTGGAGCGCCAAAAATACGAGCCATGGAAATTATCGATGAATTGGAAACCTCTAAAAGAAAACTTTACGCTGGAGGTATTGGATATTTTACTGCAAATCAAGAGTTTGATACTTGTATAGCTTTAAGAACAGCATTAATAAAAAATAAAACAATTTATGTTCAAGCTGGTGCAGGAATTGTTGCAGATAGTAAACCTGAAAATGAGTATAAGGAAACTATAAATAAAGCCAAAGCGTTGTTACAAGCTATAAATTAATGAGAATATTATTAATTGATAATTATGATAGTTTTACATACAATTTATATCATTATCTTCAAACACTAAATTGTAAAGTTGATGTTAAAAGAAATGATAAAATATCATCAAATGAAATAATCAAAAAAAAATATAAAAAAATTGTTATATCTCCAGGTCCTGGTAACCCAAATCAAGCAGGAAACTGTTTAACAATAGTAAAAAAATTATTTAAAAAAGTTCCTATCTTAGGTGTCTGTCTTGGTCATCAGGTAATTGGTCAAGTATTTGGTGCTAAAATAGTAAATGCAACAAAACTTATGCATGGTAAGACAAGCAAAATTTTACACAATAGAAAAGGAATATTTAAGGGTGTTAAAAAAAACTTAGTTGGAACAAGATATCATAGTCTCATAATAGATAAAAAAACATTAAATAAAGATTTTATTATTACTGCAAAAACTAAAGACGATGTAATTATGGGGATTATGCATAAAAATTATAATGTGCATGGCGTCCAATTTCATCCTGAAAGTATAAGCACAAAAGAAGGAATGAAGTTAATTAAAAATTTTTTAAAATATAAGCAAAATGGATGAAATATTAAAAAAACTTAAAAATAAACAGGATCTTTCTTTTGAAGAAAGCAAGCTGGCCTTTGAAAACATAATGACCGGAAAAGTAGAAGATCAAAAAATTTATGACTTTTTAACTTTTTCATCTGCAAAGGGTGAAACATCGAGTGAAATAGCTGGGGGAGTTTATATTTTACGAGATAAAGCTACAAAAGTTAGTGTTTCTGATGATACTATAGATACTTGCGGAACAGGTGGGGACGGGAAAAACACATTAAATATATCTACTTCTGCAGCTCTCTTATTATCTAGCTTTGGCGTTAAAGTGGCCAAGCATGGAAATAAATCCGTTTCATCAAAATGTGGTTCCGCTGATGTACTTGAAAAATTAGGAATAAATATCTCCCTTAATGCACAAGAGGTAGAAGCAAGTATAAATAATAATAATTTTGGATTTATGTTCGCTCCAGGATATCACTCGGCAATGAAATATGTTAGCCCTGTGAGAAAAAAAATTGGAAAAAGAACAATATTTAATTTAATTGGACCTTTAAGTAGTCCAGCTAAAGTAAAAAGACAAGTAGTGGGTGTTTTTGATAAAAAGTTACTTAAAATTTTTGCTGAGGCTTTAAAAAACCTTAAATTAAAAAAAGCTCTAATAGTAAATAGCGAAGACGGTCTAGATGAAATTTCTCCCTACGCTAAGACAAATATCGTTGAATTAGAGGGTGAAAATATAAAAGAATTTATTTTGGATCCAAAAGAAATGGGGATAAATGCAAATAATTTTAATAATATTGTTGGTAAAGAACCTGATTATAATTCTGAAAAAATAAAAGAAGTTTTTCAAGGAAA
>MDTB01092599.1_pt1 | contig 11139 bp, 9 predicted proteins | sample 811161 | NCBI WGS metagenome assembly MDTB01 (sample SAMN05326650, study PRJNA326480) | marine metagenome | isolation source: seawater | place: Mediterranean Sea | collected 2009
AAAAATATAAAGTTTGTCATTCCAAAGATTATAAATCATTTTTAAGAGATCAACTTCAGTATCTCCATTTAAATTTTTCGTAGTAGAAGTCATTACATAATTCCTAAAAGTTTTTCTTCATTAATAATAAATTTATGATAAATATCATTATGTAAATTACATAATAACAAACATAATTGAAAAATAGTTTATAAAATGTATACATATCCAAAAAAAATAGCAATAATTATGGATGGAAATCGTAGGTGGGCACAAGAAAGAAAGCTACCTATTTTTTCTGGTCACACGAAAGGTGCAAGCACTTTAAAAAGAATTATAAAAGATTGTGTTGATTTAAATATTTATGAACTAACAGTTTTTGCCTTTTCAACTGAAAATTGGAGCAGAGATAAGAAAGAAATAAATTCTTTAATTAAATTAATAGAAATATATTTAAAGGCAGAAATTGCAGATATTAATTATAATAATGTGAAGTTTAGAGTTATTGGCGATACAACATGTTTCAGTAAAATCATTCAAGATTTATTGCTTTCATCTGAAGATTGCACAAAGAATAATACAGGTATGAAATTAAATATTTGTCTTAATTATGGAGGCATGTTGGATATAATTAATGCCGCTAAAGAAATTTCTAAAAAAATCTTATTAAACCAAATAAGCATTGATAATATTGATGAACAATGCATAAAAGAAAACTTATTATCTTCACCAATTAGTGACATTGATTTACTAATCAGAACAAGTGGAGAAAGCAGGATATCAAATTTTTTACCAATCCAACTTTCTTATGCAGAACTTTTTTTTACTGAAACATTATGGCCTGATTTTAAAAAGAAAGATTTATTAATTGCATTTGATTATTATTCGAAAAGGGAAAGAAGATTTGGTGCAACACAGTCTGTTCAAAAATAATAAAGATCTTTTGTTTTATATAATTTTGTTATATATAAATTTCTAAAAGATAAACCCAAGCTTAATTTATGTATTCAGATGTTTGATAAAATAAAATTACTTACAATTATTATTTTATTGATTTTCGTTTATAAGAGTGTAAGTTCCCAAACACTAAATTCACCTTCAAATATAATTCCTTTATCGGCAAATAACCTAAGTGAAGTTATTATTAATGATACTATTGAATTAAATGAAGAAGAAATCTTAGAAAGAAAAAAATTAATTCAAAATGAATATGTTTTTAAAAATGATTTAGAAAATTTCTATAGTAAAAGGGCAAATGAGAACTTGACCTTACAAGGATATGAATTTTTTAAAAATAGTTCATTAATGTTTAGTGAACGAATAAATACTGTAAATGGATCAAGACAAGACGATTACATTATAAATCCTGGTGATGAGATTATAATTGTGTTTCAAGGCGGGAGAAATCAAAACATAAAACAGTCAGTTCAGCGTGATGGCATGTTATACTTAGATTTCACAACCCCAATTTCTGCAGTAGGCAGATCATTAAAAGAATTAAAGAAAGAAATTATAAGCAGAGTCAAAAACTCATTAGTTGAAACTTCAGCATATATCTCTTTAGGTCGAGTGAACAGCATTACAGTAAACATTAATGGAGAAGTGATTTTACCAGGTGTTTATAATGTGAATCCATTTTCTTCTCTAATAGACATATTATTAAAAGCTGGTGGCATAAAAAAATCTGGTTCATTAAGAAAAATAAAAATTATTAATAGACAAGGCACTTCAGAAATTGATTTATATGATTACTTATTTGGTTTGTCAGAAACTTTTCAAATTGATATTATATCAAACAAAACAACAATCATTGTGCCTCCAATAGGAGAAACAGTAGCTGCATCAGGTAACTTTTCTAAAAAAGGTATTTATGAAATAATTGATAACAAAAACACTGTTCATGACCTTGTTAGATATGCAAGAAAATATTCATTGCCTGGCAACATAAAGTTAACCAGAAATAGTTTGATTGGTAATACTGAAAAAAACTCTTACTCCAAGGTAAATATTAACGATTATTTAAAAAGTGGAGATATTATATTTTCATATTTTACTGACATGGACTTTGAACCAAGTGTAGAGCTTCTTGGAGCTGTTAAAAATCCAGGAGTTTATCCATTTTCCCGATATGGATCTTTATCAAAGCTAACGCCAAATATCAATCATTTAAATGAAGATTCATACAATTTATCAGTTTTAATACAAAGGTACGATGAAAAAACTTTAAAATATAAATTTTTAATAAAAAATCTCAATAAATTTTTTAATAAAAAACAGGATATAAAATTAAGAGCAAATGATAAAATTTATTTTTTTAGTAATAGCAACATTGAATTCTTGTCATCAAAAATAATGTATCAAGCATATAATATTAATTATAGTGGATCTTGCAAGCTTATTAATGAATTCTCAAAAAAAATAAATGTTAATAATAACATTAAACTGACTTATTTAGATGCATATTTTAAATCCGTTGAACCAATTTATTCAAATTTTTCTGGTCAACCAATTCCTTCTGACAGTAGTTTTGATAATTACTCAGGTACAGGCTATGTTGTTGTAAATGAAAGTGAATTTTCTAGTGGTACAGAAAATGAAAATGATTGTAAAAAAGTACCCGATATTTTCGTAGAAAACCCATTTTTATTGATTGAAATCTTTAATCATCTGGTTGATGTTCGAGGATCAATTGACAGACCAGGCCTATATTTGTTTGATTATAAACAAGATGTAATGGATCTAATAAATTTTACTGGATCAAGTAACAATAGTTTCATATTATCCCCGGATAAAAAAACAGTTGATGTTGGTGTTAATACTGTAAAAATAGATGGAGCAATAAAATACCCTTCATTTATAAATATTTCAACCGAATTATTTTTAAGTAACATAATAAAAAATGAAAATTATTTCTTAAGAACAACACATCCATTTTTTGCACTGATAGTTAGAAAATCAAAAAGATCAGGCATCCAGAAACTGATTTCTTTTAACCCATCACTAATTACAACAGGGTTTGAAGATATTAAACTTCAACCATCCGACAGCATTATTTTTTTTAGAATAGATGATTTACATCAAATAAAAGATTATTATAAAGAGACCTTAGTTGAAACAGTTGACCCAATTGATGTTTTAAAAACAGCAAATGATAATGAGTTAAAGACTAAGAAATTAGATTTAAATATGCCCATTCTTATTGAGGATAATTTATCAATTATTAATTCACAATATAAAGAAGAAATAGATATAAATGATTTGGCTACTTCTTCTGAAGAAAATACTAATATAAAAACTAGTCCAGAAAATAATCAAACAATTTTAGACAACAAACCATTACTAAAAAATTGCAGTCTTTTTCCTGATGTTTTTGCTAAAAGTAAAAGTCTATGCTCAAGGTTATTTGATATTCTAAAGGCATCTATTATTTATGTTGAGGGCGGTGTAAATTCACCCAACTTATATTTTGTAGGAGACTATGTAGATGTAAATGAAGTAATTAATTATGCTGGTGGTTTTGCATATAATGCTGAAATTAATAATGTTGAAGTTTCAAATGCCTCAGCTAATTTGCAAAATTCAAATTTTATTTATCCTGGAGGAAGAGTTTTTGTAAATTCGAGGAATTTGTATAAAAATGAAGTAAAATTGGTGGGTTCGATTCAAAATGAGAGAACCTTAAGCTTTAAACCAAATCTTAGGTTAAGTGACTTTTTCAAATCATTTTCGACTTTTACCAAAGATGCATACTTGTTTTTTGGCACAATTAAAAGAAGTGATTACTCTACTAATACTTCCAAATTGATACCTTTTTCACCTATTGATGTCGTAGAGGGGAAGCAAGATGTTCAAATTAAACCCGGTGATATTATTAATGTTTATACTAATGACCAAATAAATAATTTGATAAACACTCACAATATTCATAATGAAATCCAAACACCAGAGTTAGAATTCGACGCTAATACTAATTTGCCCTTAATAACTGGTGATATACCAATATTGATTAAAAGCCTTTCAATACAAGTTGAAGGATCTGTTGTTAAACCTGGCAAGGTTCTTGTTGCAAGTTCAATTTCATTGGAAAAACTAATAGAAATAAGAGGCGGATTAAATAACGAAACAAATTATAATGCAGAAATAGTGTTCTCTGAAAAAGACAACATAAATAATTATACTCTGAATTCTAGATATGTTGATATTAGAAATGATTTAAATATTAAAGTTTTTCCTGGTTCATTGGTTAGATTTCCTAAAAGTAAAAATGATCTCTCATTGGGGTATGTCCAAATTTTAGGTGCAGTAAACCAACCAGGAGAATATAGAATTTTAAGAGGTGATACAATCTTCAGTTTATTGAAAAGATCAGGAGGTTTGTCAGACAATGCATATTTAAAAGGCCTAGTTTTTACAAGAACCAGTGAAAAGAATAGAGAAAAGAACTCTATCAAAAGATTGAAAAGGGAACTTGAGAAAGCTGTTTTAGTTGCACTTGAAAATCAATCATCATCAAATCGAGTAAATTTGTCAGATATATCTGCTTTAAGAGAGTTAATAATTTCTGCAAATACATTTGAACCTATTGGTCGCGTTATAGGTGATTTTGATAATATTGAGGCGTTAAAAAATACATCAGTTGTATCAGGTGACAAAATTTCGATCCCACAAAAACCAAATTCAATAACTGTTATTGGAGAAGTAATGTCACCTGGATCAATACTATGGGATTCTAAAAGCAAGGCGAATAGTTACATACAAAAAGCTGCAGGATTTACTGAACTTGCAGAAAGAAAAAAAGTTTTTGTAATTGCACCAAATGGTCAAGCAAGTTCTAAAGGCGGATTATGGTCAACATCAAATATTTTATTGCCAGGTTCAACTATAGTTGTGCCTAGAAGAATTCAATTGGCTTCTGTTTTAGATAGAGTTTCTGCAATAACATCAGTTATATATCAACTTACAGTTACATTGGCAGGAATTGATAATTTGTTAAATGATTAACTTTGATAAAAATTAAATAATGAAAGTACTTATAACTGGAGGTGCAGGATATATTGGTAGTCATGTTGCTTATCATTTTATGGATTTGGGCCATGATGTAGAAATTATTGATAATCTTTCCCGAGGAAATAAGAATCTAATTCCTGATAATGCCAAACTCCATAAAAATGATATTGGTTCTGGTCAAATAATTACCAATATTATTAAAAAAGTTTCACCCGACGTAATTATTCATTTAGCTGCTTATGTTGAGGTTGAAGAGTCAACAAAAAATCCACTAAAATACTATGAAAATAATTTATCAAAATCAATCTCATTTCTTAAATCATGTATTGATTCAGGTGCTAATAAAATAATTTTTTCATCTACAGCTGCAGTATATGGAAATTCAAAATCCAAAATAATCAAAGAAACAGATGAAAAAAAACCTGATAGCCCTTATGGCAAATCCAAATTAATGTTAGAACAGTTTCTTGTTGATTTAAATCAGCAGAAACTTATCAAAAATGTAACTTTTAGATACTTTAATGTTGCCGGGGCTGATCAGAAAATGAGAACCGGACAAATAAAAGAACCGGCAAGTCACCTTATTAAAGTTGCATGTGAAACTGCTCTAAATAAGAGAGATATATTATATATTTATGGAAATGATTACAAAACAAAAGATGGAACATGCATTAGAGATTATATTCATGTAGCTGACCTCGCAGAACTTCATCTTAAAGCTGCGGAATATTTGTTAAAAGATGGTCAATCGATAACTCTGAATTGTGGCTATAGTAAAGGCTATTCAGTTTTAGATGTTGTTAATAAAGTAAAAAAGATTTCCAATAACGATTTTATAGTAAAAGTTTCTGATAGAAGACTTGGTGATTCTTCTGAAGTAGTGGCTGATTCCTCGCTTTGTAGAAATGTTCTTAATTGGGAACCAAAAAATAATAATCTTGAAAAAATCATTAAAGATGCTTTTGAATGGGAAAAGTTAATTTCTATAAATGATGTAAAGAAATTTTAAATAATTATAATGACGGATTATATTCAATCTTTATATCTTATTTTGTTTAGTATTATTGGGATTGTGATTCTTTATTTTATATTTTCAAAAATTTTAAAAATAGGATTTGACCAAAAAAAAGAGATACAAAAAATACATACTATGCTGTCTATTAGAACTGGGGGCATTTTTATAATATTATTAACGATAATTCCATTATTTTTCCTAGAAATTTTTGATGGTTTTCCAATGTTCACCATTTTTTTAATCCCATTAGTGTGTATCGCCATATTTGAAGACTTATATCAAAATATATCAATTAAACTTAGATTTTTAGCCATGATTTTTACAGCAATAATGCTTGTATTTCATTCAAATGCTTTCCTAGTAGATATAGATATTAGGTATTTAAATGTTATTTTACAAAATAAAGTCTTATCAATTTTTATAACTTCGATTGGAATTATAGTGACTTGTAATGCTTGGAATTTTATTGATGGACTAAATGGCATAGCAAGTGGCTTAGGATCCATAGTATTATTTTTATTCTATTTAATATCTGGTCCAGATGAAATATATATAAATGGTTTTAGAGATTTTTTACTTATACTTTCATGCATTACATTTGGATTTTTTATAGTAAATGTTTTCACAGGAAAAGTTTTTTTAGGAGACACTGGTTCTTATCTTTTGGGCATTTTAATTGGATGGTCAGGTGTGATTATTGTCAGTTACAATGAAAACATATCCCCTTGGGCAATCTTTATAATAATTATTTATCCAGCTTCTGAAATTACAGTTAGTGTTTTTAGAAGAATAATAAATAAAAAATCCCCTTTTCACGCAGACAAACTTCATCTTCATTCACTTGTACATACAATGATCTCTGAAAAATTTAGAGTAAACAACCAAGTTATAAATTCTCTTTGTGGTGTATTAATACTTCTTTTTGCTACAATCCCAGGATTTTATTGTATATATATAAATGGATTATTCCCTAAAACTATTTATACTGTTTTTATATTTTTTATTTTGTACGTATCTATATATAATATCTTAATATTTATTTTAAAAAAACAATCAATTTCTGTTTGACTAAAGAAAAATACTAATAATGTTATTTACTTTTCCATACATCCTTTTAATTCTATCAGTATCAACCGCGATGACGCTTGCACTTATTTTTTTAAACAAAATATTAGGAAATAAATTTATAGACAATACAGATGGTATTCAGAAATTCCATAAGACACCTACACCCAGATTAGGTGGACTAAGTATATTTTTCTCATTTATAATTACTGTCTATTTAATAATTAACACTAAAAATATTGTTTACGATTTTATAGTTATTTCTGCTTTACCAATATTCATTATAGGAATGATTGAGGATATTAAAAGAAACATAAATCCCAATCATAGATTACTTGCAGCATTTACTTCAGGTTTTTTATTTATAATTCTAACGGGTTACTATATCAAAAAATTAGACATTATTATGATTGATAATCTTTTATCAATATATATAGTTGCAATCTTAATAACTAGTTTTGCTATTTCTGGAGTTATAAATGCAATAAATATCATTGACGGCTTTCATGGTCTTGCAAGCGGCTCACTTGTTATTATGTTTTCTGGTTTTGCTCTAATAGGATGGACCATAAATGATTATTTAATTGTAGATCTTGCAATAGTCTCTTTATTAATTTATCTTGGATTTTTATTTATTAACTTTCCTTTTGGTTTAATTTTTTTAGGAGATGCAGGCGCATACTTTGGTGGATTTCTATTATCTGTTTTAGCAATTATTTTACCCTTTAGAAATCCGGAGATATCGCCTTGGGTAAGTTTTCTACTTTGTTCCTATCCTATTATAGAAACAATATTTTCTATATATAGGAAAATTAAAAGAAAAGGTCATCATCCAAGTAGACCGGATGGATTACACCTTCATATGCTTATTTATAGAGATTTTTCGAGGAAAATAGCAAAAAGGTTAAATTTAGAAAAATTTAGGAATGCAATTACTAGTATGGTTCTATGGGTTTTACCTATTTTATCATGTATTATATGTTTCTTTTTTTATGAGCAAGAAGTCATTATAATTATATCAGTAGTGCTTATTGCTCTACTTTATATATTAATATATAGGAAAGTGTCTCTTAACCTGTGATTATGAAAAAAGTAATTCCGATAATAATTTGCGGTGGAACTGGAACGAGGCTTTGGCCAATTTCAAGCAAAAATACTCCAAAACAATTTATAAAGTTTTTTGAAAATAAAACATTATTTGACATGAGTCTAGAAAGAGCAATGACACTATCTGACGAAACACCAATAATAGTTGCGTCAAAAAAAAAATAAAAAAAAAATATATGAGTCACTTTTAAAATATAAACTTAAAGCAAATTTAATCTTGGAAGAAATTGGTAGAAATACAACAGCTGCAATAATATTTGGACTAAAATTAGCTATTGAGATTAATAAAGATGCATTTGTTGTTTTAATGCCAAGTGACCATTATATTTCGGATAATTTAAAATTTAAGGACAGTGTATTAAATATTGTTGAATCTAAACAAAAATATAACTGGTATTTATTTGGAATAAAACCAAATCACCCTTCAACAGGATATGGATATATTAAAGCTAATGGTAAAGATAAAATAAAAAAAGTAGAAGCATTTATTGAAAAACCTAATATAAAAAAAGCCAAAGAACTTTTAATTTCAAAAAATATATATTGGAATTCAGGTATATTTATTGGCCAATCGAGCAAACTAATTTATTCAATAAAAGAAAAATCTAATAATATATATATTAATAGTGAAAAAGCGTGGCAAAATAGAGAAATTAGTAAAAACGATGAATATATTTTGAAGAAAAGTTATTTAAAGAATATTAAGTCAGAAAGTATTGATAAGTCAGTTCTTGAAGTTGAAAAATCAAAAGCTATGTCAATTCTTGGAACAGAATGGTCTGATATAGGTTCATGGGATACAGTATCAGATCTGACATTTTTCAATAATTCACAAGGAAAAAAATTAGAAATTAATTCTAAAAATAACTACAATTTCTCAAAAAATAAGAACGTTATTTTTGTTGGAGTAAATAATTTAATTGTAGTAAATTATAAAAACAAGATCTTAGTTTTAAAAAAGGGTGAAAGTGAAAAGTTAAAAAATCTTGAATAAGTTTTAAATTTTAAAATTTGTTCAGCTAAATTTATTGCATTATAAGCATCTAATAAATTAGCTGCAACATTACTTCTCTTTCCATTAATGAATCCCATAAATGTATGACTTTGTTCTAAAAAACCAGGTTTAAAATCTACATTTTATGTTGAATATAACTCTATCAATAACAGCATTTTTACTGAAAATAAAAAAGTATATTTATTGGGTGTAAAAAATTTAATAGTAGTATCACAAAAAACTAAAATTTTAATTTTAAAAAAAGGAGAGTCTGAAAAAGTTAAACATCTTTCTAAAAAATGAATACAATATAACTTTCTTGATAATTAAACTCTTGTATATAAAAACTCTCTATATCTTCCATTACCACCATTGAATGGAGTGATGTTAATACTTTCTAAATGAAATAAGCCTTTATCTACAGGTAAATCTGAGGCCAGAACTTCTATATGTCTTTCAGAATTTGGGAAGAGAAGAAAATTACTATTTTCATGATATAAAATCTTAGGTTGTAAATCCTTTATATATTTAAAATAATAAGAAATTGTTGCTTGATCCATTTCACAGAATGACCTCGAATTAAACACTATATTGATTGAATTAATTTCATTCAAGATACTCTCACTTATTTCAAATGGTATTAAATTAACAGTACCCTTTTGTAACTTATTATTATCTGTGACAATTTTTACATTTATTCCATTTTTTTTTAAAAAATAAAACTGTGTTATGCAAGCTGGTAATAAATCAATATTAAAGCAGGTTAAATTAGAAATATTCTGCATCAAAAACTTACTCAAACCACCAAAACCTGAACCAATTTCCATTAAAGAAGGATTTGCATAATCACGCACCAATTTTTTTATTTTAAAAGCATAGTAATAATGCCTTGGTGTATCTGGAAGTATAACATTATTATTCACTTGAATACCATATGGATTCCCAGTACTTAAATTTGTAAATAACCTAGATATATTATTAAGCTCTGCAAGTTCGATTGAAGTGTCAATATCACATAAAATTTGTGACTTTATACTTTCTTTTAAGTTAAAGCAATCTTTGAATGATGGGGACATGTAGCCATAGGTTACAGAGTTTCTAAACATGTTTTTGAACAACGTACTAAGAGAAGTAACATTTCGTTTTTTTAGTTCTTCTAAAAAATTAGAGCGTTGAACTTTTTCTAAATAACTCCATTCACCTGTTCCACTTGACTTTAGATTTTTAAAATTTTCAAGAAAATTAATTATTTCTTTAATAATCTCAATGTCGTCCTCATTTGGCTCTAAACTAATATCATCAGAAAATAGAAAGTCATCTTTTAGTGGATGTGTTTTAGTAGCTATCGATGCAAATGTTCTAGATTCTGTATATAGTTTTGTCATACAAATTAAGTTATTAAAGTTTATTCAATTATTTTTTGTGCAAGTGATGAGGCTTTTTTAGCATCTAAAATTGAAGCTGAAATAGTTGGTCTCCTACCATAAATAATTTCTTTAAATTCTATAGCCTGGTCAAGAAATCCTGGTTTATATAAATAGTCGTCTTCATTTGAAAAGACTGTTCCTTCTTCAACCAATTTTGGATTATATTGTCTAACTGGAAAATCTTTGGTAGGTTCAGTAATTTCCATCCCTTTAAAAAGTTTAAATTTTTCAAAAGGTTTTAATTCTAGTCTAAAGGGAAGACAATCAATATTAAGAGAAAAATTTGATGGACTATTCCAATTTAATAAAACCTCTACTTTATCACCTCTTTTATTCTCTAAAAAGGCCTTTTTCCCATAAGATGCGTTTGGTTGCTTATACATTTCAACATTATATATCTCTAGATCTGGAAATAAATAATAAAGAATATCAAACCCATGTACAGAGTTTTCTTTTACAGAAAAAAACTGTTGTTTTTTGATATTTACACTAAAGTCTATGTAGTCAGGCAATTTCATCGTTGTATGACATGGTCCATTAGACAT
>MDTB01007349.1_pt1 | contig 11138 bp, 9 predicted proteins | sample 811161 | NCBI WGS metagenome assembly MDTB01 (sample SAMN05326650, study PRJNA326480) | marine metagenome | isolation source: seawater | place: Mediterranean Sea | collected 2009
CCACAAGAAATTGCTCCTTTTTTTATCTTAGGCGCTTTTTTCTTTATCTTCTTTTACGTCTTCAAAATCAGCGTCAACAACATTTTCCTTGTCTTTACCTTTGTCTTTTGAGTCTTTGTTGTTTTGATCGTCTTTAGGTTGATTTTTTTGTTGGCTCTTATAAATAGCTTCACCAAGCTTCATTGAAACTTGTATGAGGTTTTGAGTTTTTTTCTTAATATTCTCTGTGTCTGTGCCTTTCAAAGCTTCTTTAAGATCATCAACACCATTTTCTATAGCTTTTTTCTCTTCAGTTGAAACTTTGTCACCATGTTCTTTCAAACTCTTCTCAGTAGAGAATACAATACTGTCAGCCTGATTTCTCGCATCAACACCATCCCTCTTCTTTTTGTCAGCTTCTTTATTAGCTTCAGCATCCTTAACCATTTTATTTATTTCTTCATCCGATAATCCGCCTGAAGCTTGAATTTGTATTTTTTGCTCTTTTCCAGTTCCTTTATCTTTTGCTGAAACACTTACAATGCCGTTTGCATCAATATCGAAAGTCACTTCAATTTGAGGAGTTCCCCTTGCAGCCGGAGGTATACCGACTAGTTCAAAGTTTCCTAAAAGTTTGTTATCAGCTGCCATTTCCCTTTCACCTTGCAAAACTCTAATCGAAACAGCAGGTTGATTATCCTCTGCTGTTGAGAATACTTGGCTTTTCTTTGTAGGTATAGTCGTATTTTTATCAATAAGTTTTGTCGATACGCCTCCTAAAGTTTCTATTCCAAGCGATAACGGCGTAACGTCTAAAAGCAGCACATCTTTCACATCGCCTTGAAGAACGCCAGCTTGGATAGCAGCACCCATTGCAACGACCTCATCTGGGTTTACACTTTTGTTAGGTTCTTTTCCAAAAAAATTTTTAACTGTCTCAATAATTTTTGGCATCCTAGTCATTCCGCCAACTAAAACTACCTCATTAATTTCTGCTGCAGAAAAACCGGAGTCTTTTAGAGCTGTTTTACATGGACTTAATGTTCTTTCAATTAAAGTCTGAACTAAAGCCTCCAACTTTGCTCTAGTAAATTTTAAATTTAGATGTTTTGGACCAGATTTATCGGCTGTAATAAATGGTAAATTAATTTCAGTTTGTGTAGCTGAAGAAAGTTCAATTTTTGCTTTCTCTGCAGCTTCTTTCAATCTCTGTAATGCAAGCTTATCTGATTTTAAATTTATTCCATTATCTTTTTTAAATTCGTTAACTAAGTATTCAACAATAGTGTCATCAAAATCTTCACCACCTAAAAAGGTGTCTCCATTTGTGGATTTAACTTCAAACACACCATCACCTATTTCTAGTATTGATACATCGAAGGTTCCTCCACCCAGATCATATACTGCTATTTTTTTTCCACCTTTTTTATCTAAACCATAAGCTAATGAAGCCGCTGTTGGTTCATTTATAATTCTTAGAACTTCTAAACCTGCAATTTTACCAGCATCTTTTGTTGCTTGTCTTTGAGAATCGTTAAAGTAAGCAGGAACAGTAATAACTGCTTTTGTAACTGCTTGACCTAAATATTTTTCTGCTGTCTCTTTCATTTTTTGAAGAACAAATGCTGAGATTTGTGCAGGTGAATATTTTTTTCCCTTACCTTCTACCCAAGCATCACCGTTATCAGATTTAATTATTTTATAAGGGACTTTTGAAATATCTTTTTGAACTGAAGGTCCGTCAAATTTTCTACCTATTAGTCTTTTAACAGCAAATATAGTGTCTTCAGGATTCGTTACAGCCTGTCTCTTTGCGGGTTGGCCGACTAACTTTTCTTCTTTATCTAAAAAAGCTACAACAGAAGGAGTCGTTCTTGCTCCCTCAGTGTTCTCTAGAACTTTAGCTTGTGTACCATCCATTATAGCTACACAAGAATTTGTTGTTCCTAAATCTATTCCTATTACTCTACTCATATTTTCCTTTGTTTATGATTCCTATATGGGGTCTAAAAGCTATTCTACAAGGCATTTTTTTATTTATTTTTGTGATCTTTCTGAGCTTTTTTCTTTGAAATCCCAACAAATGAAGGTCTTAATAATCTCTCACCAAACATAAAACCTGGTTGAATTTCCTGAATAATAGTGCCCGGATCAACTTTATCATCCTCAATTTCTAACATAGCCTGATGAAAATTTGGATCGAACGTTTTATTTAAACAATTAATTTTAGTTATTTTATTTTTTTCAAAAGTGGAAATTAAATCTTTCTCAATTATTTCAATATTTTTAATGAATTTTTCAAATTCTTTACTCTTTTTAAAAACCTCATCTTCTTGAATAGATTTTTTAGCTCTCTGTAGATTATCTAATGAGGTTAACATCTCCTTTGCAAAATTGAAGCCTCCAAAATCAAAAGCATCTTTTATTTCTTTTTCAAACCTTCTCCTTTGGTTTTCAGAGTCAGCTAAAGATCTCAGAAGTTTTTCTTCAGATATTTTTAATTTTTCTTCAATAGAGAGCTCAACTTTTTGTTCTTTAGAACTTTCTACATCTGTATGTTCATTATGATCTTTATTTATATTTTCGTCTTTGTTAGATTCACTCATATATTTGCTATATAATGTTGAAAAAATTAATTACTAGTATCAAATGAAAAAAAATAATCTATTGCTCATTGGCACCCATAATGATGGAAAATTTAGGGAAATTAGCAAATTAATAAGCAAAAAATTTAAAAAAATTTCACCAAAAAGTTTGAAAATAAAGGCACCTAGAGAAACAGGCAAAACTTTTAGATCAAATTCAGAACTTAAAGCAAATTTTTTTTATAAAAAATCTAATTTAGTTTCTTTGTCAGATGACTCTGGACTAGAAATACTAACATTGAGAAAAAAACCAGGAATTTATTCAGCAAGGTGGGCAAAACGAAGTGGGAGCTTTAGAAAAGCAATGCTTAACATTCTAGAAAAAATTAAAAATAAAAAAAATAGAAAAGCAAGATTTGTTTGTAGTTTATCAATTAAATTAAACGAAAAAAAAATAATTACTTCCATTGGAATTATAAATGGAAAAATATCTTTTAAAATGCTTGGAAAAAAAGGATTTGGTTATGATCCAATTTTTATTCCGAATAAATCCAAATTTACATTCGGACAGATAAGTACAATAAAAAAAATGAAAATTGATCATAGAAGTATAGCTTTCAAAAAATTAAAAAAAAAATTAAAACTTAACAAATTTTTTATCTGAAACTTTATACATATTAAGTTTTTGAATTAATTTTCCATCAATAAAATTAAAAGTTCCAATTTTACCTTTAATATTATCTTTGATAATAAAGTCTTTCATAGAAGTAATTTTATAATTTTTTTTATTCCAAATATAATAAATAAGACCTAATGCATCATATGTTAAAATTGTAATCTCAGTAGGTTGTAAACCATAAACCTTTGAATATTCATTTTTATACTTTTGAAAGTTCTTAATATCGATGGATGGATAATATAGATTTTTGATAGAATTTTCTAAAAAAATACTTTTATCAAACCATTGGTTAACTGTTACTATCAATACTTCATCTTGATCTACGTCTGAATAAACTAAGGAAGTTAAGACACTTTTTAAGCTATCGCCAAAGTCAATGATTATTACAGAGTCAAAATTTACTTTACCTATTGTATATTTTTGCTCTAGTCTTTTAAGTTCTAATTTGGATGCCTCATCATCTTTTTCTTCTAAGATTTTAACTCTAGAAATCAGATTTCTTTTTCTTTGTTTGTAGTTAGTAAGTTTCTCAATATCACTGGTCAGAATTTTAGGATCAGCACTATATTTAAATATTTTTTTATTATTAATATTAATACTATTAATCTTAGAATCGATCAGGGGTGAATACTTATTTTTTGGGTACATAATTATTGTTTTTTTTCTTTTATTTTTTTTAATAAAATTTTCAATTGATTTAATTTGAGACTCTAAGCTTACACCTATACTTAAAATATTGTTTTGAATTTTTGGATTTATATTTGATGGAGAAATAAAAATCATATCTTTAAAGTCCGACAAATTTTTAAAGTCTTCATGACTTATAGGTCCAATTACAATCTTTATGTTTTCCTCCTTCAAAGACTCAACAGATTTAATTAATTTTTCTGGATTATTAAACCCTGAGTCTCGAGGAAAAATTTTTATACTGTCGTCATTAATTTCGTCCAACGCTAGTTGAAGAGAAAGCATTATTGATTGACCCATATCTTTATATTCTCCACTAAATGGAGCTAAAAGACCTACCTTAAGAGACTTTTGGTTTTCGTCTGCAAAAGAGTTAAAATTTAGAGATAATAATATATAAGTAATTATAGTTATTTTTTTAAACATAAAATTATGAACGGGCTAGAAAAAGGTTTATACATTGTTTCAACACCAATTGGAAATTTAGAAGATATCACATTTCGGGCGATCAAAGTTTTGAAAAATTCTGACTTCATTCTTTGTGAAGACACAAGACATTCGTTAAAACTTTTAAATAACTTCAACATAAAAAATAGATTAATTCCTTATCATAAGTTTAATGAGAAAAAATCTGCAAGTAAAATCATACAATATTTAAATGAGGGCAAAATTTTGTCTTTAATTTCAGATGCTGGCACACCAATTCTATCAGATCCCGGCAATCTTATTGTCAATGAGTGTATTAAAAACGACCATAAAATTTTTACCGTCCCAGGACCCTCAGCAGTTGCAGCAGCTGTAAGTTTATCAGGATTTGGAGATAAATTTTTATTTTACGGTTTTTTGCCAAAAACAGAAAACGAGTTGATTAAATCTCTTAAAAAACTTGATATTAAAGGTTTTTCACTTGTGTTTTTTATTCCTGCAATAAAAATAAATTTTTACATTAAGCATTTTAAAATATTTTTTTCAGGCAGAAATATATTCATTGGTAGAGAAATGACAAAAAAACATGAAACCTACTATAGACATAGTATTAATGATTTGTCTCTTTTTAAAACACAATTAAAAGGAGAATTAACAATTGTTATTTCACAAAAAATTGAAAATGAATTATTAACAACAGACTTTGTTCAAATAGAAAAACAAGTGATAAAGTATCTTAAAAGTTATACTGTAAAAGATATTGTTGAACTAATGTCTAAAAAAGAAAAAATACCAAAAAAAATAATTTATAATTTTTGTATTAAAAATAAAAAATGAAAAATCATTTATTAATTGTTTTAGTAATTATATTTTTATCTAACTGTTCTCCAGCAGGTCGTTTTGGTGCAGGAGTCGATATAACGTTTGACCCAAGAACAATAGGAATGCAAATTGATGACACAATAATGCAAAAAAACCTGGTAGCTAGGTTATCTTTGAGTAAAAAAAATTATTTTTTAAATATACAAGTAGAAGTTTTAGATGGTAGAATTTTTTTAGCAGGCAAAGTTGACGAACCAGAAGAAAAAATTAAAATTACAAAGCTTGCTTGGGAAACAAAAGGTGTCAGAGAAGTAAAAAACGCTTTAACAATTAAGGGTAAGTCTAATTTTAAACAAACCGCTAAAGATATTCTTATTACCAGTCAATTAAGAACAGCTTTAATCTTTAATAAAAAAACTAAAGCAAGGAATTATACTTTGGAGACAATTAATAAGAAAATTTATATTTTTGGTATCGCAATGGATATTGATGAAAAAAAAGAAGTTCTTTTGGAAGCAGAAAAAATATATGACGTTGAAAAAGTAATTCCATCAATTTATTTAGTAACCGAACTAAGCAGAAATAAAATTTAACTTTTACCGTAGTCAATTACATCTGCTGAATAAGCTGCAATAGAAGCAAGATTTAAAATATCTGATGTGCTAGATCTTAGTGGAGCGACCTCAATAGGTAAATCTAATCCAATTAACAACGGCCCAATTAACTTTGCACCTCCAAAAGACTTCATTAATTTGGTTGAGATAGCAGCACTATGAAGTGCCGGCATAATTAAAATGTTTGCTCTTCCAACTATTTTAGAAAATGGATAAACATCTTGGTAAATAGGGTTTAAGGCTACATCTGGTTGCATTTCACCGTCAAAATCAAAATTAACTTTTTCATTTTTTAAGATTTCTATAGCGTCTCTAACATGTTTTGTGTTTCTAGAAATTGGCTTACCAAAAGTTGAGTGAGATAAAAAAGCTACTTTAGGATCAAAACCAAAGAGTTTTGAAACTCTCACACATGATTTTGAAATAGCAACTAATCTTTCAGAAGAGGGAAAATCTTCAACATTTGTATCTGCAACTAAAACAGTTCTACCCTTAAATACCATCATTGTCATACCGAAAATAGGCTCTCCTTTCCTTGCATCACAAACGTGTTTTAATTTTTCTATTGAGGCAGCATAATGTCTAATATTACCCGTTACCATTGCGTCAGCATCTTTACATGCGACCATAGAAGATCCAAACGCTATTCTATCGTTACGAATTAGTCGATCCACATCCCTTTCAAGTTGCCCTGTTCTTTGAAGTTTTTCATATAAATATTTAGTATATTTTTCTCTTTTATCTTTGTTTGTTGAGTTTACAATTTCAATCTTAAAATTCTCATCTAAACCAATTTTATTTAATGTTTCTTTTACTCTTTTTTCATTACCAATTACAATTGGAATGCCTAATTTATTTTTACCAAATTCAATAGCAGCTTTAAGCATATTTTCATCTTCTCCCTCAGCAAAAATAACTTTTTTAGGACTTTTCTTAACATTAGCATTTATACCTTGCATTAAAGACATGGAAGGATCTAATCTAGCGGCAAGCTGGTCCTTGTAGTCTTCTAGATTATCAATTTTTTTTCTTGCTACTCCACTTTTCATCGCTGCTTCAGCCACAGCTGAAGGAATTATACGAACAAGTCTTGGATCAAATGTTGAGGGTATAATATAATTTTTTCCGTATTTCGGTCTTTCCCCTCCATATGCAGAGACCACTTCATCAGGAACATCCTCTCTAGCTAATAATGCGATTGCATTGGCTGCAGCAACTTTCATTTCATCGTTTATAATTTTTGCTCTAACATCAAGTGCGCCTCTAAAAATATATGGAAATCCAATAAGGTTATTAACTTGATTTGGATAGTCTGATCTTCCTGTAGCAATTATAACATCATTACGTACCTCATTAATTATCTCCGGTTTTATTTCAGGATCAGGATTTGAACATGCAAATACTATTGGATTTTTTGACATAGATCTAATCATGTCGCGGTTGACAACGTCTTTTGCTGACAATCCAAGAAAAACGTCTGCACCTTTCATTGCTTCTTCAAGTGTTCTAATTTTAGTTTCAACTGCATGTGTAGACTTGAACTGATCAACATTTTCTCTTCCTTTATAGATTACTCCTTTTCTATCACACATAATGACATTTTCATTTTTCACTCCAATCTTTTTAAAAAGATTTGTACATGCTATAGCTGAAGCTCCAGCTCCATTTACAACGATCTTTACCTTATCAATTTTTTTTTTCGATATATCCAAGGCATTTATTAAGGCAGCTGTTGTTATGATCGCTGTTCCGTGTTGATCATCATGGAACACAGGTATATCTAAAATCTCTTTTAATTTTTGTTCAATTATAAAACAATCTGGAGCAGCTATATCTTCTAAATTAATTCCTCCAAAAGTACCTGCGATATTTTTAATAGTAGAAATTATTTCGTTAGCATTTTGATTGTCTATTTCTATGTCGATAGAGTCTATATCTGCAAATCTTTTAAATAATACGGCTTTACCTTCCATAACAGGCTTTGAAGCAAGTGAACCTAAATTTCCAAGTCCAAGAATTGCCGAACCATTACTTATAACAGCGACCAAGTTTCCTTTAGAAGTGTAGTCATATGCTTTAGAAGAGTCTTTCGAGATCTCTTTTACTGGCGCTGCTACACCCGGTGAATAAGCAAGCGACAAGTCCCTTTTGGAAATAAGTGGTTTAGACGAATTAACCTCAATTTTGCCAGACTTATTACCTATATGAAAATCTAATGCTTCTTTATCTGTATAATGATCAATTTTTGATTTTTTTGTCATCGAATTTTGAGTATGTAATATATAAGTGAATATATCACTAATAATTTTGTCTTAAATATGAATTTATTATCTTCAACCACAGTATTTAGTTTTTACACGATGGTTAGCCGTGTTCTTGGTTATTTTAGAGATATATTGATAGCTATTTTTTTAGGCACCTCAATATATGCTGATGCTTTTTTTGTAGCGTTTAGGCTTCCTAATACATTTAGAAGATTATTCGCTGAGGGCACATTTAATGCAGCTTTTATTCCAAGTTACGCCTCTGAAAAAATAAACAGTAAATCTCGGGGTAAAAGATTTGCAGATGAAGTTCTAACTTTATTAATTATAGGACTCTTAATAATAGTTTTAATAGTAGAAATTCTTACTCCGTATGTGGTTTATTTAATTGCCCCAGGATTTATAGAAGATAATACTAAATTTAACTTAGCAGTCGATCTGACTAGAATTACCTTTCCATTTTTAGCATTTGTAAGCTTATCTTCTTTTTTTGCTGGGATACTAAATTCTGAAAATAAGTTTGCTGCCGCTGCCGCTGCACCGATTTTTTTAAACTTAATTTTAATATTATCTTTAATTAGTTCATATTATTTTCAGCTAGATTATGCGCTTAATTTATCTTATGGGGTTTCTTTAGCAGGTTTAATACAATTAATTTTTTTAATATTCTTTGCCTCAAAGTATTATCAGCCTTCATTAGTTTTAAAAAACAAAGTAAGACAAAAAGTAAAATTTTTCTTAAAGAAACTTTTACCTAGCATTTTTTCATCTGGGGTAGTTCAAATAAGTATCTTGGTTGGAACAATTATAGCATCATTCCAAACCGGAGCAGTTTCTTATCTTTATTACGCTGACAGAGTCTATCAAATTAATCTAGCAATAGCTGGTATTGCAGTGAGCACAGTTTCTTTACCGGTACTAAGTAAATTAATAAAAAGCAAAAGAAATAACCAAGCTAATAAAATTCAAAACAAGTCTTTAAAATTATCTTTATTATTATCATTGCCGGCAAGTGTAGCTTTGATTATTGGCTCAGAAGAAATAGTAAATGCTTTATTTGGTTATGGATCTTTTACAGAAAACGATATTGAACAAACATCACGTGCACTAAGATACTTTGGTTATGGTATACCAGCTTTTGCAACTTTAAAAATATTTGCAAATTTCTTTTTTGCAAGAGATAACACAATGACACCATTTAAAGTTTCATTAATTGTCGTTATTATAAATATTATAATAAGTGTTCTTTTTTTTAAAAAAATTGGGTTTATAATAATTCCAATTGCCACAACTTTATCTACTTGGATAGGTGTTTTTTATTATTTATCTCATCTCTTAAAAATTGGTTATTTAAAAATTGAGTTAGAGTTTTATATTAACTTGTTGAAGATAGTATTTTCTACTTCTATTATGTCATATGTTTTTCACAATAGCTTAATCTATTTTGCAAAAAACTTGAGTTATTCAAGTGATTATAAAATTTTATACTTATTATTTATAGTAATCTCCGTAGCTTTATTGTATTTTTTGATTTGTTATTTTTTAAAAGTACTTAATTTAAAAAGTTTTAGAACAAATTAGTATGAAAAAGGAATTAGTATTTTCTGGAGTTCAACCAACTGGTAATTTACATCTAGGAAATTATCTTGGGGCTTTAAAAAATTTTGTTTCACTTCAAAAGTCAAAGAACTGTATATACTGTGTAGTTGATTTACACGCTATCACAACATTTCAAAATCCAAAAGAATTGAATTCAAACATTTTAGAGACTACGGCGGGGTTTTTAGCTTCTGGATTAGACTCTAATAAAAGTATAATTTTTAACCAATCATCAGTCAGTGGCCACGCAGAACTTGCCTGGATTTTAAATTGTATCTGTAGAGTAGGCTGGTTAAATCGTATGACACAATTTAAAGATAAAGCTGGCAAGGATAAAGAAAAGGCTAGTGTTGGTCTGTATGTTTATCCAAACTTGATGGCTGCTGATATTTTACTATATAAAGCCACACATGTTCCGGTTGGAGCTGATCAGAAGCAACATTTAGAATTATCAAGAGATATTGCTCAAAAATTTAATAATGATTTTAATAAAAAAGACTTTTTTCCTTTACCAGAACCCTTAATTCAAAAAAATATCTCTCGAGTTATGAGTTTAAGAGACGGAACAAAGAAAATGAGTAAATCTGAAGAATCTGATTATACTAGAATAAATTTGACAGATAATTCAGATGAAATAGTAAAAAAAATAAAAAAAGCCAAAACCGATGCTGAACCGATTACTGAAGATATTAAAGATTACGAAAATAGGCCAGAGGCATATAATTTACTAAATATATATTCAGATTTATCTGAACAAAAAATTGAAACTACTATTAACGAATTTCTCGGTAAAGATTTTTCATCTCTAAAAACAAAATTATCTGAAAAATTAGTTGAGACAATAAGCCCGATCGGAAAAAATATCGATAAATTGATGAGAGACAAAAAACACTTAGAAGATGTATTGAAAAAAGGCAAACAAAAGGCCAATATTATTGCTGAGGAAAACCTAAAAAAGATACGTGAAATAGTCGGATTTGTGTAATATACATATCTTACTATGATACAAGTAGAACAAACACCAAATCCAGATTCATTAAAATTTTTGTCACAAAAAGTTTTATCTAAAGTTGGAACAGAAGAGTTTAAAAAATCAAATTTGAACAATATAAAGATTCCATTTATTAAAGAGCTATTAAATTTTTCGGGTGTTGAACTTGTTTTAATTTCAGATAATTTTCTAACAGTAAAAAAAGAAAAAAATGCGTCTTGGGACAGTTTAAAACCAATGATCATTTCACAACTAAATGATTATTTTGAAAAAACTCAGGATCCAATTTTGACTGATAATAAAACGGAAAAAAAATCTGATGAAAATGAAACTATTTCAAAAATTAAGGACGTTTTAGATACTAAAATCAGACCAGCGGTAGCGAGAGATGGCGGTGACATTAAATTTAAATCTTTTGATAATGGCGTAGTTAAGGTAGAACTGCAGGGAGCATGCTCTGGGTGTCCAAGTTCAATTATGACTCTAAAACAA
>MDTB01043366.1_pt1 | contig 11138 bp, 13 predicted proteins | sample 811161 | NCBI WGS metagenome assembly MDTB01 (sample SAMN05326650, study PRJNA326480) | marine metagenome | isolation source: seawater | place: Mediterranean Sea | collected 2009
CTCATTGGCCGCATTAAAAATAATGGGATAAACACCACCTTTTCGGCCACATTCAATTGCCAGGCGTAATAATGGAAACGCACTTACATTTGGCTCAAAAAATTCCAAACCTGATAATTTTGTTAATGGATCTTGCCTAAAAGGAGTGCTCAATCGATCCGGATAAGTCATGGCATACTGAATAGGATAGCGCATATCTGGACGCCCCATATGTGAAAAAATAGCCCCATCAATGGTTTCAACAAAGGCATGCACAATACTTTTAGGGTGAACAACCACATGAATGTCATCAAAAGATAAATTAAATAAATGATGGGCCTCAATAACTTCAAGCCCTTTATTCATCATCGTCGCTGAATCAATTGAAATCTTTGCCCCCATATCCCAATTGGGATGTTTCAAGGCATCCGTTGGTGTGATACTAGCAAAAGACGACGGGTCACGTTGCCAAAATGGCCCCCCAGAAGCAGTGAGAGTAACATGACGAACAACATTATAATCAAAGTCAACCGCCGCCAGGCATTGGAATAAAGCCGAGTGCTCTGAATCAACTGGAATTAATCGGACGCCATGCTGTTTTGCCAAGGACATGATAATTGAACCGGCCGCCACCAAAACTTCTTTATTTGCAATCGCAATATGTTTTACATTGGGAATTGCAGCAACCACAGGTGCCAGCGCCGCTGTTCCTACAATGGCAACCAACAATTGATCCATCTCAACATTAACTAACTCAATTAATCCACCATCACCAACTAAAATTTCAGGGTCATAGTTAATTAAAGATAGTAAGTCTGATCTATTTTTTTCAGTTGGAACAGCAATAAAGGGAGGTTTAAATTCGTTTGCTATTTCAGCCAATAAAGACATATTAGAATACCCACTAATTCCCTTTAAAGCAAAATGTTTTGGAAATGCCCGAACCACATCCAACGCCTGTGTCCCAATTGAACCTGTAGCACCTAAAATAATTAATTGACGTGGATTCATTGGAGTAGCAAGATTATCAAATAAAAAATTGGTGCAACAAAAAGTGTACTATCGGCACGGTCCAAAATACCACCATGGCCTGGTAAGATATTGGAAGAATCCTTAACATTGTAAGTCCGTTTAATTAAAGATTCATATAAATCGCCCATCTGTGCCAACAGACCAATGAGTAACGCAGCAACAAGGAAAAAATAAGATAAATTAAACAAATAACAACCGATACCAACAAAAAAACCAGCCGATAATACCCCAATAACCGTCCCCTCAACGGTCTTTTTAGGGCTTAACTCACTAAGTTTTGTTTTACCAAATGCCCGACCACCGTAATAAGCAAAAACATCCGTTGACCAAATCGATAAAAACAATAAAGAAATATAAACCAAACCATCGTTCATTAAGCGAATAAAATAAACCGAAGAAAATCCAAAATAGATATAACTAAAATATTTCAAATTATTTAAAAATGGGTACGACCTAAAAATCAATAAACGATTAAAAAACTCATAACAAAACACAATAAAAAGAGTCGCAACAGGCACAGCATACATCAAACTAAATGACAAATTAAACTGATAAATATAAGCCATGATTAACACAAAGAAAATCATATTGGTAGCCATTAATGCATTGGAGGATAACTCCGTCATCTTTTTAACCTCATAAAAAGATAAGATACCAATGATCGTTAAAAATAATATTAAAGGTAACCCCCCATTAAATAAAACATAAAGACCAATAAAAAGTAGCACAAGAGCCGTTAAAACACGCTTCAATTTGTTAGCCCTCCAAATCGACGATCACGATTTTGAAATTCTTTAATTGCCGATAACAAAGCATCCAAATCGAAATCTGGCCAAAAAATATCCAAAAATACCAATTCAGCATAAGCCGCTTGCCACAACATAAAGTTACTCATTCGTACATCGCCGCCCGTACGAATTAAAATATCTGGATCAGGCAAACCCGCGGTATATAAATGCGTTGCAAGGGCATCTTCATCTAGCTGGTCAATATCGCCACCTTTAGCAAGGTATTCTTTAAACGCATCAATAATTTCGTGACGACCACCATAATTTAACATAACATTAAGTTGAATCTTATTGTTGGATTTCGTCTTTTCCTCACCCGTTCGAATCAATCTTAATAATTGATCATCAAAACGAGATAAATCACCCAAAAAATTTAGTTTCACGCCTTCATCAACCAATTCATCAATTTCATCATGAATCGTTGACTCTAAAAATTTAAGTAAAAAAGACACCTCTTCTTCAGGACGTCGCCAGTTTTCAGTTGAAAAAACATAAACACTCAACACTTGAACACCCACTTTTACACAATTAATCAGTGTCTTTTTGAGTTGTTTTTGGCCTTGTCGATGGCCAAAGTTACGTGGCATCAACCGTTTTTTGGCCCAACGACCATTCCCATCCATAATAATTGCAATATGCTTGGGTATGCGTTCTAAATCAATTTCATATTGATGGATCAGAGAGTCGACATCAGTCATTCTTAAATCGTTGTAATTTCAGTTTCTTTATCTTTAACAAGATCATCAATTTTTAAAATAAATTGATCCAATACTTTTTGAACATTATCTGAAGATCTTTTTTTATCGTCATCAGATAAATCATCATCTTTTTTAATCATATCCAACTCATCTCGCCGAATATTACGCAATGAAACTTTGGCCTCTTCGGCTAATTTTTTTACATATTTTACCAATTCATTACGACGCTCTTCAGTTAAATCAGGTAAACGTAAGCGAATAATAGTCCCATCAGTATTGGGGTTTAAACCTAAATCTGAAGATTGAATTGCTTTCTCCACAGCTATAATGGCACCCGCATCAAAAACATTTAATACAAGTGTATTTCCATCTGAAACTGAGATAGAGGCTAATTGTTGAATCGGCATATTGGCGCCATAATATTCAACAACTATAGACGATAATAAGTCCGGGTTCGCTCGACCGGTTCGCACAGACGAAAACTTAGACTTCAAATTATCCAAGGATTTTGATAAACGTTCTTCAAACACTGACATTTTGCTTTCCTCCTATAACAGTACCGATGGGATCCCCTTTTAAAATACGAACTAAATTACCTGGTTGATTCATATCAAAAACGACAATCGGAATATCGTTATCTTTTGACAATGTTACTGCAGTAGAGTCCATCACCTTTAATTCGTCTTTTAAAACATCCATATAAGTTAATTCATCGTATTTTTTAGCATCTCGATTTAATACCGGATCACTATTGTAAACACCATCAACTTTTGTTGCCTTAAATAAAGCGTTCGCTTCAATTTCAGCCGCTCGCAATGCCGCAGTTGTATCTGTAGTAAAGTATGGGTTCCCTGTTCCTGCAGCAAATATAAGAACCCGTCCTTTAACTAAATGGGATCGCGCCTTATCTAAAATAAAAGGTTCTGCAATTTCTTTCATATCAATGGCTGTTTGAATTCGAGCATCAACATCAACTTTTAATAAAGCATCTTTAAGCGCGAGTGAGTTCATAACAGTGGCCAACATACCGGTATAATCGGCCGCAATTCGATCCATGCCATTTTCAGAAGCCGCTAAACCTCTAAAAATGTTTCCACCGCCAATAACAATCGCAATTTCAACCCCCAAGTCCAATCCAGATTTAATCTCTTGCGCTAAAAAAACTAAAAATTGAGGATCAATTCCATATTCTCTAGTGCCTTTTATTGCTTCCCCACTTAATTTTAATAAAACACGCTTATAAGGTAAATTCATTATGATAATCATACCAATAGAAGAAAACGATTGTAAACCAAACGATTCAGACACCAATGATAAAAATAAAGTCCATAAGCAATTTTTAAAAGTTATTTAAAGTAAAAAAACAAGTCTAACCATATAAAATATAAAAAATTACAACGATACTTTTAAAACAAAAAAATGGAGACTTATGTAAAAAGGCAAACTACGATTACGTTAAATTTTCAAATAACACGATGATTAAATTTGGCTGATTCGTGATCGTTTTGTTAGGATTAAATTATGGAAACTTGGAGTTTAAAATTTATTCATGAATTCAGCCATATTTTTATTATAGTATTGCCTTATTTCATTATAGGTATAACAGCCGGCGCGTTACTTGAAGCAAAAGCAAACTTTGATGTGATTGATAAATTTTTAGGAAAAGGAAAAAGATCAATTGTTAGCGCCAGTATACTTGGCGCAATTCTACCAGGCTGTGCCTGTGCTACCATGCCAATGGCCGAAGGCTTATTAAGAAAAGGCGCAAAAATGGGAACGGTGACTGCATTTATAATGACATCCCCATTACTTGCCCCTCAAACAATCATTCTAACATTTGCATTGCTTGGACCATCATTTACTATCGCCAGGGTATTTTTTGGACTTCTGGGTGGCATTAGTATTGGGTTGATTGTAAACGCACTGAACTCAAAAAAATGGTTGTCATTACCGCAAGAAAGCCTTGATGATATTTTATGCTGTAAAAATCACTCAACCAAACCCCAGTTTTTAAAAAGTTTTTTTTCGATTACAAAAAAATTAGGTGGGTATCTAATTCTTGGATTGGCCATTGCCAGTGCGTTAACCGTTAGCCTACCCGAAAATGCGATTCCGTCCACCATCGGACAATACCCACATTTAGCCTATATTATTGCGGCATTAATCGGAATTCCCATCTACATTTGCGAGGGCGAAGAAATCCCGATAACATATTCACTTTTAGCATTAGGACTCGCCAAAGGCCCCGCATTTACCTTTCTACTCGGAGCTGTGGGCACCTGCATTCCAACACTATTGTTTTCAAAAAAAATTCTAGGGAAAAACACAATGATCGTTTACGCCATTTTCTGGGCCATTTTCGCCCCCCTTTCTGGGTTTATTTTTTCTATTGCATTCTAAACCTAGGCTCAAATAAGCCCCTACATTTAAAACACACCAAAGTTTTTCGATGTTTTATAACAACCAAAGATGGGAACAACTATATTAATGGGAGGCTCTATGAACGAAAACGAGTTAAAAGCAATTATCGAGCAATCGGTCGAGCGATTTGATCATCTTAGAATGGTCGAAAAAATACAATACATCATGGATTTTGGCAAAGTTTATATCCAATATGATTTTTGTTTAAATTAGAACCATTAAAGAATCACCCAAATTAACTTTTTTAATATTTGAATAACGCAAACAATATTGAACAATTGGCGCCTTCGCAATAAAGCTCACGCCAACCGGTTTTTTGTACGTAATTTTCTGTTCAAAAAGAGAAAAATTAAGGGAAGGCATGGTTTGAAAGTTTGCCTGACCTTTTAACCAAACCAAATCAGCCACCTGATAGGCTGATTTATAATCATCCGTAACCAATGGCAAGTATTTACCCACCATGGGAAAGGTATTGGCCGAAATGACCGATAATTGGTTATCCAAGGCAACCTTTAATGGTAAAAAAATAGATTCAGAATGAATAATATCTAAAATTTCCTGACATGTAATATCATTTAAAATTGAATCCGATTTAGCCACCATGGTCACCTGTTTACCCTGTTGAATAAGAGCCATCACAAGCAATAAATCAAACACAACCTCGCCGGCATTATCACACTCAAACAAAATAACCTCACTGCGATTAAATTGATCAAGAACAGACGCATCGATCTGAGGCGCATCAAATGAATTCATAATCCCATGAATCGTTGAAAAAACATGTTGCTTACGATCATCAAAATCCGGGACAATAATATCCAACCAGTTCGAAAAACAAGACACATAAAGTAACACAGAAAAATGAGACTTAACACACTCATTAACATCAACGGAATTAAGTAAGTTAAGGGCTGTCAAATTCAAATCCTTTTTTTCAGGAATAAACATCATCGATTCCTGACCAATTAAACGCCTCAACCAATGTTCCATAAAAAGAAAAAATTCAACCAACGTCCAATCCATCATCTCAGATGGGGGGCGCCTTAAACGTTTTAACAACCATTCCAAGGAATCCGTAGATGTTGGACAAATAACATCATAAAAAAGCATAACAAATCGTTTCATCACAGCATAAGAAAAGCTAAATCGACCCAATCGATTGGAAACAGCATAATTTAATGCACGCTCAAACATATGACGCCCCATGGTTCGAATTTTAAAATAATCTGGAAACAAAAAATGTTGGTTTGCTACCAACCAATCATAATCGATATAATCGTTACGCTGTTTAAATAACGCATTCACATATTGAAATGAATGATTGAAACGATAATCGAGTGAATCGATCGACATTGATTACGATAAACGGGTTAAATAATCAATAGCAAGCAAGTAACCTTGCCAGCCCAAACCTGAAATTTGGCCAATACAAACAGGGGCAGTATATGAAACATGCCGAAATTCTTCACGTTGGTAAATATTACTTAAATGAACTTCAATAACAGGGGCCTCAATTGCATCAATGGCATCACGAATAGCGACACTGGTATGAGTAAATGCCGCTGGGTTGATTACAATGCCATCGCACTTACCATTGGACTGAATCGTATTAATAATTTCAACTTCGGAATTAAATTGAAACGAATCACATTGAAACTGATTTTCTTCAGCTCGTTTTTTACACGCTTGATTAATCTCTTCAAGCGTCATGCGCCCGTACAAATCCGGATCACGCTCTCCCAGCAAATTCAAATTAGGACCATTAATAATAATAATTTGTTTCATAATACACCCTCACCAAAACATAAATTAAACGCCTGACGAATCACATCTTCTGAAACATCTTGAATGGTTTTTGTCGATCCTATTCCCAAAGGAACAACAAAGCGAATATTACCCTGACGAACTTTTTTGTCTTTTGACAAAGCCTCAAAGAAAACCGTTGAATCAACGTTTTCTAAAGAAAAATCATAGTCAAATAAATCAATCAAACGCTTAATTCGATTAAAGTCATCCGTTGAAATATGTTTTAATAAAAGCGCAATTTGAGCCTCAACAACCATTCCTTGTGCTACAGCCTGCCCATGAGAAACCCCGGAATAAGAAAATGCCAGTTCAATCGCATGCCCAATGGTATGACCATAATTTAAAATCTCACGGACATCGGCTTCTTTCTCATCCTGAGAAACAACTTTCGCTTTATTTTGGATTGATTTTTCAATTAAAAAGTGCCAAATATCAGGACAATCATTATATGAAAACATTCGTATTGGATTAACGTGTTCTTCAATATACCAAAAAAGTGGCTTATCCATAATCACACCATATTTTATAATTTCGGCTAACCCTTCTTTCATTTGTTCTTTAGACAACGTTCTTAAAAGCGTGGGGTCAACAAAAGTCTTTTTTGGTTGGCAAAAGGATCCTATTAAATTCTTTCCAGACGCATGGTTAATCCCTGTCTTCCCACCGATAGCCGCATCAACTTGAGCCAATAACGTTGTTGGCACTTGAAAAAAAGAAATCCCTCGCAAATAAATCGACGCTGCAAATCCGGCCATATCACCCACAACACCGCCACCAAAAGCGATTAAAATATCTTTCCGTCCCATCTGGTGATCTAAGCAAGCACCTAAAATCTGCATAACAGTATCGATATTTTTATATGATTCACCATCATCTATTTCAAAAACAATAACATCTAAATTTAAAGTTAATTTCAAATCATTAATAAATAAGTTACAAGCTTTTGAAATGGTTGAATTTGTCACAATAATCGCTTTAGTCGCACCTACAAAATCTTTAGGCTCAAACATATTTGTAGCATTTTCACCAAAAATGATCGGAAATTTTTTCCCATTTTGAATATTAATATAATAAGTTTTAAGTGAACTTGTCATAGCCATAATTTAACGATAACGATTAATAATTTTTTCTGCAACTTCTTCAACACTCAAATAATCAACATCGATTACTTGATTAGCAACAGATTCATAAAGTGACTGACGAAAATCGTATCGATTCCTGAGCTGGTTATCGGCCAAAGGCCTTAAATTTTCCTGATCGTTTTCAATCCGCTTTAAAACCGTTTCATAAGTTGCTCTTAACCAAACAACCTGGCCAAGAGACTTTAATCGAGCAAGTGAAGGCGCATGCGTAACCAATCCACCACCCGTCGAAATTATTTTTACTGGTAAAGATAAAGCCTGTTCAAAAAAACCAAACTCCAATTCCCGAAATCGATCTTCCCCTGATTGCGAAAAAATATCCGCTATCTTGCCATGTTCAGATTCAATTAATTGGTCCAAATCAACATACCCACAATTTAATTGACGTTGAAGTTCCTGAGAAACAACTGTTTTTCCGGATCCCATAAAACCAACGACTATAATCTGATTTGACACTCATTTAGTTTACCATAAACCGTTAATTTTAAACTAAAAAGGAAAGAAGTAACTATCGCTTAAACAAATGAATTAAGCAAATTCCAACGATAATAAAACATAAACCCAATATAATCTGCCAATTTAATACTTGTTTATATAAAAAATAACTTAACACAGTGACAAGAAAAATCCCCATCCCAGCCCAAGAAGCATAAATAAGTGCTAATGGAAGTTGCTGTGCAACAATAGACAAAAAATAAAAAGAAATCCCATAAGAAATCAGCATAATAAAGCTAGGTATAAGGCGAGTAAAATTTTGAGAAACAGGTAATAGCATTGTTGCAAATACTTCAAACAAAATTGCAAAACTTAATAGCAAATACGATTTCAACATCTTTTTAAGTTATCCAAAAATAGAATTCAAAACCATTAGAAACCAAAAAATGATTATTCAACCGTCACGCTTTTTGCAAGATTACGAGGCTGATCAACATCACAACCTAAATTTAAAGCAATATAGTAAGACATCATTTGCAATGGAATAACGGTTAAAAGAGGCGATAACTCATCGCTAGAATCTGGAACAAATATCACATCATCAGCAATTTCTGATGCCAAATCATCACCTTCGGTTGCAATCATAATCAATCGCCCGCCGCGCGCTTTTACTTCTTGAATATTGGATACCATTTTTTCATATGTTGAAGTTTTTGGGGCAATACAAACAACAGGTAAATCTTCATCAATTAATGCAATTGGACCATGCTTCAACTCGCCCGCTGGATAGCCTGTCGCATGAATGTAAGATAACTCTTTTAACTTTAATGCGCCCTCAAGCGCCGTGGGGTAATTTAAACCTCGCCCGATAAAAATAAAACTTTTGGCTTTATAAAAGTGTTTCATCATGGGTTGAATCACCTTATCTTTTGTTAATGTTTGTTCTATTAAAACCGGTAATTTTTTAATTTGATTAATATGATCCAAATACTTTTCATTAGAGATGGTTTTCCGTATTTTAGCTAAATATAAACTAAATAAATAAATCGTTAAAATTTGCCCAATATAATTTTTGGTACTGGCAACACCAATTTCAGGTCCCGAATTTGTATAGATAACACCGTCAGATTCACGATCAATTGAACTGCCTTTTACATTAACAAATGATAAAATCGAAAAGAACTTACTTTTAGCTTCACGTATACAAGCCAAGGTATCCGCCGTCTCACCGGATTGCGAAATCGCAACCACAATCTCATTTGAATTACTTAGTAGACGACGATACCGAAACTCAGATGATATATCAACTTCAGTAGAAACACGGCCCAAGTCTTCAATTAAGTATTTACCAATTAAACCAGCATGCCATGATGTACCACACGCCTGAATAATAAAACGTGACATATTTTTAAGTTCGGCTTCTTTAAACTTTAAATCGGGGAATACAATCTGATTATCTTTGATGTAGGTATCTAAAATATGACGTACAATTTGCGGCTGCTCATAAATTTCCTTTTGCATAAAGTAATCAAATCCATTTTTTTCAGACTTCTCGGATGACCAATCCACATCAGAAACTTTATATGGACATTTATTTCCTTGAAAGTCAAAAATCTCAATATTTTGCTTGCAAACCTGAGCCACCGTATCATCATCTAAATAAATAACACGTTTTGTATGTGGAATAATCGCATTCACATCCGATGAAACATAATTTTCTTTTTCACCAACACCAATAATTAATGGGCTATTTTTGCGAGCAACAATCATACAGTTTGAATCAAACGCCGAAACAACACAAAACGCAAACGATCCCTCTAAACAAGCCACCGTCTTTTGAACAGCATCCATCAATGAGCCGTTATAAAATTTATCAACCAAATGAACAATAACTTCACTATCCGTTTGAGATCGAAATAAAAAGCCATCTTTAATCAGGTCTGACTTAAGCTGCAGGTAGTTTTCAATGATCCCATTATGAACAATCGAAAACCGTTGCTTTGCATCGAAATGAGGATGCGCATTAACTTCATTTGGAATACCGTGGGTTGCCCAACGCGTATGACCAATACCAATCTTAGCCTCACTATTCTTAGTCTCAAGCTCTTTTGCCAACACATGAACTTTACCCGTTCGTTTCCATATACTAATCTCATCATCTGAAACAACCGCAACGCCTGCCGAATCATACCCTCGGTAGCTTAATCGTTCCAAACCAACAATGAGCACAGATAAAATGTCTTTATCCCCAATATAGCCAACTATTCCACACATAATTATTTTATTAATGAAGCAACAACATCGCCACCCACCATGCGTTGAAGTTCAATTGCAACATCTTCCTTTCGTATTTCTTCAATCTTAACATAACTTTGCTTATCTTTTATGGTTTTTGTAATCTTAAAATGAGCATGCGCACACCGTGCAATTTGTGGTAAATGCGTCACAACAATTAATTGATAATTTTCACCCAAACCTTTTAAAACATTCCCCATATAATTTGCCGTAATACCACCCACCCCAACATCAATTTCATCTAAAATTAAAAGTGGCTGATTTAAAACCGCTCGATGCCCCATAATTAATGCCAGCATAACTCGAGATAATTCACCACCTGAAGCCACCCGTTTTAAAGAATTAAGCGGCATATTAGGATTCCCACTAAATTTAAATTCCAAGAGATCAATGCCATATTTGGTTAAAACATCAATATCACTAAACTCAACATCAAATTTAACATTGACCATCCCCAATTGTTTTAATTGATTCATAACCACAAATTTAAATGACGCTTTCATATCGCGACGCCGAGAAGACAATTGTTCAGCCAACTTAAA
>MDTB01170508.1_pt1 | contig 11138 bp, 15 predicted proteins | sample 811161 | NCBI WGS metagenome assembly MDTB01 (sample SAMN05326650, study PRJNA326480) | marine metagenome | isolation source: seawater | place: Mediterranean Sea | collected 2009
GGAAGATTTGATCTTTCCAGCTACATCAAACTGATCTAAAGGTAGGCTGTCAAGCTGCCCTAAACTGATCTAAGGGTAGGCTAAACTGACTAGTAGGTAGCTGAAGGGGGTGGGGTTTTCCCCTTTCTAGTAGGGGTGTGGTGAATCCCAGTGACCAGTATTTATATAGCTAAGTATTTGTTTTAAAACAATATTTTATAAATCCTAATACTCTTGGTCAATGGTGGTCATCAATGGTCATTGGGAAAAATTAGATAAGTTATTGATATTACTATATATTCTTTATGGTCACTAGGTCACGCAGTAAAATAAATATTTGAGAAAATAATAATGTTACTTATAGGTGATATTACTCTTCTATCCCTCCTATATATTTTACAAAACTTTGTTTACCCACTGACCACAGTGACCACTCGAATTGCTTAATAAAATCAACACTATAAGGGAAAAAACGCCAGTGACCATCAATGACCACCAGTGACCACAGTGACCACTGAAATTATTAGACTCATAAAAGTCTACTTTAATCGCAATCTTGTAACGTCATAAGTCTCACTTAAAGTTAAGGGACATTGCCTTGAGAGTTATCTTTAATCTGGTAAGCTTAGAAGACAATTTAACCCCTACTCTGAAGGTATATGACAGAAGCACTTCCAGATTTAGCTGAACTACGGATAGATCTACCCTTCCCGGTATCGCTTAACACCTACTACAAAAAGTTTCGTAATCGGCTAATGATCAGTGAAGATGGTCGACAGTTCAGGGATCGAGTGATCAAGATTATACAGAACAGGACTAAAGGGCATCGGTTTAACGATAGTGCCCGGCTGTCACTGAGTGTTCGCTTAGTTACTCCAGATAGGAGAAAGAGGGACCTAGATAATTTTTGTGGCAAGGCTCTGCAAGACGCATTGCAACACTCTGGGTTATTTAAAGATGACTCACAGATCGATCACTGCAATTACATCCGGGGAGAAGTAAATAAAGAAGATCCACGGGTCGAGGTTTATCTTGTCGATCTTGGCACGGCATCGGTCGAGTCTAAACTAGTTGATGACGAACATATAGAGATTCCCTCTGATGCTATTTATGTGGCTATGGGAAAGCTTGCCGAAGTATTGCTTGAGAATGCACCAACAGACCTGATGGCATACGATGAGGCAACGCATGACCCGGAGTTCCCCCGAAATGAATTCTTGGCCTTTATGCAGCTAAACGAGCAATTCGAGAACAGTATCTACGATGAAGAGGATAATCCTCTTGGACTAGGTTTAGAGCCTGTAAGAAAACTGCACACCCTTTGGAGGGAGATGCACGACCAGAGCCTGAACTAATGGATTCAGTAACGAAGTCTGTGCTGGATAAATATCTGGACAGAGCCGTAGCCGGGAAGAACAAATACGGCACTGACATGGATAGAAAAGATCTCCACACTGGAGAGTGGTTGCAACATCTCCAAGAGGAGTTAATGGATGCAACTTTATACGTTGAGAAACTAATACAAGAACTGGAGAAGCATGAGCGAGTCTACAAAGTCAATTAATGACGAAGGTATGGAGATGATGAATCGCATGTGGCAGTTGTTTCAACCTCTAAACAACATGTGGCAGCGAGTGCTAAAAGATCCATCGAAGAAGGAGAACTACGTCTGGACTGATGACGAAGTGCTGGTGATCAAGCACACTGCAGAAAGCTTTTTATCCGGAGACAGATCGGGAAAGTAAATAAGGCTGGAATAGCACGGTCTTGGGAGAGATTAGTGGTTTTGTGTGAGCATATCGCAGAGCCACACTTCACTACTTTGGAGACTGCCGAACTGCTTGGTATTGAGAGACGCACAGTTGACTATTGGATCTACACTAAAAAGCTTCCAATAAGACTAGTTGAAGGTCGTAATTACATTCGTCTTTGTGATCTGGAGAAGATTCTTTACGAAGGTTCAGCAAGTATTGAAAGAGAAAAGAATAGACGGTTAAAAGAATCAGCTAAATTGAAAAAGCATCGTGATCCCTCAACACACAAAAAGTTCAAGACAGCAAGTAATTCCAGCGACCACAAAAGTACCTGAGACCATGTCAGAGTTTAACGAAGCAAAAAGACAACTATTGCAGGAAACCAAGGAGAAACGGTTAGCCTTGCTACAATCTTTGGATTTTTTGTGGTTGTCGAGTGAATTACATAAACAATATACCAAGGCTGATCAGGCCGATGACGTGCGCTCTGCAACAAGTGTGCTAAGTGTTCTTGCCGATAAGCTGAAACTATTTGAAAGAGCAGAAGCTTCGAGGCTACAACTAAAAGCAGAAAAGTGGTCCGCTAATGATTTGCTTACAGTTCAATTTGACCTTCTAAAGAATGCCGTTGAACATGGAAATCTACCACTGGCTACGAGGATTTTGGAGACGATGAAGAAGAGCCAATCGAAGGACACAGATCTGGTGAATTACGAAGCACAATTGGCCCAACTACTCGAAGATCCGAAGTAAACTGCAGTAAAATCAATGACTTACAGTTAGTGTCCTCTTGACAACAGATCAGCAGGACAGGTGTTTGCTGGGCTGGAAGGTTGTTGATCGGTGTCAAAAGGACAGCCTCTGAAGATAGGAAAAGACCTTCCAAACATCATCAGACCATCAAAAAACTGACCAAAAACATTCCAAATTCTGAGAGGGGGGAGAGGGGCCACGACCCCTCCCCCTCTTTATTCTTTGGGACTCCAGTCATCTTTACACCGACCCAAAAAACTTTTCGGAGGTTTATGAAATCAGTACCACAAAGGCGCAACAAGTTGGCTGGAAAAGGCAAAGCCAGAGCCTCGGAAGCTAAGAAACGGTACGATTCAGAGTACCATTCAACGCCCGAACGTAAGCAATATAGGGTCGAATTGAACAAAGCCAACCGTGAAAGCCCAAGTCCGAAAGGCTACGACAAGTCCCACACCAAAAACGGCAAACTAGTCAACGAAAAGGCTAGTAAGAACCGTGCTAGAAACCAACCCGGAAGGTCCAAGAAGTGAGAGAGCAGAACCTCGTAGAACTGATCGATTTTGTAGGAGGAGATCACGCTCACGCCCGGGCAGCTTGGGCCAGTACCAATCAGGAGATCAGCGAGGAAACTAAACATCGTATCCCCGGATTACTTCGATATCTTGCATTGAACCACCACGATACCCCTTTTGAACACTCCATGTTATCCTTCCGTGTTCAATCCGATATCGCAACACATATTCATCTTCTAAAACACAGAACCCTCTCGATCAATTCAGAGTCCGCCCGGTATAAGGAACTAAAACGTGATTCCTACTACATTCCGGAAGACTGGCCCGAAAGTCTTCAAGAGTCAGCCTCCAATCTTGTTCAGGCAGCACAACGTACTTACCATTTATTCATAAAAGACTTGGAAGCTTCCGGGCTTTCTCGTGCTCGTGCCAAGGAATCCGCCAGATTCCTACTCCCCTACGCTAACCAACTACGCTATGTAGTTACCTTCAACTTCCGAAATTTCGTTCATTTCTATCAGCTTCGTGCTTCAGAACACGCACAAATAGAAGTGAGAGAGATTGCTCACCAAATGCGCCAACTGATTAAAAACACCGGACAATTTAACGAATCATTACTGGCATTTAGCCTCTAATCGGTTTGCTACTTAATTGTTTTATGGTATAATCAGCTTTACAATTGAAATATGACAATGCCACTCCAGCCAGAGATTCTGGAGATCGAGGTATTGGACTACATTCAGGACCAGCTTGGTGGTCAAAGAGAAGTCCGCTTGAAATCAGGAATAGCGGATCTTGTAGTCGGCACCAGTATCCTCGAAGCAAAGAAGTATGAATGTTGGAAAGCCCTACTCGGACAGGTCCTGTCCCACAAGTATTGCTACCCCAACCGGAACTTAATTGCAGTTGCTTATTGTCATCATCGTTTCTTTCCACCCTACAATCTTGAATACGTCCGTAGTGTATTCTCCCATCATGGGATCAAGTTTTGGGTAACTGCAGACCGTGCCATCAAACGACGCATTTCAAGAAGTACTAAGAAAGCTCACAGACGATCCTCTTTGGCATTTCGAGAAGTTCCGAATTGAACGCTTCGGAACCGGAGACCTGATTCCTTTTACGTTGAATACAGTTCAACGAATTCTTCATCACCGATGTGAGAAACAGAAAAAAGAGACCGGGTTTGTCCGACAGGTAATCTTAAAGCCAAGACGTAGCGGACTTTCAACGTACTGCCTAGCGAGATTCTTCCGGGCAGCATTGATCGGACAAAACATGAGGGTAGCTATCGTAGCCCACGATGAGCCTACGACGATTACCCTGTTTAACATGGTCCGCCTGATGCTGAAACACTACCCGGCACCCCTCAAGCCGAAGGAAGGCTACTCCGGTAAACGAGAACTTTCCTTCAGTGACTTGAACGTCCGGTTTCGTTTAGGTACTGCAGGGGGCACCGACATTGTTGGTGATCAGATCAAGCTTTTGCATTGTTCCGAAGTTTCCCGATGGGGGGAGAACGCTTTTGATTACTCCGGAGCACTACTCCGCAACGTAGCCATCGCAGACGGAACAGAAGTCCTGATCGAGTCAACTGCTCGGGGCATGGGAGGCTACTTCTACGAGTCCTACTGGTCCGCACAAACCGGGGAAAACAAAGGCGGATGGGAAGCTACTTTCTTCCCGTGGTATGTGTTCGATGATTATAGGCTACCTTTTGAATCGGACGCAGAAAAGGAAGCCTTTAAAGAAACTGTTGGGGCAGAGCCACGGTACGGGGGAGAAGAAGAGGAACGTTTACTAACCGAAACCGTTCAGTACGATCTTGGTGATGCTGGTCTTGAGACTTTCGGGGTGTCATTAGAACACCTGAAGTGGAGACGACTTTCCATCGATGTAAACTGTCAAGGATCTCTTGATCAGTTTCATCAGGACTATCCCAGTTCCGACCGGGAAGCCTTCCTAGCCTCCGGGCGGATGGTCTTCGACCGGGAGATCCTTGAAAGAATTCGGCAACGGTTAAGTACTCAGAAGTCAGTCGTAAAGATGACGTTGCCTACGAATCGCTACTCTCCGGGTACCAACATTCCGAAGTACACGTTGGACCCCCACCCTACCGGGGAATTGGAGATTTACATCGATCCGATTGAAGGACGAGAGTACCGGATCGGGTGTGACGTAGCCGAAGGCATTGAAGTCAATGACCGGGACACCGACTGGTCCGTTGCCTGTGTTTTTGACGGTCTAACTTTCGAGCAAGTAGCACAACTCCGAACAAAGACGGACCCAGACCAGTTGGCATGGAAGCTAGTCACCCTAGCTCAGTACTATAACGAAGCCTTGATCGTAGTCGAACGCAACAACCACGGACTGGTCACTTTACGGTCCCTGTTAGACAAGCATCACTACACGAATTTATACAACGAAATGCGACTGGATGAACGGGGCCAGAAACGTACCAAACGGGTGGGCTTCCTAACAACGCTGAAAACCCGGCCCCAACTCGTAGATACGATTCGTGAGCTTCTACGGGAAGAGGAGATAACGCTGAAGAGCCGGGTGCTTGTTGATGAACTGATGACGTTTGTAACCCTCCCGAACGGTAAGGAGGCAGCAAACACAGGTGCTCATGATGACTGTGTGTTTGCCCTCGGGCTAGCTTGCTGGGGCATGACAAGACATCCAGCTACCGGAAGAAGAGGACCACTATTGCCAGAGTACTCTTCCAGAAAGAACGAATACCGTCACTACGTCCATGTCTAATAATATTCAACACCTAGTAGCCGAATGGCGTGAGCTTATTTCAGAGAAGCAGGAAGAAACTTTTTCTTCTTTTGAACTCATCGAAATAAACGAAAGAATCGCAGAAGCTTTGTTAGACACTTTACACGAATTGGAGACAGACCTTGATTGATGTAACCCCAATGGCAGATCCGGGTACTCCTCCCCCTCCTCCAGAAGACTCGGAATATAATCAAGAAGATCAGCTAGCAACTCTGATTCGCAACAAGTTTGAAGAGTCTCGAGACTATCGTCGCAATATCGAGAATGAACGGTGGCTTCCCGGGGAAGATGCCTACAATGGGATCTATGTGGAAGAACTTCGTAAAGAGTCGGGCAGGAACGCACCTTACATGAACTTGACGAGAAGGGAGGTGACTTCGGCTCATATCAAGATCAACGGAATGTTGTTCCAAAATAACAAGATTCCGTTTTCGGTGGTTCCTGCTCGTACTCCCAAGTTTATTCCTTCAGACATCCACCAGATGGCTGAAGGAATGCCGCTGATGTCTGATAAAGAAAAGTCAGAATATATAAAAGAACTTAGTACTCATCTTCCCGTCCACCAGATCCTTCGGGACCGTGCTCAGAACATGGAAGATCGAATACGAGACATTCTCGATCAGACAGATTTTACGACAGAGATTGGTAGAGCCATCCACGAAATGATCTTGCACGGTACCGGGGTATTGAAGTCTCCCGTGTTAATTCGTAGGAACTACCCGGTTTACTCTGGTAAGTTCTCTGGAAGACTTGAGAGTATCGAGAGTGCCGTAGAAGCAGAACTATTACCGACTGCAAAGTTTGTTTCTATTTTTAACCTCTATCCGTCTCCAGAAGCAGATAATGAGAATGATCTGAGCTACATCATAGAACGTACACAACTATCATCCGTTCAAGCCAGACAGAAGCTGACAGAAGAGTATGGCTACAATTCAGAAGCCGTAGCGGATGTGCTGGAAAACAAGTACACGATAGGTGGTTACGAACTCTCCAGACCAATCAACCCACATCAAGAGTCCTATCAGGAAGCAGAGAAAGAGTACGAACTCCTAGAGTTTTGGGGGACCCTCGACCGGGATGATCTGGAAGGTTACATAGACGAAGATGCTCTCGGGATTCTCGAGGTGGCACCAGTTTGTGTGACAGTTCTTGGGAATCGAGTAATTAAAGCTTCTATCAATCCGTATGACGGGCAGATCCCCTACCACTTCTGTTACTGGCATGACAACACGCACTCCATCTGGGGTGACGGAATCTACTGGTCGATTCGAGATATCCAGAGCCTGATCAACTTTGCCATGAGCATGTACGTCGAAGGCAAAGAGATGTCTTCGGTTCCGATGGTCGGCATGGATTCTAGTCAGTTGGCAGCAAATGAAGACCCGACAGATCTCTATCCGGGTAAAGTCTGGCAGTTTGCACCGGGTGCCGATGTCTCTGGCGCATTTCGCCCGGTATTGATTCCAGACGTGACCAACGGTCTGATGGAACTGATGCAGTTTCTTCAACGGGAAGCCAATTTATCCTCTGGTCAGTCTCCGATTGGCATGGGGCAGACAGCACCCTACCAGACCCGAACTGCTACCGGGATGTCTATATTGGACCGGAATCAGGCCCGTAGCACCGCATCAGTAGTTCAATCGATTTCGCACATGATGCGAAACACCTTAAATGGAATCTATCGGTGGATCTTAGTGGATACAGATGATCCGGAACTCCACTGTGATGCGGACGCACTTTGCACAGGCTACGAACGCTACATCGCTGAAGAAGTTCACAATCAGCAACTCCTTCAGTTCATGCAGGTTCTTCAGCAGTTACCGGGTCTAGCGGAAGAAATTCGAGTAGACCGTTTGGCAAAGCCGATCCTGAACGCCTTCAATCTAGAGCCAGATGAATTACTGAAGACTCCGGAAGAGAAACAGCAAGCCCAACAGCAAAAACAACAGATGCTGCAGATGCAGATGCAGATGGAGGCTCAAAAGAAACTGCAAGAAGGACAGATCGACGAACAGTTAAAGCGTTTAGATTCTGCACTCGAAGAGCGGCATAGCATCGGGAAACAACGACGAGACTTAGAGATTCAGCGAATCCTCAAGATGATGGACATGGGCCAGATGGTTCAACCTTCTGATTTTTCAGATCTTTCCATCATGCTCAAGGAGGACCAACAGAGAATGGCCCAACAGAGATACCAGCAGGAAGTCGAAGCTCAACAACAGCAAGCTGCACAGGAGCAACAACTCCAGCAGGTACTAGGAGAGATGCAACGTGAACAGATGGCAACAAACCAAGGGGCAAACGTACCCCCTGACCAACGACGAACTGCAGGTCCTCCGGGGGCAGAAGCTATGGCTACACCTCGAGGAGATGCTGCGAACCCGAATAGCGGAGGAAGTGGAACGACTCAAGTTACTGGTGACCCCGGAGGGTCTAGCCCAGCATAACTCAAGGGTTGGGAAGATTCAGGCATTTCAAGAGATTCTAAACTATCCCGACTACGTCCAAAACCTTTCTCGAGATACGAATGACCAATCCAGAAAAATTGGAAGAAGTTCCATCGACCGATGAAGAAGTAGAACAACCTTCTGCTGAACTCTCTAAAGAAGATATCTGGACTCAGATTTCTGTAGGAAAAGACCAAGTTAATTCAGAACCCGAACCGGAACCAGAGCCTGTTGCAGTCGACCCTGAACCAGAGCCAGATCCGGAACCAAAACCAGAGCCGAAACCAGAACCTACCTTGGACAACGACCCCAAGCTAGCTAAACGGTTTCGAGACTCGCAAGAATTCATCTCCAAGTTAAAGGCTGAAAACAAGGAGATGAACGAATCATTATCTCGGTTACAGCAGGAGGTCGAAGATCTCAAGAGAAACCGGGAGACACAACCCAAGCAGGAAGCACCATCTGACCCGGTGCCTAACCTACAGGAGTTGTTATCAGATTTGCCGCAAGACGTTCGAGATGAACTCGAGGCATTTCCCGAACTGTTTCGAGGAATGACCACCCTGTTGGACAAGCGCATCAAGCAGATGCAACAACAGGTAGACCCGGAGATTCAGGAATTCAGGAAAGAAAGAGAACGACGACAGGTACAGGACTCTTTGTCCAAAAGACATCAGTTGGCAAACACTCAACTTGGGATTCTCAACGCCCGGGAGATCGACTTTGATTCTCCGGTCTTTGCCCAGTGGGTTCTTGGAAGTGACTACCGTAAATCAGTAGTTACGAACTTTGCCAGCCCGGATGCTTTTGTAGACCTGATGCGATCCTTTCTTTTTGAATATCCAGACGAAGCCAAACGCCAAGAACCTACGCAACCCGTAGTTTCTACCTCGCAAGCAGACTCCCAGAGAGTGGAGAGACGGAAAGCTGCCAGTAGTGTTGTCTCACGAAAGTCGGCACCCGAACGACCTAAAGCCGGAATTGCTTCTTTAGATGATAAAAGCAAGTTCTGGTCACAACTTATGAGTACAGGATAATTAGGAGACTAAAATGGCTATTACAACTACCGCATTCGCAACGACTAGCGGTAATCTTTATGGAGACCTGAGTACCGAAGACGCACTCACGATTCAATCGAAGATGCTGCCCGTTGCGAAAAAGAACTTAACCTTTGCAAGGTTTGCTCAGAAGGATACCAAAGGTCGCAATGATGGCAACGTCATGCGACACAGACGATACAAGAAATTTCCTCTAAACGATACACCGTTGGGAGAGGGTAAACTGAGTTATGCCCCCTAATCTGGCGACAGGTTAGTGAAAATGCCGTGAATTGCTGGGAACTCCAGACCGGACAATCAGCAGGGAAGCCCGAAAGGGAACCTTCAACGACTATCCCGAAAGGGAGTAGGATCAAGCGATCCGAAGTGCGGCACACCTCAAGTAGGTGAAGATATAGTCTGAACTTTATAGGAATATAAAGCAGTCCTTTTGGACGGTCTAAGTCTAGCGAACTTAGATGAACACTTTTGGTAACTCCCGATTTTGACCAGCTAGAAAGCGAAGTCATCAGCACAACCATCCGCCAGTACGGCAGATACGTCCCGGTGACCGACCTGATGGAACTGCTTGGTCAAGACCCATACGTCAGCATTATCACCGAAAGACAAGCGCAGCAAGCTGCAGAGGTCATTGACCTACTCTGCTACAAGACGTTTCGCAACCCAGCAAATACGATCTATGCTGGCTCAACAGGTGGTGTAAAGAATACTCAACGAGATCAAGTGAATGCGGTAGTAACTGCTGCTGATCTTGACGCAGCAATCCGACATTTAGAGGGTCTGGATGCAGAGAAACTGACCGAGATGCTAGCTGCAACTCCTGACGTTTCAACGCAACCTTTGCGACCTAGCTATGTTGCGATCTGCCACCCGATTCTACGCTACGACTTAGAGGCTCTAACTGGTTTCGTACCTGTCGAGCAGTATGCCAATAGTTCACAAGCAATGGACTATGAGATCGGCTCTTACAAGGGAGTACGCTTCCTCGTAACCACTCAAGCAGTTGCTTTTGATTATAACGGTGATAACTCAATCGGTGCAGGTGCTACAGGAACTTCTCTAGTAGAAGATGCTAGTGGTACTCGGGCAGAAGTTTACCCGATTGTGATTTTCGCAAAAGATGCCGTAGGCACTGCAACTATCGGGGGAATGGATTCAATCGTTCCTAAAGTTGTACGCCCGACACCAAGCGGAACCGATCCCTTGGGTCAACGTGGTACAGTAGGATACACTTTTATGCATAGCCAGTTAATTCTTAACGAAGACTGGATTATTACAATTGAATCAGGTGTAACTGCTTTGACCACACCGACTGCTGGGCCACTCTACGGTGCAAATAGCTGATTAATCTGATCCCGAGACTTCCGAGGTCTCGGGTCACTCTATTATGAAAAGGTGAATTATGAAAAGTGATAAGCAACAGATGAGCTATGTGCCGCAGACTTCGGAGCACGTTCTCATTAGCGACAATACGGTCAAGGACATTGTCCTTCCCATTGGTGCGATTGTCGAAGACATCAAAGTAGTTTGTACCGTGCTGGAGGCAACAGCCACTGGCGCTGAGATTGATCTTGGCACAACTGCTTCCGGGGGAACCAACTATTACAGAGCAACGGCAGTTCCTTGTGATTCAACAGGTGCTTTGGGTGTAGTAGCTGGTGTAGATGGTGCGAAGATGATGTCGGCAGTTTCTGCAGACAGAATCATTCGGATTACCCCAAACAGTTTCTCAGCAAACAGTGTTGCAAGAGTATATGTCTGGGTGAACTACCGTTTCGACTCCAATCCTTACCCAACCCAGTTGGTGTAATTCTCATTAAATTCGTGAGGTGGTCGTGTTCGGTCACCTTGCGA
>MDTB01040125.1_pt1 | contig 11136 bp, 10 predicted proteins | sample 811161 | NCBI WGS metagenome assembly MDTB01 (sample SAMN05326650, study PRJNA326480) | marine metagenome | isolation source: seawater | place: Mediterranean Sea | collected 2009
AGATTTTAGATGCATTATCGTTCCTCGCTTTGTCTACACTGATAGATCGGGTTTCGATGAAAACTATAATATTAAATCAAATATTAAAGAAAGAATAGAGGAATTAGTTGATCAAATAACCCTGCTTAGCTCTAAAATAGAAGGCTAATAAATATAAATTTAATGATCTAAAAAGAAATAAAAAATGAATGATCATAATCAATTATTAAATTCAATTTTCTTCCCAAGACCTACTTTTAAACCAAAAGATGAAAACGATCATCTTGTGAAGGTAGAAAAAGATATTTTTGTATCAGTTCGATTTTTTCTGAAAGATACTACCTACCCTACTATATTATTTTTTCATGGTAATGCTGAACTTTCAAATGAATATGATGAGATTGCATTGTATTATAACAAATATGAAATAAATTTTATTGTTGCTGATTACAGAGGCTATGGACTATCCTCAGGTTCGCCTACTAAGGATAATCTTCATTCAGATTCAAAAACAATTTTTTCATATGTTCATTCATATCTAATCGAAAATAATTATTTAAATAAAAAAATTATAATGGGTAGATCTCTAGGAAGTGCATCAGCATCAGAAATTATATCTAATCAAAAATTTGATATAAATGGATGCATAATAGAAAGTGGCTTTGGAACAGAAACTCCACTTATGAATATATTGGGTATAAATCCAGAAGAAATTGGTTATAAAACTAAAGACGGATTTGAAAATTTAAAAAAAATTTCAAACTATGATGGACCTTTATTTATTATTCATGCAGATCAAGATGACATCATCCCATTAGATGAAGCTAAATTGATATATAATAATTCAAAGTCTAATCAAAAACAATTATGGGTTATAGATAATGCTAACCATAATAATATTCTAATGCATGCTCAAAATCAATATTTCATTAGGATTAAAGAGTTTATTGATAAGCTATAAACTCTACTTTATCTAGAGGTGAAGTGTATGCCAATGTTATAGTGCATTACATCAGTTCTAGATTGACTAAAGTCATAATTTACATTTGGGAAGTCAATTCCATTTGGATCTGGAGTTACAGTTATTGCACCCTCTTTTAAATATTGAACATCTCCGCCCCAAAGATGTTTTGCAGATACAAGAAATGACAATTCGCCCACTTCATTACCATCATCATCTTTCATTCTAGTTAAAACTACCTCAATTCCTCCTCCAACACCATATCCAAAAGCTGTGTTTGATGCATTTGTATCTGAAGCTAATTCACATTCATTAACATCAGTTTCAGGATTATCACAATTATTACTTTGGGAGAATAGTTTTGTTGTTGTATTTAAATTTTTAAAGCCTAAAAGACCTTCTCCATAAATTTTCACTGGCCCCTTAAATGGTAAAATTTTGAGCAAGAGATTTCCGTATAGCATACTGTTTCTTGTTTCCTCAATAAGTCCAAGCGCAACCCATTGATTGAATGGAATTTCTCTCTCAGTATATCCATATTGAGACCCACCAAAATTAAACCCAAATGCTGCGTAATCGTTTAAATAATATAAAGCATTTAAATCAATAGCAAAAGAAGAAGGGACCTCTTGATCTTTAAACTCTCGTTGTGGGAATGCCCCACCAATAGAAATATTTCCTCCAAAATATTGAGAAAATGAAATTGAGATAAACAATAGTATAGTGATTTTTTTTAAACACATAGTTAGTTCCCTTACTATTTTTTTCATTGAAATTGTATGTCTCCAAAACAATTCCAATCATCTGAAGTTAAATGCATCCTATAAATGGAATCAACAACAAGAGTATCAGCTATGAAAGTACAAGATCCAGACGGACCATTTGCAAAGTTGTCTTCAAAACTATAAATCGTATCATTGTTTTCACTTATTATATCAATATTTATGTGATTTAAAGTAGTAAATGAAGAATCATATGGAGTTGAATATTGAAAGCAAATTTGATAAGAGTTTCCAAACAATTCTGAATTCTGAGCTGTAACTGGGTTAGGATAAATAGGATTCAAACCATATCCACTATCCATTAGATTCATATCAAACGAACACCAATCATCGGAATCTATATTTCCAATCATATTACCATTAGAATCAGTTTCAGTAATTCCAGAAAATATTACAGTTTCACTTGAATTGGTTGGGCTATCACATCCAAATAAGATAAGTAATAAAAATAAATATAATCTAATTGATACCAATGATAACATTTATAAGTTGAATTACATCAAGCACATTAACAATTCCATCTTCATTCAAATCTGCTGCAGGTGTTGGGTCCATAGATCCTAAAACTATATTTACAGCTTGAACTACATCTAGAATATCAATTGTTTCATCTCCATTAACATCTCCAGGAATATATGGAGAATCGAAAAATTCAGGTGCATATTTGCTCGCTCTTGCAATAATTGCATTGTTGCTTGGATATGAATAAGAATAAACAATCTGACCAGAGGAGGTAACTTCTGTAATTTGTGCATCGGCAGCCTCAGTTATAAATGTATTTCCATTTGGTAGTCTAAATGCACCACTTTGCATTGGAGAAGATAAATTACTATTATATATCCATGTCCATGAGTCAGGGCCATAAGGTTGATTTCCAACTAATTCATAACTTCCATCTTCTTGTATCGGTGTAATAATTTCAAGAACTGCTGCATTATTACCACTGTGCTCATTATTAAATAGAATTAGATTACCTGCACCAGGATAACCCTCAGGTATCCAATTAACACCATGCTGGGCACTTAATATGTTATCAGCATTATTCCCTCTATCATAATTGTTTGGACCACCCCACCTGTAAAGAAAGTCACCACCCATACCACTATTACCTCCAGAATGGGATGCCGCCTCTTCTGTAGTTGTACTATGATCAATTATAAAAATTTCTCCTTGATGACGTGAGGAAAAAACGAGTTGGTCAAGATCTGCATTATAATCAATTGCATTAACATGTATCCAATCTCCATTTGCCTGACCACCCGGACCTCCATTGCTTCCAGCTGAACCACAATTTATGTCAAAAAGCTCCGGATGTTCTGAAATAATTCCATAGTTATCTAGTGAAGGATCTACATCCTGAATAAGATGATCTTTTATATGCCATTCCCAAACCACTGCATCAAAATTATCAATAGACTCTGTTCTGCCATCAAGTGTTGGTTGAATCTCAAAGAAGGCAGTCATCCACATCTGATTTAAATTATTATTTACACTTTGTCTTCCCAAAGCTTGCCATTCACTTGAATAAAGGCGCTCCCACGCAACAACTATAAAGTTACCATTTGGAAGAACTGCAATATCATGATGATGGTTATAATCGTTACTATCAATATTGTAAGTATATAAAGCATCTCCCTCCCAATTATAAATAACAACCTTTCCACCTACCCCCCCTGTATCCATGGATGGATTATTGGATCGGCATGGATAATATAATAGTGAATTCTCAACACCTCCACCTGAACTTGGAAGGAGGTAAGGCATACTTGCAGGACCATTACTATGAGACCAGGAATTAATTGTATTTCCCTGCCAGTCTTTATAAAAAGTTGTGTTACTGCCACCTCCACCACCAGGTGTATAAAGCATATAACCTTGATAAACATTAGCAACTAATAACGAAAAACTAACAAATAGAACAGAAATTTTACTTAATCTCATAAGAACTCCAAATCTTTTAATTATAATTAAAAATAACCTATATATATTATTTATAGAATACTAGAATATTATATAATTTTATGTAAATATTTGTTACATAATTTACTGCAAAGGTAACTAATTTCTATTGGTAAGTTAATTTATAAACATTAGGGAATAATTTGAAAGTTGGACTATTAAAAAGAATTACTAAAGCTTATCTTACAATTGGTCAAGCTTTTGGGAAATGGATTATTCCTATTTTTGTTGGCCTGTATCTTCTGTCACTGCGGCTTATAAACTTCATTTTCATGAAAATAGATTGGATATTTTTTCCTTTTAAGCTCAATAGAAAAATAAAAAAACCAATTTTAATTGTAGGAAATCCTAGATCAGGAACAACATTTATTCACAGATATCTCGCAAAAAATAAAGTAGGTAATGGATCAAAATTATATCAAATCATTGTTACCTCTGCGGTACTTCAAAAAATAATTAAACCAATCCTACCATTACTTGAGAAAGTTAGTCCTGCTCGTTTTCATTCAGATGAAATTCATAAAACGAGCCTTGATTCCCTAGAGACGGATGATCCTTCTTTACTCTTCAGATTTTTTGATGGTTTTTTTCTATATGCATTCATTCTATCATGGGCAAAAGAAGATTTACTTGATTGGTTTCAACCTAAAGTAAGAGATAACTCACAACGAGATTTCAATTGGCTTCAAACAATGTGGAAACGAACACTAATCACATCAAAGTCAGATCGGATAATTGGAAAATTATTTTCAATCAGCGTAAATGTCCCCGCGTTTTTAAATAAGTTTCCAGATGCAAAGTTATTATATATGGTGAGAGATCCATTAAATGTTATCCCTTCTGGGCTAAGTCTAGTAACTGGAGTTTTAGATAGTATGTTTGGATTTTGGAGCTTTCCAGAACAGAAACGACAGCATTTTATCAATAGATTGTATAAGGCACTTGTAGAACTACAATTACGCTTTCATGAGGATTGGGTAAATGATAGAATCGATAAATCTAAAGTAGCTATCATACAATTCGATAGAATGATGACAGACTTTGATGGCCTAATGGATGAGGTGCTACCCTTTATTGGACATGAACCATCAAATGAATTTAAAAACAATATTCAGGAGACAGCAAAAAAGCAAAGAGCATATAAAAGTGGTCATAAATATGACCTATCAAAATTCGGAATAACTGAGGAGCAAATCAAAGAAGATTGCAAAGTCATATATGAGACATTTTTGAACCAGAAAGTAAATATCAATGTATAGCATTTACTATAAAATAATCTTTTTTCTAGTAGCTTTAAACTTGTTTGGTTACGAACTACCTAATTATAATTCAAATGAAGAATGGATAGAGCTTAAATCTGGAATAAAAAATATATGGGTTGGATATATTGAAAAACCAGACATAAACTGGGTTCGCACTTCATCAATTTTACCTTATAAATTTGAAGAAGTTTCTAAAATAATTGAAAAAGAAGAAAATTATTCAAAAATTTTTAATAGAGTCATTATTTCTGAAGAAGTTTTAGAAGATATCATTTATATGAAAATTGATATGCCATTTCCGTTCTATGATAGAGACTATCTAGTAGAATATAGTATTTTTAAAGAATCTAGTTCTGCTTCATATGCATTCCGTGCGATTGAAGACGAAAGGTATCCAACGCTATCAAGTTGTGTAAGACTAGAAAATGCAGCTGGAGAATGGTATCTTGAAAAAATAGATGAATCATCTACACGAGTCAGCTATACTTGGAATGGAGATCAAGGACCTAGCTTCCCTTCATATGCATTAACAACAGCATGGAAAACTCAAGGTTCAGAAATGATAACCGATCTTAAAAAATCATTAGAAAAATTATATAAGGACTAAATTATGAAAAGATTTTTAATACTGTATTTTTTAACAATCAATTTTATTTTTAGTGAAAACACTAATTCATTTTTAAATGGTAATGCTAACTTTTACTATATTTCAAAGCTTGAAGACCAAAAAATTATTAACCTTCCTTATAGAATGTTAAATCTATCATGGGGACATCAACATGATGAATTTCAACTTCTAAGTAATTTTTCGCTCGAATATCAGCCTAATATAAATAACTACTCTTTTAAAATGGATGACCCTCAAGATTTCTTAATCGATCTTCGTGAATTATATATAACCTATCTATTAAGTTTTGGAGAAATAAGAATAGGAAAACAAATTCAAACTTGGGGTTTTGTTGATGAAAATAGTCCTCTTGATAATACAAGTGCATATGATTATAATTTCTTATTTGAATCAGGTACAGAGCGAAAAATTGGGTCAAACTCTCTTGCAATGGATATATATCTAGATAATTTCAAATTAGGGTTTACGACTACTCCCTTTCACTCAATTAACAGACTCCCATCTAGTAGAGCTGAATTCCCAATTGATTTACCTGTTACTCCCAATGACTATCAATTCATGGATATAGAAAAGGTGAATGAATATGGTGTATACCTCCAGTATAATTCAGATCTAGTTGACATAGCAACAAGTTACTTTAGTGGCTATGACCGAATCTATAATCTATCTGGGATTAATATTCATGAAACGACAGGTGGCGAAATTTATTCAGAACCTGATACCGTTTTTGCTTACAGAAAAACAAATGTTTTAGGGCTTAGCGCACAAACATTCTTGGGAGATTTATCTGTCCGAATGGATCTGGGTCTTTTTAACACTAAAGATCAAAATCGAAATGTTAGTAGGGCGCATCCAAATCCACCTGCATATCCATTTTTAAAAGAAGAACTTTATAGATCTACTCCTATATTTGAAAAATCTAAATATTATCAAACAACCATACAGTTAGAATACCCGCTTCCAAAAGGATTTGATTTATTTGTACAATATTTTAAATACGATACATTGAGCTACAACGCCGATTCTCCACTTGAAGAAGGAGAATCGATAGATATACCTCTTTTTCAGCAGATAGATGGATTTAATCCATATACATATTTTTATCCTGGGATGGGCTCTCCATTAGCATTAATGACACGAAATGCTATACTTCTAGGAGTAAAAAAATCATTAAATGAACGATTTTTAATTCAAGTTAGAAATCTAATGGATATTGAATATAAAGGTTATTTTCTAGAATTAGTAGGAGACTATAAACTATCTAATAAAGTTAGTGCAAATTTTGCTATTAATTACATTAATGGTGACCAAGAACATCCAAAGTCAATATCAAATATGGGGAATGATTATGATAGAGCTCTTGATTACCCATTAAATCAAATGGAAGATTTCTCTCATTTCAGAATGCAGATAAAATATTCATTTTAAACCATTAGTTTAAAATAATTTGTACAATTTGAACTGCATCTAGGACATCAATATTACCATCAGAATTTATGTCTGCAGCACACGCTTGCAAATCTGATGGGATTGCATTCCCAAGTATATAGCTAACAGTATTTACTACATCTAGAACATCAATTGAACTATCAGCATTTACATCTCCCGTTACACAATTTTCAGGACAATCTTGAAGAAGTTCAATCGTAAATGAATAATAATTTGCCTCTAATCCAATCTCAAAATTACTTGATTCTTCAACACACGAAGGAATCTGTTCACAAAGGTTATTACCACCACAAGCAAAATAAGGCATAAAACCATCATCTAGTCCACTCCAATTTAAATCTAAAGTACAAATTGATTGTGGAATGGTTGTAATTTGATTTCCGAAAATATATAGATAGAGCAATGATTCCATGCTGGAAATGTCAGGAATTTCTTGAATTGCATTATAACCTAAATCTAGATACCATACTTGTGAAAGATTATTAACTGACTGTGGAACATCTACAATATTATTATTTGAAGCAATTAAAAGCTGTAATTGTGATAGACCTCCGACTCCATCTGGAAGCGAGGTAAGAGAATTTTTATCTACCTGTAATGTTGTTAAATCATCAAGTGTAGCAATAGATTCTGGGAGTGCGGTGAGATCTATATTACCACCTTGAAAATAATTACCAATCTGTATTCGTTTTAAACGTCCTGAAAGCCAATTTTGAGACCCCATATGTAGAGGATCTAAACCAGATATATTATTTATTTCAGCTATATCTGATAAAACTTGGATGTCTCCTTCATAAAAACAATTTGATTGATCAAATACAATACATGTATTAGGAATATCAAGAATTTCTATAAATCCAGCATCGCAATTTGATGTTGGGATTAAATCAACTACTAAACTTTCTAAATTGGATGGAAGGCCACCTGAAATATTTTGCTGTAAGACAACTTGACCGTCTGAATCAATTACAAATAAATCTCTTTGCCCCGCACCCCAGGCATCCCAAACAGGAAAACTCCCTTCATCGGCAGCAACAGGTATATTGTTTGTGCTTGTCCAATTTGAAAGTGAACTCATATGGGAATCTTTACCTACTCCAATCAATTGAACATCACTATATCCATCTTCTAGTAAACTTTCATGCAAATCAGCTAACTCCCCGAACCGAGAAGTGCACAAACCTCAGTTATAATGACCAAAATAGACGATAGATACATTTCCACTCGGGCTAATATCCTGACTAAAAGAAGGTGAAGTTGTATTTAAATCTTCTAGTAAAAAATCATACTGCCCAAAACTAAAGGAAGCTAAAAGTGATAAGGAAACAAAAAGTATAAAATTCATTTTACTCTCCAGATGGTTTTTAATTGTTAATAAACTATTAAATTCTATTTTCTTTTAATATAAAATAATTGTAAAAATATATTACATATTTACTTTAAATATATAATTTCTATTACATCATTTATCTTTTGTGATTCAAATCTAATGAAATATTTTCCACTAGATAAATCAATAGGCTTCCAATTAAAAGTATGATTCCCAGGATTCAAACTTCCCGAATAAATACTTTCAACTAGCTTTCCATTAATATCATAAGCATTAATAAAGGCATTACTGGAAAACTCATCTAAATTTAATTTTATAATAGCTGATGGATTAAATGGATTAGGATAAGCAGAAATCAATTTAAAATCATTAATATATTGATCATTTGATAAATCATCTAAAGTTGCATAGACAGAATAATTATATGTTTTATTAATATTACTATTGTTAATAGACTTTAAACTGAATTGAACATTATTAATATCTGGATCACCTTCATTGGATAAGTATGGATTACCTGTAAAGCTTACAGTTTCTTTTTGACCAGCATCTAATGTTATTGTTTTTTCAGAATATGAGTACCACTCATTTACGTCTATACTTCCAAAAGAGTAAATAAAATCCTCACTAGTTGATCCATTATTATATATATCAAAACTAACCCTAATACTATCTTGAAATGGAACATAAATTCCAATATCTCCAACATAAGGTTCAGATATTGATGTAAGACCTGGTGCAACTAATGAAGCTTCAACAGGGTATAAGCTATGAGCTCTATAGGCTCGATGAATAAGACCTAGGTTTAAATTATATTTTGCCTCCCAAACAATCCCCATATCATTTGAAACCTCAAGTGTAGTACCACCATCACCTACCGTAGAAATAAGATAATTTCCATTTTCAAGTTTTTGTACTCCCCCTGAAGCATGTCCAAATAACTCTTCAGGCATATCATATTCCCATACAATCTCTGCATCGCATCCTGACTCTGTTTCATTTGGATTTATTTCTATAGCTCTTGATATTGGATGATCAAGATTAGGATTAAAATCATCACTCAAATTTCCATTATCAAGAGTTACGATATTTCCATTTTCTAATGTAGCAACACTATGTTGCCAGCTAAAATTAAGGTCATGTCCACAATGTACTTGTCCTGATGGCATATTTTGGCCTATGTTCCAAATAACTTTACCATTATTAGGATCATCATAATTTTCAAAGTTAAAATATATTTTAGTTAATCTTGATAAATGTCGACATGATATATATATAGCATTATCTTCAATACTGTATGAAACCGCATTAACATGAGTCCAATCATATCGAAATAAATTAAAGGCTAGATCCCAACTACCTGCATAAATACCATCATTATAATAAACACCATCATAATCTTCTGTACTATAATGATCAAAGGTATCCCATTCCCAAATTGTTTCATTGGTATCTTTATCCCAAATAATAAGTTTATCTCCTACCCATGGGAAATTATTTCCATTACACATTGCTGGACCAAACATACCGATACATGCCCCATACCAAGGACCAGTCTCAGGTACAGAAAGATTTTGAATTGATTCTGCAATCCCTAAATAATTACCATCGGGTAATTTTAATATGTCGTGGTGAACAAACTCTTCATTTGGCTCTTGCCAAATATAATTTCCATCTAAGTCCATCTCAATACCTGGATAAGAATTTTCTAATTGAGGGTTATAATGACAGCCATAAAGTTCGCCCTTTAGATTGGTATTATAAATAATTAAATTCTTATCTTGAGTATTCCAAATTTCATTACCATTTTCATCAAAAGCAGCACTAAAATTACCATCAAGAGAACCTAGGAATGTTATTCCTTCTTGGTATAAATTTTGATTGTACAAAGTTATAGATGGGCTTGTAATTGAATCTAAAATTTGAAATGAATGAACCGATTGCCATTCTCCAAAACTATTCTCATTATATTTAGCTCTTATTCTCCAGAAGTACGTTGAGCCCCAATTTAGATTTTCTTTATTAATGTATATTAGAGAAGGAACTATTTCTGAAACAAATGTATTAGTAAAATCGTCATCTAAAGCTATCTGGATTTCATAACTTATGGCATTATGAATTTGCTCCCATTCAAACAATACATGAGTATAACTAATTTCAGAATTATTTTCCGGCCTTAACATTACAGAAAATAAAAAATTGAATGAACATATTATGAACAAGTAATTTCTCATTAAATTGGTATCCTTTTTAAATTCAGCTCATGAAACTGACTGTCTTTAATTCCTGAATTAATTTCTACTTCATTAAACTTTAGATATGTTTCATGCTTTGTTTTAACATCTCTAACCTTAATTTCTTCTACTAAATCGAAACCTTTAATATTAGTGTACTTTATTTCTTTTGTTTTTGTCAATGTATTGTTAATACCATACGATTCTTCTTTATATATTAAAAGATCACTTGGTTGTATCCAGCTAATATGCTTGCTATAGGAAGAGTTTAAATTTTCTTTTGGAAAACTTGTTAATATATAAATTGAATCATTTATATTTTCTAATTCATAAGTAAAGTCATCCAAACTTCTATTGTATAAATCTTCAAATGTCAAATCAGAATTCATAAAGCTTTCTGATTTTTTTCTAGATGATATTTTTCTTATTTTCTTAAAAGCTGGTAACCACATTTTCATTAAATCTTTACCATTTTTATTTTCAATTTTATAAAGAGAAATACCTCTATCTTCTGGAGGAGAAGTAAACCATATCATCTGTTTCTGGCTATTA
>MDTB01107852.1_pt1 | contig 11136 bp, 5 predicted proteins | sample 811161 | NCBI WGS metagenome assembly MDTB01 (sample SAMN05326650, study PRJNA326480) | marine metagenome | isolation source: seawater | place: Mediterranean Sea | collected 2009
AAGCCAGTTCGCCACTATGAGTGCATTTCAACGCAAGCTCGACATTCTTCAATTTGTGCCTTCCGCGCCTAGAAAGGTTTCTAGCCGCCAAATTTTTGAGAACTTACAAAACTGCGGCCACCACAACATCGACATGCGCACGGTACAGCGGGACTTAGTCAGCCTAGAAAACATTGGACTATTTGGCTTAGACGTTGATAAGCGTTCGAAACCCTACGGCTGGTTTATTAACGCGAACTTTAAGAAGCTCAACTTAAGCTTAATGGACGGCAATACCGCTCTGGCTTTTAAGGTGCTTGAACAATCCGGTGCTACGCTTCCAAACTCTACACTCAAAGAAATGCAGCCTTACTTTACAAAAGCAAGTCAGGTCTTACAGCAAGACAGTGATTCCTTGCTTACAAACTGGCTAAGGTCGGTGGCCGATTCACAAGTTTCCCAGCCGCTTATACCACCAGAAATAGACGCAGCTTCGTTTGAACGATTAAAAAGTGCGATCTTTTTCAAGAAGCAAATCTCTGCCGATATTAAGCGTATTTTTAGTGGCGGTAATGAAATGGTATGGAAACATTACGATAGAGTTAACCCTATGGGGCTGGTGAAACAGGATGGTCGGCAACTCTTTGTATGTACCTTTGGTTCACTGCACAAAAGGCGCTATGCATTGCCGCTACAATTTATTAGAAACGTTACCGTAACCGATGAAGACTGCCAGCAGGAATTTGGTGAATTAGAAAGTGTCCAGACCCTGTCGGCTAACAACAAAGAAGATATAGAGCTTAAGTTATTGGTTAAAAACAACTCTTTATTTTTACTTCACGGTTATAGGCTAAGTAACGACCAGGTAATTACGCAATCTATTCAGGCAGATAAATCTCTGCTTACCGCCACGGTGAAAGATACTAATAAATTACGCGCTTTCTTAAGAGGTTTAGGCGACAACATAGAGGTCATCGCCCCTCAAAAGCTGAGGCAGTATTTTGTTGAGCTTTCTGAAAGGCTGTACTTCGCTTATCAGGAAAAAGCCGTGCAAAATAATCAGATGTTTACTGACTAAGGTAACTCTCTGCCCTGCAGCCTAACAAAGGCAGGTATATCCAAGTATGCCGCATCTTTTTTTGATGAGCCCGGCACAGATGCTTGCTTCATGGGTATCACATTTTTCTCTTGTTCGAAGTTTTGAATCGTCGAAGGCACACCTGTAGCGATAACCAAGACTTCACCAAAGTGCGGTAATTCTGGCGATAAGGTTACGCCTGTAATAATAAGAGTTTGAGGGCCATCGACTAAAGATTGGAGTGTCGCTAGCATTTCTTCATACATTGCTAAGCTGGGCTCTTCTCTGCACGTAAGCTGCGCAATAACACCTTGCGCCCCGATAATATTCTGCTTATCAACTAATGGGTTTTCTAGAGCATGCTTTAATGCTTTGCTTAATGAACTGTCATCTTCAGCTATACCCACACCTAGCGCAGTGTCTCCCTCTAAAGAAAGAATGTGGCTAAAATCATTGATATCAACATTAATATAGCCAGTATTGGTTAGCATTACGATAATGGCTTCAACAATTCTGTGCATTTGCGTATCACAGTGACGAAATGCAGAGAGAAGGCCTACGGTTTCATCTAGTGCAGAAAGCAATGAATCGTTAGACATCACTAATGTTGCGTTCGCTTTGCTTCGTATTGTCTCTAGTGCGTTTCTTGCAATGTCGCTTCGCTTTCCCCCCTCTGTTTTGAAAGGTAGAGTAACAAAGCACATCACATCGATGTCGCTCTCTTTAGCTAAATCAATAAGAATTGGCGATGCACCGCTTCCCGTTCCGCCTCCTAGCCCTGCGATAATGATGATAAGGTCGGCGTCTTCTATTAACGCCTTTAAGGCATCTTTACTCTGAATGGCTGCATCGCTTGCTACACACGGGTCGGCCCCCGCTCCATAACCCTTTGTTGTCGCCTCCCCTATCAATACCACTTCATGATTTGTGCATCTATGCAAAGCGGCGATATCGGTGTTAACAGAGCTAAACCTAATATTTTCATGTGAGCAAAGACTGGCCATGTTGCTTACTGCATTACCGCCACAGCCTCCCACGCCAATAACGTGAATATTAATTTGTTCGGTTCGAATGTTTTGCATGCGCTTACTCTGGAAAACTGACGTTTTGTAAGCATGAAACAACTGTGCGGCAAAAAGTGACGTATAGGATTGGGAGCCGTATATCAGGTGACTGTCGTAACCGCTTTAGACACCAAATTTACTCACGGCTTTATGTTTACTGAACAGCATCACTGCTATCCACATGCTGTGTTGGCCGCTCGACAGCCAGTTTAAGGATATGAATATCAGGTGTTTTGTGGAAAAACTACTAGGCTTTGAGTTTATGAAATTAGGGTACTGAGAAAATAACGTTATATTTTCTTAAAGCAGGATGAAAATGTTTTACTAGGGGAATAAATAGATGGTGCGTCTACCCTGATTCGAACAGGGGACCTCTACCATGTCAAGGTAATGACAGAAGTATGAATTTAAGCTTTATTATCAATGGGTTACACACCTTTTTTCGCATAAAAAAGATAGGAAATTAAAGAAAAGATGGAAACTCGGGAAATCAAAGACTTACAATAATTCTATTACTGTATATTGGTACGTATCAAAGGCACAAGAAGGCATGCTCTTTACATAAGTTTACTAAGTATGAGGTAGCAGTTTTAAACAGCTGCCAGATATTGTCGTACTTGATAAATTGAGATAGACTTTAATTACTCTTTAGCGTACAGGCTTGCGGTTATAGCCTAGTCTGGCGTTTCGCCGGACACAAATTTATTGAGCACATTTAGGGTTGCGAAAGATGTATTTCTTCCGATCCCTCGTGCCTCGCGAGCGGAAGAAATACATCTTTCGCTTCCTCTAGTAAAGAGTGCAAGTGCGGGGATAATCCCGCACTTTTTTTAAAGGGATATTAGTGGAAGTTGATTTTGATAACGTTTTAATTGAGCAGTTTGGAAAACTGGTCTTCGAACGTTTTAAAGTTAACTTTGCAAAACCTCATATTTTTGTATGTGGTGGAAGGGTAGATCCAACTTGTATAATTCCCCCAAGCTTCCGAGACAGATTTCTCCAATCATCCGCCAATACCGCACCTAAAATTCATGATGCTATTGTACTGGCTGAGAATTTTAAAGATTACTTCAAAGAAAACAACTATAACGACCTTCTGATATTTGAAGATGAGATTGCTAATATAGCAAGTTTAGTTATGATTTTTCTAGAAAGCCCGGGCTCATTAGTCGAATTGGGAATGTTTTGCAGCAGGCCTAATTTTTATAAAAAGTTGTTGGTAATAGCTGCTCAAGACCAGATTGAATCAGAGGATTCATTCATCTATCTTGGTCCACTTGAGCATATAAAAAAACAGGATAACAGTTCCGTACTTGTATACCCTTGGCCTAGTGATAAAGATATAAATTATGACGATGATTATTTGGTAGATCTTCTAGGAAATGTTGAAGACAAGCTAAGAAGATCTCCAAAGACCAGCAATTTCAGCAAAGAAAACTCAGCTCATGTCGCATTACTAATACTCGAAATAGTGAGGCTATCATATCCTATAACAATTAGTGAAATTGAGATTAGTCTCGCAGCTTTAGACCTAGATATATCTGAAAAGGATATAAAAAGACACATATATCTACTTACGAAAATGCAACTATTGAGCAATCTTTTTTATAGCAGCTACACGTACTACTACCCACTAATAAAAGATTTAAAATATGTAAGTTTCGGAAAAGATAGGAATAATAAAATTTCTGACTCACAATCTATGCAAATGAGTATAAACCAGTCTTACATAATGGAAAACTCAGAACAGGCTAGAAAAAGAAAGGCAGCGAAGAAACAAATTAACTTAAAACTAAAGGGGACAGACTGTGGTTAAAATAGTTAATTTTATCTCTGAAAGCCTTTGTATAGAGGAGAGTGAGTTAATTTCTTTTGCTCATACTGCGCCACACCGGTATAAAATATATACAATCCCTAAACGGTCTGGCAATGGCAGAAGAACAATTGCTCATCCATCTAAGCAGTTAAAATTTATTCAACGTCTAACACTTAGGCTGCTGCAAGATGTATTGCCGATACATGAATCTGCTTTAGCATACAAGAAAAGCATAAGCATAAGAGATAATGCTAATATTCATAGAAAAAATCAGTATTTACTGAAAATGGATTTTAAAGATTTTTTCCCAAGCATTACACCTTCATTACTTTTCAGAGAGCTTGAAAGGAAAAATATTATAGTTAGCGATGAAGATAAGAATTTTCTTGCTAGCATACTTTTCTTTAAATTAAGAAGTAATAGTAGTTTGAAATTAAGTATAGGGGCGCCTAGCTCACCTCTAATATCAAACTTTATTATGCATCATTTCGACCAGATCCTGTCATCGGAATGCAAAAAAATGAAAATTTGTTATACAAGGTATGCTGACGACATTACGTTTTCAACAAACATCAAAGACTCTTTATTTAAAATCCCTTCTATCGTAAAAAATATACTTAAAAATGAAAAATATCCTGAACTAAAAGTTAACGAAGAGAAAACAGTTTTTTCTTCAAAGGCACATAATAGGCATGTAACTGGCATTACGATTACTAATGAAGGGGCATTATCTGTCGGAAGAGAAAAGAGAAGACTACTATCAGCTTCGCTTCACAGGTACATTGAAGGAAAAATTGATGGAGAGACTAAAAATACATTGAAAGGTCAACTTTCTTTTGCTTTTTTCATAGAACCTCAATTTAAAATTCGTTTGCAAAAAAAGTACGGCGAGAGAGCACTAGAAAAACTATTTTCGAATGAATAAATTTTATTTTAAAGTGTAGTAACTCATATCTGATCTTACAGTTTCGATGAATAGGTTTAGACTTCATCTGGCAGACAGCTATGAGCAAGAAATCTCAGGCCTTACCAAAACAGTCGTACAAGAAAGATAAAATTAAAGGATTCGGTGACCCATGTCCAAAGTTGCACGCCAAGCCTATGAAGACTATGGAACTTCTCAAACTTCTTTGCAGGGCTTCAAGCTGAGTGATGAATTCGACATTTCAAACGTTCTAATTACTCGGAAGCTGATTTTGAGGCTGTAAAGATGCGCAATGTTGCTTCTGAGAAGAAACCCGGATTCCACGGTATTAGGGGTCTTTCTATGCGGCAGCTGAGTGAAATTGGAGTAGATCCACAAGCACGAGCGGCACACACTGACAGCCGTTCTACTAAGGTCTACATCGAAGACAATTTGAAGTGGACACGGGTTCCAGCAGTCGACATGAGATTCTAGACAAAAATTAACTTTTTATATAAACTGCTAGATCTTGCTAATACATTGTTTTTAATATAATAAAATGGTGCGTCTAGCCTGATTCGAACAGGCGACCTCTACCATGTCAAGACATGCGTCGTCAACCGTAAATACATTCGTAGCACATAATTCCCAATAAAATCAAATAAAAGACCTCTACCCTACTCTATTTAGTCTACTTTCCACTTGAATTTGGTCACAAATTGGCCACAATCTAAAAGTACTTAAAACGCACACAAAAGTATCGATGGTTCATACTTGCAAAAGAAATTCGGTACCCAGTTATCGAATATATGCATAATTAAACTATCACTTTATAGTGACTCTAGACGCAGTAACACCAGCAAATACGCACTCAAAATTAACACATGTAAGTCGTTAAAAAGTATGTACTAATGATGCAAAAAAGACGCACCTGCGTCGCAAAAATTGCCTCATTATTGATGACAAAATCACGCAAAAATTACACATTTTTGACACAGATAAGGACCACGGATTGGACACTGATTTAGAGAAGTTCGACAAAAAAATTTTGGACGGTTTAGATTTCAGAAAAGTTTTAGTTTCTGAGATAGTTTTTGATGACGTCATTCATTCGCTTTTTGCTTCAGCCAATCCTGTTGCTGGAATTCGAGCGACATCGGAAAATTTCGACGAAGGAGCAAAGCTGTATAACCTTCTTGCTTTGCAGTCACCGATAATTTGTTATCGCTTCAGAAAAAATTATCGCGCGTTAACTGGTAACTTTACACTCGCAACATTACAACACGCTCAAGCTACACTTCAAATAAATGCAGATGCTCAAATTCCTGTCTTCATTCTAGAAAAGAAACCGGACGATTCAGTTAAGAAAGCTATCGCACTTTTTTCACTAACTAATGATTTGCTATCGAAATGCTTTATTAGCGATGCAAAAAAAATCGGGTTTTATCTTCGCGCTTGGTTTTCAAAAGACGAAGGGAAGAAAAGTCTGTTTCAGTCAGCCGAGTGGAGCGCGCTCTTTCCACATATAGATACCGCAGAAAAATTAGCAAGCCATTTATCAATTAGCAAAACTGAATTATTTAGGCGTGGATAAAATAATATGGCGGATTTATCTGAGCAAACACTCTCTGAGATTTTTAACGGCATTGACGAAAAGCAATTAAACACAATAGCTAAGCTGCTAGAGATGATTGATTGCCCGTCCGATTTAAGAGGGTTGCGCAAAGCGGTAGCTACTGTCGAATATCTATTTTCTCTTTACCCCTATCGCGTGACTACTTTGTTTGGCATAGACCATAATTCATTTAAGGCATCATTATTAATCATTCATTCTTGCCAACATAAAGACTCTTCTGCATTCTCGAAAAAATCACATGGTCGGGGATGGAAAAGTGAACGACCAATTTATTCTCTGCTATTTATATTCAGTGAATATAGAACCTCCCACGCAGCAGCAGCGCTTCTTCTATTTCTAGAGCACTACTTAAACAATGAAACAAAAATTGTTGGTCAAAATAGAGCGGAGGAATCAGTCCGTGCTTTTAGAATGTTATTCATTGATGAGTCAACGAGAGATGAATGCTTTCGAGAAAGTAGCCTTGATAGAACTGTAAGCAATATTTTTGCTTTAAAGGAACGATTAAAAAACGACAATGATGATAATTATCTGCTTGGAGCTCAATTAGGCTACCTTTATCAACTTGAACACTTTTACAAGTTGGACTGGGTAGCACGAGGTAGCCATGAAAGAAGAACACCCAAACAAATACGCGGTCACTACTCGAGGAAAAGATATGAGCGAATAACGGGTTCCGATGAATTGATGACACCATCGCTCAATACACAAAATCTACCGCGTATTTATGAAGAAGCGGGAGTGACAAAAAGCGAGGACTTGCCCGATGTTACAATCATCAAATCGTCGTCGCCCCCTCCACCACTCCAGCGGTATGAAGAAGCATCAACATCAGTCGTAAAAGATAGCGCTGTACATTGGTTTAAGACAAACAAAGTTAATATAGATATAAGACGCTGCCACAACTTACTCCCTACCAGCCGCACTATCCTGCAGCCTCATGAGTTGAAGCTTCTATTGAGTTCATTAACAAGCACTTCAACTGGCGTTATTGGAGGAATAGAAAAGCACCTAATCAGGACAGTATTGCTAATAATACTAATAACAGCGCGAGACTTACAATCGGTGCTAAGCATCAAACGAGCATCGACGCAAAAAGAAGTTGGCTTTCATTTTGATGGTAATGAAATTTTGTTGAATGTTGCCCCGGAGCCTACAACATTGTCCCCTATCAATAATGAATTATTGCTGCCAGTTTCAAGCGTTATTTCTATCGCGCTGCCCGATCACTTGGTGATGCACATATCACCCTACTTTTCCGATACGTTTATTGAGCCTTTACAGCAAAAGAAACCTATCGAATGGCAAGATGCAATCCAACGTTATTTAAAAAATCTGAATCGAAAATTCAGTATCCAAATAAGTCTTACCAGGATTGAGTACCATTTAATAAATTGGGTTTCAGCAAATGAAAGTTACGACCCAGTCTTACTTGACATACTCGGAGAAAAAACACGTTATCAAAGTCGTTCTGCCAAGCACTATGCCTATTACACTGAAACCGAAATAAACCATGAACTCCATTCGCTGTGGAATGCATTATTCACTGAGGCATCTCCCCCACTGGCAGAGGAAAAAGGATCTTTATCGCCAGTTGCCTACGGTGAATCAAAAACGGAACAGGGGGTTGGCTCTGCGTTCACCCCGAAAGCCGATACACTATCAGCATGGATAGATGAAAAGGCTACAACCCTTCTTTCAAATAAACCTTTTGCGGTATCGTCTACTTTGGAAGGGCTAGTGAATTATCACAACGCCTACACGCTCTATACCATTATCATGCTTAAGAGCGGTACGGGCTATCGCGCAGTATACAATCCGCTGCCTAGCCTAGACTTAGCGCTTTTGCGATATCAAAGCATTTGTATATCTGACAAAGACTCAAAAACACTTTTCAATCACACGAGGGTCGTGGCGTGCCCCGACATATTAAAATCACAAATTTTACATTACCAAGCGCACATCGATGCATTTGCCAACTTAATAGCCGTGAATTTCTCATTCTTTGCGCAACAATACTTTACGCATTCATCTCACTTGCAGCACCTTGAACTCACCTCAAAAACGGAGCGACTCGAGCAATTCTTAGCTATTAAAAATTCACGTGGTTCCGATGGTATGTTTTTATTTTTTACACAAAGTGACGAGCGCGCCAATCACATAAAAAGAGTAGTAAAAAACAGTTCACCTGCATTATTGAACGCGCATTTTCCATTTCCCCTAAATTTCGGCCGGCACTATATGCGGCGTTATCTACAAATGAATAACGTTCACCAAGAGCTCATTAAGTTTCAGCTAGGCCATTGGATGACAGGTGAGACAGCATTAGAAAAGTTTTCAGAACTAAATCACGTGGGGGCAATTCAGGCACTGCTACCAACATTGAATGGCATGATGGATGAACTTGGCTGGCGTGATATCCCCTCACAGCTAACGCGAAAAAGGGCGTAAACTTTGACGGCAATAAAGACTATTTTCACATCCGAATTCCAAAGCCAATATGCAACCAAAGCATTGGAAGAGTCTGGTGCATATTTAGCAATTGCTGAAAACCTGCAGCTTGAATTGAAAGACATTAAGAATAATATTGATAAGGTCTTAAAGCTTACTCAGCAATTTGTCACTTTCGACAATAATAAAGTCTCTTCAAACAGCGTTTCTGCGGTCATAAAAAAGCTGAGTAAGGATTTTCAGCTGCATAACTTTCAGCTAATGCTGCTTCACTTACTGTTGAGAATGGCACAACAGAGTTTTGGTATTAAATCGGTACAAATTGACCGAAGCTATCAAATAAAGCAGGACGCCCCACTTCTTAAACCTGATGACTTCTTAACATCAAGGCTGCAATCAGGTTTATATGATCTACTAGAAAACGAAGCAAAACAGCTAAGCTATCTAGGCTCACCGGAAACCCAGACTGGCTTTCTTCTTCTGTGGTTATTTCTTAAAGAAGGTATTGATAGTACCCCAGCGTTAACGGCGATTGCATATCACCCCAACAGTGTCAAAACCCTATCGCGACATTGGTTCTATCAGGGAAAGGAGAGGATATGGTTATCTTCAACTGCAGAACTGCTTTTACGGGCTTTTTGGAATAACTACGTTGGCAAACCAAAAAATTGTCTTACGGAAATAAACAATACCCTGATTACTGAACGCATCATCCCGTCATCTACCCGCGTTCAAATAGGTGCATTGCGCGCCATGCTTCGCACGGAATATATACTCAAAACTAGCGCCTCTAATTACGCCCAAAAAAAACGATTAATGCCTTCGACACCTCTGTCTAATAAAACACTATATAGGATCATGACGGGCATGAGCGTAATGCATGAGTCAACAGCTCACCAGGTGCCATCTATAACCCAGAACCAACGAAGACTTTGGTTATCTAGCCTTCGAAGCAATAATGCTGAGACTTCAGAGGCAACAAATATTAAGGATGGGCTAACCACTCAAGAGCAAGTCGAAATCGTCAAGCAGTTTTCCAAACAAATCAAAATACTAGCTCGACAAGAAAGCGCCCGAAATTATACAAAGGTAAAAGAATATCTTAGGCTGTGGCTTCAAGAAAGAGTAAATGCAACGGCAACGCCCTTTTGCTGGCTTTTATTATCTTGGCTGTATCACCTATTAGCGCACGGTGGCATGCGAAAGACACGCTTAAGACCAAGAACGATAAAAACATATATAAACTGCGTGGCGGCACCCGTACTTCAAGAGTTTGTCGATTGCAAAGCTGACAGAATGGATGGGCAAACATGGGCTGAAAAACTAAACTTGGCAGCAGAAAATATAAACTCAAAAAACCGAGACTATATTTTGTACTTTGCCGACTTCCTTGTAATGAACGATTTAGTACCAGACCTATGCTTGTCTGACCTTGATATCTCGTCTTCCCGTGGCAGTGTAAATGCAAATATTCTTACGCAACAAGAAGCCGAGCGCGTAATAGATGTGCTAAACCGACTAGACACCAAAGCCTCGCACTTGGCACAGCTGTGCTTTTGCCTTAGCTATTACAGCGGCTTACGACGAGGTGAAATTGCCGGTTTGCAATATGCGGATTTTAACTCACTTGGTGATGACTATATTAATTTGCATGTAAGGCCAAACAAATACCGTGAACTAAAATCGCCGCAAAGCGCCAGGAATATTCCGCTGGATGTACTCTGGCCAGAAGATGAGCTTGTAAAGCTTAAGCAGTATTTACATACCTCAAAAACCAAGTTTAAGAAAAAGAAGTCAAAAATATTTAGCGATGAATCGCGTTTAAATGAGGCATTTTTACTCGCTACCGAGGCGATGAAAATAATCACCGGCGAACCCACAATACGCTTTCACCATTGCCGCCACTCATTTGCCAACTGGCTATACTTGCTGCTTTCATTACCAGAGAAACGTCAGGCAAACTTTTACCCGTTTACTCGTCACGCTTATTTCGACTTGGCCAATAGGGAAAGAGTAATGAAGCGCTTAGCGCTGGTAGAGTATTCACGAAAAAAACTATGGGCAGTATCTATTCTTCTCGGTCATAGTTCGCCTGCAGTCACCATGGCGTCTTACATCCATACCAGCGAATTTTTACATCATCTAAAATTTGCAAACCACAACCCCTCCCCTCGTTTGCTTCGTAAGTTTTGGGGTCAAAATATCTCG
>MDTB01187884.1_pt1 | contig 11136 bp, 5 predicted proteins | sample 811161 | NCBI WGS metagenome assembly MDTB01 (sample SAMN05326650, study PRJNA326480) | marine metagenome | isolation source: seawater | place: Mediterranean Sea | collected 2009
CAAAAGAGAAAATTCCTAATCAAGGACCAAGACCAGATCATATTTTAAATCCAAATTACAGCCCAGATGATATTGATTTAGATGGTTTGAAATTATTGGGAGATAGGCAACTTCATTTTTTAAAAAAATGGTCTAATAAATCAAAAAAAAATAAATTGAAGGCTGTACTTTCTGCAACCAGTTTTTGTGGATCAGCTCATTTACATGGGCGAAAAACCAACAGGCTTCATGCTGATTTAGACTCCAATGGTTGGCCTCAAAAAGGAAGAAATAAGGCTTTAAAAATAATTAAAAAAGCAAATGCAGTAAACATAGGTGGAGATCAACATTTAGCCTCAATAGTTCATCATGGGACTAATAGTTTTGAGGATGGTCCTTTTCAGTTTATCGTTCCCGCACTGGTCAATAATTATTACAGCAGATGGTGGTGGCCTGAAAATGAAAAACCAGGTGAAAAAGCAAATAATAAACTTCCTTGGACAGGACGATATTTAGATGGATTTAATAATAAAATTACCATGCACGCTTATGCAAACCCTGATTCCCCCTCAAATGGAGCAGGTTATGGCTTAATTCTATTTAATAAAGAAAAAAATAATGTAACTTTTCAATGCTGGCCCAGATTTGAGGATGTTACAAAGAAAGACGCTAAGCAGTTTCAAGGCTGGCCTTTTGTTGTTGATTTAAATTAATCAAAATATTAATATTATGTATCGGGTTTTTGTTGTTTTCTTGCGATTCTAAGCAAAAATTAATCTTGAAAAATTAAAAGAACTGAATACAACCTATGAAACTATTCGTGGGACATAAAATGCAGATATTGAGTATCTAAGATTAAACTGTGAATTTTAGGGTTTATTTTTCACTAAAAGGAATTGCTTTTTTTAAACGTTCAATAACACCTTTGTAATCAGCATTTTCTGATAAATTATACCATTCATTTGGATCACTTTCATGATTATATAGTTCGTTTGAACCATCTTTATATTGGATATAACGCCAGTTTTCTAATCTAACAGCATGATTGCCTTTTCCATATGTAGATAAAACAGGCCTATTCTGGTTCATTAATGGATTCTGAAGTAAATCTACTAAGCTTTCTCCATCTAAACCTTCTTTTTTTGTTATACCAGCTAGATCAACTAAAGTCGGATAAATATCAATGAAACTTACAGGAGTTTCACATATCTTGTTTTTTTGAATCTTTTTCGGGTAAGAAATGATCAATGGGACATGAGTCGTGTCTTCCCAAAGTGCTTGTTTTCGCCAATGTTGTTTTTCACCAAGATGCCATCCATGATCTCCCCATAAAATAACAATAGTGTTATCAGCATATTCACTATTCTGAAGCTCTTCTAAAAGCTCACCAACATAATTGTCAACAAAACTTATAGATGCCAGATATGCCTGTACACCCTTTTTCCATTGATCATATTTAAGAACTAGATCATGGTCTTGTATTCCTTCATTAAGATCAGTTCCCCATGAAGCAGAATACCTTTCTCTTGCAAACCTTTTGCCCATTTCAGGAAGATCATTGCGGTCGTTTATTTTTGTATCTGGCAGTACAATTTTATCTAAAGGATACTTTTCAAAATATTTTTTTGGCACATACCATGGTAAATGTGGTCTGTAAAATCCACAGGCTAAAAAAAATGGTTTTTTATGAGATTTTTTTAATTCAGATTTAGCCCATTCAACAACTTTTACATCTTGCATTTGGTCATCCTCAACATTTAAAGGACCCCAATTAAACCACCCTGAGCCTGTAGAAACCTTTGGTAAATTTGGATCTCTTCCACTCTTTTTTGTATGTCCTTTTGAAATAAAATAATGATCCCAGGATAAGGAATCATTAGGTCTATTATTACCATGAAATATTTTTCCACCTCCCATAGTTAAATAACCATTAGCTCTAAAATGTTGCAATAATGTTATTTCATTTGGTAAATTTTTTCTAAAATTATCTCTATTTCCATATACTCCAGAAGTTGAAGGATATAAGCCTGTCAATAAAGCAACTCTTGATGGATTACATAGTGGTGCAACAGTATAGGCTTTACTAAACCCTACTCCTTTACTTATTAATCTATCAATGTTCGGAGTTTCAGCTTGAGGATGACCACCCAAATATCCAACCCAATCATTCAAATCATCAATAGCTATAAATAAAATATTTGGATTATTTCCTTCTATTTTACTGGAATTACACGAATAAAAATAAGTGGTAAAAAAAAGAAGAATAAATGATTTTAAAATATCCTTATTATGCATAGTTATTTAAATTTAATAGGAATATATTCTGGATTAAGTTTCATGGGTATAGGAGCGTTTGTATTTTTCCACCAATTTTGCAACTCAATTAGTAAGTCTTTAGTTTTTGGCTCATTTATTTTTGAAAGATCCTTTTTTTCTCCTACATCATCTCTTAAATTGTATAATTCTAATTCCTTATTCTCAAAATAATAATGTAATTTCCAATCCCCTTTTCTTATGATAGAACCAGGTCGAGTTCTAAACAGGGAATCCCTGTTTTCATTTTCGTTTATATTGTACCCCTGAAGATATATAGGGAAATGCCAAAACAAAGATCTTTCAGATATTTCTATTCCACTTTTTAGAAGTTGTAGTAAAGATTTACCATCAAACTCATCATCTAAAGAATTATCTCCTATAGCGTCCATAATTGTTGGGAAAATATCAAGATGGGAAATAGATGTTTTAGTGTTTATACCACTTTTAATTTTTCCTTTCCAATGAAAGAAAAAAGGAACTCTTATTCCACCCTCATAGTAACTTCCTTTTCCTGCTCTTAGAGGTTTTTGCATCGTTATTCTTCCATAATACCCTCCATTATCTGATGTAAATATTATAAGAGAATTATCAAAAACTTTTTTTTCTTTGAGTTTATCTACAAGATCTCCAATATTCCTATCTAAATTATTTATCATAGTTGCATACTCAGGATTTTTTTGTCCTTGATAGGGGGGTTTATCCTTATATTTAAACATTAAAGAGTCAACTTTTTGAATTGGAGTGTGAACAGCATAAGGAGTATAATGAAGAAAAAAAGGTTTTTCTACTTTATCCAAAAAGGATAGTGTCTTTTCCATTATAATATCTGTCAAATATTTCTCCGAATTAGAGTCTATATTTACTTTATTATTCTTTTTCTTTTTTCCATATGGAGAATAATAACTACCAGGGCCTCCACTATGATTCCCTGCAATATTTTCATCAAAACCATAATCTAGAGGATTATCACTTAAATGCCATTTACCAGAATGACATGTTGTATATCCCGACTCTTTTAACTTTTGAGCAATAACAGTGAATTTTTTATCTAGGGTAATTGTGTTTTTAATTGGTATTAATTTTCTATGCCTAGATTCTCCTCTATCCGAATTAGAAACAGTATATATTTGGTGCCTTGTAGTCCATTTACCAGTGTTTATTGAAGCTCTACTTGGTGCACAATTTGCTGCAGCTGCATATCCTTGAGTAAAAACCATTCCTTCTTTTGAAAGTAAATCAATATTTGGAGTATCATAATACATACTACCCATAAAGCTAACATCATTCCATCCCATATCATCAATGTTTATAAAAATGATATTTGGGAGTTGCTCAACTGATTTTTTTTTGGAGCAAGAAATAATTAATTTAAGAAAAATTACAAAAACAAAAAAACGAACCATAAAAATTAGTAAAAATTTTAAAAAAAAACCAGTGTTAATAAAACACTGGTTTTTTTTAATAAAAATTGGATTTTATCTATATCCGTTATTAGTAGGATCAGTATTTAATAAATTCGGATTTAACTGGATCTCGTTTAGTGGAATTGGAGCAAGATTATGCTTTTCTTGAACATTATCTGCAGCTTGTGTATTATGCTTCTGAAATACAGTATTTCTGATATGTTCAACATAAATCCCCCATCTAATGAGATCAGGCCTTCTATGATTCTCTCCAAAAAGTTCATGCATTCTTTCTTCATACATTTCTTCTCTAAATTCTTGCTGACTCATACCGCTCCATGGCTGATCTGGCTCAAATGCTCTTTCACGAACTTTATTAACATATTGATAAGCATTTGAAGGTCCATTAAGTTCATTTTCAGCCTCAGCTGCCATTAGATAAATGTCAGCAAGTCTAATCATAACAAAGTTTTCAGATTTATTAAGCCTAGGAGAAAAAGTTGAACTAAGGTTCCACAACTTTTTAGTATAATAAAACTTTAAAGTAATTCCTTCATATTCTTTAGTTATAGTTTCATCATACCTTAAATCTCCTGTATCCCAAGAAGATCTGTCGGCTGCTACTGGAAGTGGTGAAGCACCTCCATATCCGCCAAACTCATGGCCATTGGCATTTAATGCAGCTACTAAAGAGGATTTTTGCGATTTATCTTTAGGTTCATCTCTTAATCTTGGCACATAGTCATGACCACTTTGATAGTTTTCCTCATTATTTGTCCCTAAACCTTTTGCGGGTAGTCCAGTAAAATCAATCCATAAAATATGCTCTGGTTTCACTTTATTTGTGTAACCTGCATTACTCCAATCATATACATCTCCAAAATTATCCATCAATCTGTGTGGAGAATTATTTATAATGTCTATGCAAGCAGCCAACATTCCTTGCCAATTTTTTTCAAACATATGTATTTTAGCTTCCAAAGCTTTAGCAGCCCATTTACTCATTCTCCCAGAATCAGTTCCACTCCATGAATCAGGTAAATATTGATAAGCTTTTTGAAGATCTAAAATCATAGCATCCCTTATTGTCTTAACTGGAGTTCTTTCGAGTGAGGATAATTCTTCTGGTGAAAGAATTTCAGTGAAAAATGGAACATCTCCCCAAACAACTGTTAGATCATAATAGGCTAATGCTCTAATAACATAAAGTTGTCCCAAGGATTCTTCAATTGCTTTCTGAGACAAATTTTCATTTCCTTCAATATTTGCAATCGCATCACTAGTATTTCTTACGGCCTCGTAAAGAGTATTCCAATAGCGCTCACCGTCTGCAACCCCTTCATTATAGGTAATATTATGAGCTTCCCTAAAAATATTTCGAGTAGAACTGATTTCATCAGCTGCTATTTGCCACCAGGCCTTTCGATCTCTGTGTTTAAACCATCCAGCATCGGTTAATATTGAATAAGCACCATCAACTGCAATTTGTGCTTCAGAGTCGCTATTGTAAAAGTTTGCTGGCGATAAACCACTTTTAAATTCTTCATCTAGATATTCCTCGCAATTCGATGTTAAGAACAACAAAGACATTAACATTATCAATTTTGTATAATTTATTTTAATATTTTTCATCTTATATTTTTTTATAAGTTCAACCTAAAACCAACTGCTAATGAAGTGGAGTAAGGATATGGCGAATCCGATATACCCTGAGCTAATGCTCCGGGTCCACCATCGCTTACTTCAGGATCACCCCACTTGTAGTTAGTTAATAAAAGTAGATTATTCCCTGTAACATATACACTTGCAGAATCAGCAAAAGATAAATCAAAATCATAGTTTAGAGTTACATTTTTTAATCTTAAATATGAGCCGTCTACAACATTTAAACTACTCATCGGTCTATATCCTCCAGCTGAGGTCCCAGCTCTTGGAATATCTGAAGTCGGATTATTAACTGTCCACCTATCCGCAACAACAGGCAGTATATTAGTTTCAGGTCCTCGACCATAATACTCTTCATAAACTGAGGCATCCAAAACCTCATTACCTTGCATACCCTGAATAAAGATATCTAAAGTCCAATTCTTATATGACAGGGTATTTCTAAATCCGTAATAAAAATCTGGCTGTGGACTACCTAGAGGAATAAAGTCTAGTTCATTTATATTGCCATCTTGATTTACATCAACATAATTTGGTGCTCCTATAAAATCTATTCCAGTCCTCTGATCAGCATCAATTTCAGCTGCAGTTTTATATGTTCCTTCATATGTGGCACCAATAAATGTGGGCATAACTTCACCTGGGATTAATCTAATCACAGGACCTGCTTGTGGATGAAGTACTGATTCATCATCCCCATCTCTGAGATTAATAAAGGGTGCATCTCCAAGACTTATAACAGAATTTCTATTTGCTGAAATCTGTAAATTTGAGCTCCAAACAAAATCTGGCTTTTCAATATTGACAGAGTTAATAGTAAATTCAAATCCTTTATTTTGAACCTCTCCAACATTTTCGAGTCTAGTGTCACCAGCAGTCCCAGGAAGTGGTCTTGCTAAAAGTAGGTCTTTTGTTTGTTTGTTATAATAATCCATTTCAATAGAGTATCTATTGTTCAGAAATCCAATTTCTAAACCGATATCAGTCTGATAAGTTTTTTCCCACTCTAATCCTGTACTTGGGAGTGAGGCAAGTATAACAGCTGGTGATATTGATTGATTGAAAAAGATATTTCTTGAGTTATATTTTGCAAGAGAATTATAAGGATTTACACCTTGCTCACCAACAACCCCATAACTGGCTCTAAGTTTTAAATTACTTATAGCCTCTATATCTTGCATAAAATCCTCCTCACTTATTTTCCATGCAGCACCTGCTGATGGGAAAAAAGCATATTTATTCCCTTGTTCAAAAACTGATGAGCCATCTCTTCTTCCCACCAAGGTAAGTAAATATTTATCTTTGTAACCATAATTTACTCTTGCTAAAATTGATTCAAATGTTCTTTGTGAAAAATCTGAACCTACAGTATTTCTTGTGGCATCTGCACCCAAAGAAAGGTTGTTAAAAGTAACTACATCATTTGCATAACCGGCTGCTCCCGCTTCCACATCGGTAAATACATCCTTCTGTCTTGTGTAACCTGCAAGTACTTTGAGTGAATGATCTCCAAAATCATTAGTGTATGTTATAGTATTTTCATTTAAAAAACCTGTCGTTCTTGAAAAATAAATTTCTGCTTCACCACCGGTTCCTTGAGCCGCAATTCTTGGTTCTAAGTTTGATTTGTAATAATTACCTCTATTAGTTGTTAGATTTGTTCCTACTGAACTTCTTAAAGTAAGATTTGGGATCAAATCATACTCTGCATAGGCATTGGCTAATAAATTTGTAACCAAATTGTGGTCAATCAATTCGTTAAAATCAGCAACTGGATTTCTTTCAAAACTTCCTGAAACAGGATTTAAACCATTGTAAGTGCCATCTTCATTGTACACTTGCATCGTTGGAATTAAATTAAAATATACATCATTCCAATTCACTTTGTTATTCTCTTGTTTTCTGTCAGTAATTCCTAATCTCACTCCGGTTCTTATTTTATCATTAACCTTCAAATCAAAATTGGCTCTTATTGAATTTCTCGTTAATCCTGACCCTTCAATTACACCCTCTTGATCAAATCTATTATAGGATATAAAATAATTAGTGTTCCCTGTATTACCACTTAGATTTACGTCAGTATTGTCAATTCTACCTTGTCTAGTAATTAAATCCTGCCAAATAGTAGGTGTAATACTTTGCCAATTTGGTGCATGCACAGCTTCAATAGTAGGATCGTTAAATCCATATCCATCAGGTCCAGCAACCAAAGTTACACCTTCATTCCAATATTCAGCCCATGTCCCAATATCTGCCATTTCAGGATAATTATATACCTGATCAAAAGATGAATAGTGATTTATTGATACATCTACTTTACCCTCTTGAGTTGACAATCCACTTTTCGTATTGATAAGTATAACACCTGCAGCGCCTCTTGTACCATAAATAGCAAGAGAGCTGGCATCTTTTAAAACTTCAATTGATTCAATATCATTAGTATTAAGATTTGATAAGTTAAAATCTGTCCCAACAATAAATCCATCAATAACGAATAAGGGTTTATTATTTCCATTAATCGAGCTCATCCCACGAATTCTTATTACAGCTGCAGCTCCTGGTTCTCCGCTTGAGGAAACAACATTAACACCCGCAGCACGACCTTGAAGCATATTATCAACCCTAGCAACAGGTTGATTTACTAATTCGTCTCCTTTAATCTGTGCTATTGAAGATACCAAGTCTTTTTTCCGTGTAGATCCATAACCAGTAATAACCACTTCATCCAAGTTTGCATAATCGGTAATCATTGACACATCAATACTGCTTTCATTTTCGACTTGAATTTCCTGAGTCTCAAATCCAACAAACGATATTTCTAAAATATCTCCAGAATTTGCCAAAATCGTATAATTACCATCAAAGTCTGAAGCAGTTCCATTGCTGGTCCCTTTTACAAAAATATTAACTCCTGGTAAGGGGTTTGCTTCATCATCTGATATGACTCCAGAGACAGTTATTTCCTGAGCAAATGAGTTAATAGTAGAAATAAAAAATAATATTGTTATTCCTAAATATTTGGTATTATTGAGAGAATAGGCCCCCAAAATTTTCTTTGTTAAATTCATTTTATTCCATTTATGGTTATATAATTACATTAAACTCAAATTTTATTAAAAGATTTTAATGATTAATTAAAAATCACCTCAAAATAATATAAAATTCTGATTTATTCGAAATTAAAGGATTAAAAAAAAAAAAAAAGATTAATTATATTGCGAATTTTTGGTTTCAAAATCTGTTTTAAGTTTATTTATGAATAAATATTTCCTTTTAAAATCACTAGTTTTCATTTCATTAATTCTTATAAATTGTGATAATAAAAACGAAAAAAATCCAAAAACTAATGTTATTTTAATTATGGCGGATGACATTGGGTTTGAATGCTTAAGTGTGAACGGGAGCAAATCATATAAAACTCCAATTCTTGATTCTCTGGCTATAAATGGAATAAACTTTACGAAAGCAATTTCGCAACCCTTATGTACACCGTCTAGAGTTAAAATAATGACAGGCAAGTACAATTTTAGAAATTATGAGCACTTTACCTATTTGAATTCTAATCAAAAAACGTTCGCAAACTTGTTTAGAGAAAATGGATATAAAACAGCCATAGTTGGTAAATGGCAACTCAACGGAATAAAAGTAAAATCTATTAGCAATAAAATATCTCAAGATAATCAGCGTCCTTATAAATTTGGGTTTGATGAATATTGTTTATGGCAACTAACCAAAACAAAAGATCTAGGTGAAAGATTTGCTAACCCTCTAATTGAACAAAATGGAAAATTTTTGCCTAGAAATGAAAATGCCTACGGCCCTGACATTGTATCGGACTATGCTGTTGATTTTATAAAAAGAAATAAGGATGATCCCTTTTTTATATACTATCCAATGCTTTTAGTTCATGACCCTTTTGTTCCGACTCCCGATTCAGCCGAATGGAAATCATTTGATACTAGATCGGAAAGAAATAATAAATATTTTGTAGATATGGTAAATTACATGGATAAAATTATTGGTAAAATTGTGAATGAATTAAAGGCTTTAGACTTGGCGGAAAACACCCTTTTACTATTTGTTGGTGATAATGGAACTAATGTAAATCTAGTTTCTAAAACAAAAAATGGTCCAGTTAGGGGTGCTAAAGGGAATACCATAACTCACGGCGTTAATGTGCCAATGATAGCAAGTTGGCCATCAAAGATCAAAAATCCGAAAACTTATACTGGTCTTGTAGACTTTAATGATTTTTATGCAACATTTTCAGATATTTTAAAAGTGTATGATGAAAGTGATGGAAAAAGTCTAATGGATGTATTTTTAAATAAGGAAGTTGAAAATCGCGATGTGACATCTATTTATTATGATCCTGTTTCCTTTAGTCCCGCCACCTCAAAATTAAGGAATGTTTTTTCTCAAAATCATAGATATAAATTATATCAAAATGGTGAGTTTTTTGACATGGAGAGAGATATTTTAGAAACTAATCCATTAAATGATTTAGATTTATCTGAAAAAGAAAAACAAATTAAAATTAAATTGACTTCTGAATTAGAATTTATGCCATCTCTTCCATAGGATTAAATTAATTTAAATCAAAAAAATCACTTAAATTAAATTATGAATAATTCCATCTAAATATCATTTTTTGATTTAATTTTCATCTTCTATTCTATCTTGCTCTTCAGATGAATCCCGATTAGTTTTGCTTTTACCAAATTTGGAGCCAAAGTTATACACTACTCTAAGTTGAATATTTTGTCGAGACCCGTTACTGTTAACTCTTGCAAATCCATTACCATAATCTATAGTTCCAATAAAACCTCGATTTAGAATATCACTCAATCCTAAGTTAACCTTCAGCTTATCTTCCAGAAATCTTTTCCCAAAATAAACATCTAGTTCTGCTAACCAATCCACATTAATCTGGCCTTCTAAAGCACCTGTTCCATAATTGGCGTTGATTTCGAAGTCAATTCCTACCGGTAATTCGTAATTAGCTTGAATAAACCAAAACAAATTCCATTGGTTTAAATCTAAATCATAGTTTAAAGAATTATAATCTGTATTTATCAAAATAAAACCTGAGTAACCTTCAATCCCCTTTATAAAACTCAAAGGCCCCAACAATCTAAAGTTCCAATTTATATTTTCTTCAATATTAACTTCAAGCTGTCTTATCTGAGCAGTAGTATTGTCTTGTTTAATTAATTCAAAAATAGCGTCTTCTGTACTGCTGTAACCAATGGTAAAAAAAGGTTGGCCTTCGTAAGTTAAATTAAACTGATATTTATGCGTGAAATCAGGGGTTAGGTTTGGATTTCCTTCACTAGCGGAGAATGGATCTAAGAATTCGGTAAAAGAATTCAAACTACTATATGAAGGTCTTCTAATTCTATAGCTATATGAAATATTAGCTCCTAAAATTTCTGATAAATTCCTACTAATTGATGCGCTAGGGAAAATTTTTTTTATTGGTCTTTTTTTAACTGTGGAACTACTAATACCATCTATTAAAAAAATTGAATTCCCATCTGTATTACTGTCTTCATATCGAATTCCTCCTGAAAAAGACCACTTACCAGTTGTGGCATTTAATTTTGAATAAAAAGCTAAAATAGCTTCATCAATCAAAAATTGACTACTCCCTTTCTGATCTATATCTAAAACTCCTGAGTTATTTTCATTAAAAGATTTTAAATCATTATCTGTATTTACATCTGCATATCTGGATCCTAGACTAAACTTTAATTTATCTGATAAAGTTTTA
>MDTB01070414.1_pt1 | contig 11134 bp, 6 predicted proteins | sample 811161 | NCBI WGS metagenome assembly MDTB01 (sample SAMN05326650, study PRJNA326480) | marine metagenome | isolation source: seawater | place: Mediterranean Sea | collected 2009
AAGACCCCTGAGTATAAATTTCAGAATATGTGGTGATGAATTTACCCGATTCTTTAAAATCTAATAATGCATTTCTAATCTCTTCTCTGGTAGCAAAACCAGCACTTATCATGCCTATTTCGATATAGATACCTTTTATGTTTTCATCTGTTTTCGCTTTTTTGATATTGGTCAGTATATCATTTAGTCCCAAGACATTGACGTCTTGTCCCGTAATTTCTGACAAATCAAAAGGCATTTCTTCAACGCGATCTTGAATTTCACCGTTTAATTCTAAACGTAATACATGAGGCTCATCCAACTGAACTTCTTTAGAATCGCCACTTGAAGCAACGATGGAAAAAATAATAATGATTGAGAATACCCCCAAGATAAGACCAGTAGCAGCGGCTAGGGTAAATTTTAAGAATTGTTTCATTGTTTTATTTTTTATAGGTTATCAACATTAAGTTATATGTTTTTATATAATTAACCAATGTACAGCTGATGAGTTAATGTATCTGAATTTAAAAGCGAAAGTAAAAAAAAATAATTGTTTGTTTGTAGGTAACAGCACTCATATTAGATAATCAAAATTATTTGTCAAACATTTTAATGGCGTCTCGTAAACGAGCAGCCTCAATAAAGTTAAGATCTTTAGCTGCTTGTTTCATCTCTTTATTTAATTCTTTTAATTTTTTTCTTTTTTCATGATCACTAAGGTAGATGAATTCTTCTTCAGCTACCATTTTAATGGTATTTGTATTATCTGATTGTTTATATTTTTTATTTGCTATCGAGCTTTGTTCTAAAATACTTTCTTTTGATTTTTTTGGTGTGTAGGGAGTAATATTATTGCTCTCATTATATTGTATTTGAAGTGTTCTTTTACGATTGTTATCGTCCATGGTTTGTTTCATGGAATTTGTGATTTTGTCTGCGTAAAATATAGACTTTCCTTCAATGTGCCTTGCAGCTCTTCCTACTGTTTGAGTTAGTGAGCGTTGAGAACGTAAGAAGCCCTCTTTGTCTGCATCTAAAATTGCCACCAAAGATACTTCTGGTAAATCTAAACCTTCACGTAATAGGTTTACCCCAATCAAAACATCAAAAACTCCCATTCTTAAGTCACGCATAATTTCAACACGTTCAATGGTGTCTACATCTGAGTGAATGTATCGGCAACGAATTTTATATTTACTTAGATAACTAGTAAGCTCTTCAGCCATTCTTTTGGTTAATGTAGTGACTAAAATGCGTTCGTCTTTTTCTACCCTTAAAGTAATTTCTTCTAATAAATCGTCAATTTGATTTTGAGTTGGTCGGATTTCAATGATGGGATCTAACAATCCTGTTGGTCGAATAATTTGTTCTACAACTACTCCCTCAGATTTTTCTAACTCATAATCTGCTGGTGTGGCACTCACAAATATTGTTTGTGGAACTATGGCTTCAAATTCATCAAATTTTAAGGGCCGATTATCCATTGCAGAAGGAAGTCGGAAACCATATTCAACAAGATTTTCTTTTCGTGACCGATCACCGCCATACATTGCTCTTACCTGAGGAATCGTCACATGGCTTTCATCTACAAACAATAAGAAATCTTCTGGGAAGTAGTCCATTAAACAAAATGGTCGTGACCCTGGAGCTCTTCCATCAAGATAACGAGAATAATTCTCAATTCCAGAGCAATAGCCGAGTTCTTGTATCATTTCTAAATCAAAATTAACACGTTCTTCTAATCGCTTTGCCTCGAGAGACTTTCCAATTTCCTTAAAGTAATCTACTTGTTTGATCAGGTCGGTTCGAATATTTTTCTGTGCATCGTCTAAACAATCTTTGGAAGTGACAAATATATTTGCTGGGTAGATAATAAGCTGATCTAATGAATCAATTTTGTGACCATTAGTCGGATCAAAAGATTCTAATGCTTCTATTTCATCATCCCAAAATAGAATTCTAAGTCCAATATCTGCATAAGCTGGAAAAAGTTCAACACAGTCTCCTTTGACTCTAAATTGGCCTCTTTCAAGTTGTATTTCTGTTCTTGAATAGAGGGATGCAACCAGTGATAAAAGTAGTTTTTGGCGGTTTTTATTTTGCCCTACTTTAAGTTCTATTGTATTTTTATTGAATTCTTCAGGATTTCCTATTCCATAGATGCATGAAACAGAAGATACTACAATGATATCTCTTCTGCCTGAAAGTAGTGATGATGAGGTGCTTAGTCTAAGCTTTTCAATTTCATCATTTATGGATAAATCTTTCTCAATATAAAGACCAGAATGAGGAATATATGCTTCAGGTTGATAATAATCGTAGTAAGAAACAAAATATTCGACAGCATTGTTAGGGAAAAATTGTTTGAATTCACCGTACAATTGTGCTGCTAATGTTTTGTTATGGCAAAGAATTAAGGTAGGTCTGTTCACTTCTTTAATGACATTAGCCATGGTAAAGGTCTTTCCTGACCCAGTTACTCCTAATAATGTTTGGTATGGGGTGCCATTTTTTAGTCCCTCCGTAATTTCACGAATTGCATTTGGTTGGTCTCCTGCGGGCTTAAATGTTGAAGTTAACTCTAAATTCATTGCTCTCAAAAAAACATTTCATTTAGAAATGTATTTGAACATTATAAACTTTTAATATAGGCTATTTTTGATTGAAGTTCTTTGTATTTTGCTTTTTCTTTTTCTATGTTTTTCAGAGCTTCTTTGAGTAAAGGGTTATCCGCTTTTGCATGCTTGAAAAAACTAATATTATTTTCTAGAATTGCCAGATCTTCTTTGCATTTCTTAGCATTGTTTTGAATCCTGTATAGCTCATCCTCTAGCTTGCCATGATCATTTTCTGAAATGCTTTGTATTTTACTTTTAAATTGAATGTCTCTTTTCTCTGTTTTGTCGATATTTAATTTTTCAAATAACTGATCAATTGATTTTCTAAAAGCTGTTTCAATAGTTGTTATTTCTTTTCTTGGTACTTTGCCTAATTCTTTCCATGACTTAATAAATTCTTTAATGGATTTAAGATCTTTTTTCCCATCTCCAGAATTTTCAAAACTTTTAACTTTTTTCAAAATTTTTTCTTTCTTTTTAAGATTTTCCTCAAATTTTTTGTCTTGAGCTTCATAATGCTTTTTGAGTTGGTCAAAGAAATGATTGCAAGCTGACTGGAGGCGTTTCCATAATTGATCAGATTCTTTCTTGGATGTTATGCCTGAATTTTTCCATTCTGTTTGGAGAGCTTTTAAGGTATTTGATGTCTGTTGCCATTCTTTGCTGTCTTTAATTGCTTCAGCATTTTCTACAATAGCTTGTTTTTTTAATAAGTTATCCTTGTTGTTCTTTTTTAAGGTTTTATAGAAATTATTTTGGTTTGAATTAAATGTTTTAATTGCTGTGATAAATCGCGTCCAAGACTTTTCATTCTGCTCTTTGCTTATAGGTCCTATTTTCTTCCAATCTTCTTTTAATTGTTTGATTTGGTTTGAGGAATTTAGCCATTTGATGTGATGTTCTAAGTTAGTTGAATTTAGATTCTCCACTTCTTTGCAAAGGCTTAATTTTGCGTTATAATTTTCTTCAAAACTCTCTTTACGTTTTTCAAAATAATCATTTTTGTTTTTATGGACTATTTTAGTTGCTATTTGAAATCTGTTCCAAATTTCTTCTCTATATTCTTTCCCAACAGGTCCAATGTGTTTCCATTCGTTGTGAAGAATTTGTAACTCATTGAATGCAATGGTTACATTTTTTTCTTTTGAAAGTGCTTCAGTTTTTTCGCAGATTGTTGTTTTATACTTTAGATTTCTTTTGAACTCTATGTCACGTAAATCATTGTTTATTCTTAAGTAATCAAAAAATTTTTCTACGTGATGGTGGTATGTATTCCACAAATTGTTTAGCTCAGATTTAGGAACATTTCCAGTTTCTCTCCAGCGTTCTTGAATGCTTTTAAAATGGTCAAATGTCTCTTTTATTTTTTCTTCTGTATTTAAAAGACCTTTCAATTCTTCAATTAGATCAAGTTTGATTTTCAGATTGGTGTTCATCTGTTTCTCTTGATCTTTATAGAAAGCATTTCTTTTTGTTTTGTAGCGGTTTAATACTTCCTTAAATTCATCTGTGAGTGGCGCTGTATAATCAAATTCATGATCTTCTTGCTCGTTTTCGTCTTTTTCAGCATTAAACTTTTCAAGTGCTATTCTATAAGCTTCGTTGCTTCTTTCATAAAATACTTTTTTAGCCGCATCAATCTCAGCTTTTAGGGATTGAATTGGAGATTCTTCTATGAGCTTCTTTAAGGTTGAGATAATTTTCTCATTATCCAGATTACTGAAATCAACTTGTTTGTCATCGCTACTTTTTAGATCATCATTCGCAAGCAATTCTGATTCTTCAATATCTACAGATGGATTTGATGTGTTTAATTCTTCCATGATGGTTTACATAAATAACAGATGCAAATATAGTAAATAAAGGTCTTATGTAGTTTTTTTATTTCTTTTATAGTACTTGATATTTGGTTCATTAAAGGTGTTCAAAATGCATTTATTTTAATCCCTTTTTGTAATTTGCAATTCTAAATGATCTTTATGTCTGTGACTGATAATTCGAGAAGAGAGGCTGACCTCATTGAATCTTATGAGCAAGTCAAATCTAGGTTGAAAACCAATTCCAACAAAGAGCTCTTAAAGCAAGATTTAGCAAGAATCATTACTGATCTCCTTCAACAGAATTGTTATTTCGCTCAGGTGGATCAATTTTTTGATTACTTAGATGAGTTTTATGCTTTAGATTTATCTGCGAAAGATTCGGTTATATACGAAAATGTCATCTGGCAAGTAGGGAAGCTTATAAAGGAATTAATAAATGCTAAGGCACCTTCCGAAGTTTTTGAAAGTTTGTATGCACGAATTTCTCATACCAAGCTTCCTAAATATTCCAGTTTATTTACTTTTATAACAAGTTCTATTCTTGAAACAAGAGATCTTACAAAATCTTATCTTCCTATTTTATTAAATTATCGAGTTCGTTATCTTCCTGAAAATCGTTTTCAGGCTATTGATCAAGATGGGGAGAAAAAACCTTCCTTAGGAGAATTGCTTTTACTGACGATTGCAAAGGATATCACAAATCAAGAAAACCCAAAGCCATCAGATGTTAAAATATTATTAGAAGAACTTGATTTTGTCTCTGAGAAATATAGCAATATTCCTTATATCGGCTATTACCAGACTAAAGCTTATCATTCTATTGGAGATCAAGATAAGGCAGAACAGTCTATATTACTTTATTTAAAGAAAAGGAGTAAGGAGCATTTGGCATGGGAGCTATATTCTGATGTTCTTGAAAATAAAGAACAAAAAGTTCAAGCTTTGTGTAAAACTGTCATTTGTCATGCCAATTCTTCTCAGTTGATCAGATCCCAAACAAAATTATTTCACATGATGCTTGATGAAAAAAAGTATGATATAGCAAAAAGTCTGCATGCACTGATTTCAAAGACACAGAAAGAGTTTGGGAAAGGATCATCAGATTTATGGAAATCATACAGGTCACGTGATTGGTATAAAAAAGTAAAAAAAGAGGTCAATATCTTTCATTATTGTTTTAAAAGATCTAATGAATTAGTAGCAGATGTATTTAAAGATTGGACGCCCCAAAATGGAATTATTTATGGTTTAAATAAATCAAAAGATTTAGCTCAATTTATTGTTTCTGATCAAATTCATGGTGCATATAAATGTTTTGGTGACCCTACAATAAAGGTGGGTCATTTTGTGAGTTTAAAACTACAAAGAGTAGCAAATCGTGAAGGTGTAAAGTACAAAGTACTTCACTTAGAAAAATCCGAAAAACGTCCAAAGCGTTCTGTATATAAAGTTCTTGAGGATGAAATATCTGAACAAAATGGAAAACACATGATTGGCCCCATTCCTATCAACTTTAGTTTTGCAGAATCTAGAGGATACAAAATAGGCGATAAGGTTAGGATAAAGGCTGTAAAATTGCCATCATCACGATTTAATGAAGATGTCAAATGGAAAGTATTGTCCATTTTTAATCAAGACACAACTAATTGATTTAGAGGCCATATTCTTCAAAATATTTTTCTGTTCTATTTTTTGCATTTTCTCTAATGTTGAACCAAAAGAGATTATAGTCACCAATGTGGTAGTTTTTTATTTTTTTGATGTGTAATAAAGAAGTTTTGGGTTTTTTTATCCAAAGGATATTTTTTTTACGATTAATTTTTGCTTGTACAGAATTGCGGTATATTTTTTTGAAGTTTGGCATGAGTATGCCTTGATGATCTTCAAGATTGGAGAAGGTTTCATCTGTCTTCCACGTAATGGGATTGATTACAAAAGCACTGTCTCTGTAGTCATTGAATGAATCATTTGGTAAAATATTTTCAGCATAGGTTTGCCAACTTAAAAAGCATCCAATATCTATTTCGTGTTCACATGGTTTAATATTTTTAAATGTACTTTTATTTACCGACATACCAACCAAGTATGCTGCAATGAGTTGGTCTTTTAAGTTTGAATTATCAATAAAGTCTCTGATAAGAAAACTAGCATGCGTAGTCCCTTGGCTATGAGATGCAATAATGAATGGACGGTTTTTGTTGTAATTTTTTAAGTAGTATTCAAAGGCACTTTTTACGTCTTCATATGCAAATAGAATTGCTTTTGAACCTTCTTCCTCTAAATGAAAGTATGATTTTATATGTGCTTGTCTATATCTCGGTGCATAAATTTTTCCTATGTTATTAAAAATTGATGCCTGATGTCGAATTGGCCAATAGTCTGTTAGATAATTAATAATGGAATCATTTGTACTTGCATTCCAATCCGTAGAAGACTTTTCAGTAAATGTCGTTGGGTGAATATAAAAGACATCTATGCTGCATTGTTCTTGTAGGTCTTGTAGAGAGCTATCTGGCACAAGATCTGCAAAATCTTTTTTCCATGGCAATGCAGCCCAATTAACATTTTTACTATAGTCAGGTCTTTCGGGCTTCTGTGCATCGTCAAAAAGTATATTAGTTTTGTAGGTTGTTTTACAAGAATAAATACAAAAGATTAAGAAAATAGCAGCTATCTTTTTCATAATGTAAATATAGTTAGTTGAAATCTTAATTTAAGATATAAAAATATATTTATAGTTATATTTTTTATTTAATAATTATAAAAATATTATTAAATATGCTAATTTAGTATTGTGATTTTTCAATAAATATTAGGTAAAAGGACTATTTTAGCATAGATTTACTGCACATATAAATATAATAAATAATAATAAATAATTTAATTTTTCTCAATACTTATCGATAGTTTACGAACATGTTTTTTATTTGTGAAGCATCGGTTTTAAATTTTTTTAACAATGAAATAATATTATATGTCTGACATCAAAATTTTAATTGCAGATGATCACCCTATCTTTTTATTAGGACTTGTTTCTATTATTGAATCATCTAAAGGTATGAGAGTAGATTACGTCGCTTCTAATGGAGAGCAAGCTTTAGAAATGATTTCAATAAATAAACCAGATATTTCCATCTTAGATATTTCAATGCCTGGTATTGATGGAATAAAGATAGCTCGTAAAATAAGAGATTTAGATATAGATACAAAGGTTATTATATTAACGATGTATAAAAATGAACCCATATTTAATTTAGCTTTGGATTATGGTGTTTCTGGATATGTTCTAAAGGATAATGCATCTACAGATATAGTGAATAGTATAAATACAGTTATTAGTGGAGAAATATTTATTTCTCCACATATTAGAGGATTTTATGAAAATAGGAAAAATGGAATTCGAAGTAATATTGTAAAATACATTAACCTACTTACTGAATCTGAAAAAAAAGTTTTGACGTATATTGCTAATAATAAAAGCACAAATGAAATTGCTGAAAAGTTATTTTTAAGTAGTAAAACTGTTCAAAATCATCGTTTTAGTATTTGTAGAAAATTGGAACTTGAGGGAGTAAATTCTCTTTTAAGTTTTGCACTTCAAAATAAATACATTATAGATTTAATATTGGCTCAGAAATAATATTAGTTTATCTATAATTCATTAATTAAAATTCCCTTAATCAATAGTTTAGATCTCTAATTTTATTTTCTATTCATTTAAATTTTCACTAAGAAAATAGAAATATTCGGCTATGAAAATACTTTTATCTTTGTCGAAATATATTTGGTGAAAAGTATGATAGCAAAAAAGCAAAAAGGGATTTATGAAATGATTGCTAAGACCTATCATGGTTTAGAGGATGTGCTTGCTAAAGAGTTATTACAACTTGGAGCACAAGATATTTCTAAACTGCGAAGAGCTGTCAAGTTTAAAGGAGATTTAGGTTTTATGTACAAAGCAAATCTTTCATTACGAACTGCAGTACGAATTATAAAACCTATTAAACATTTTAAGGTTCGTTCTGAAGATGAATTGTATCATCAAATACGTAATATTGATTGGAGTCAATACATGACAATTGACGACAAGTTTGCCATTGATTCTTTTGTGAACTCACCTTATTTTAATCATTCTCTTTATGTAGCTTTAAAAACAAAGGATGCTATTGTTGATCAGTTTAGAGATAAATGTGGAATGCGTCCAGATGTCGAATTAGAAAATCCTAATATTAGAATTAACATTCATATTACTGATGATCGTTGTACTATTTCTATAGATAGTTCCGGAAAGTCACTTCATAAAAGAGGCTATCGTTTAGAAACCAATGAGGCACCTATTTCAGAAGCTTTAGCAGCGGGTTTAATATTGTTGAGTGCTTGGGATAAGAAGTCTCATTTTATTGATGGAATGTGTGGGTCAGGAACTTTTTTAATTGAAGCTGCAATGATTGCTGCAAAAATTCCAGCGAATATTAATAGAGCTCATTTTGCCTTTCAAAATTGGTCAGATTATGATGAGGAATTATGGAATTTGATTCGAAGTAGTCAGCTTAAAAAGACTCAAGATTGTTATGGTAAAATTATAGGCTACGATTTAAATCCCGATACTATAGCATCAGCAAAGTTAAACATTTCCAATGCAGGCCTTGAAGAATTTATTGAAGTATATTGTGATGACTTTTTTAAAACTATAAAACCTAAGGGGCCAACTCATTTAGTTTTTAACCCTCCATATGGAGTTCGAATAGAAGCGGATATTCCTGAAATGTATAAGAATATTGGAGATACACTAAAGAAGAATTACCCAGGAGCAGAAGCATGGTTTTTAACCTCCCATATGGAAGGTCTAAAGCATGTAGGACTTCGTGCATCTCGTAAGATTGAAATTTATCAAGCTAAATTGGAGTGCAGATTCGTAAAATATGAAATGTATCAAGGCTCTAAAAAAAATAAAAATTAACAAGTTTGATTCATGATGCTTCCACATATATAGATGTTATTCTTCCTTTACCTATAAAGCGAAAATTCACCTATCAGCTTAACTCTGAACAAGTTCTAACTGTAAAAGAAGGAAGTCGAGTAGCAGTTCCCTTTGGAGGATCTAAAGTATATGCAGGCATTATATATTCTATCCATCAAGTACGGCCAGATTACGAGCTTAAATTTATTCTTGCAGTCATCGATGAATCGCCTATTGTTTCTAGAAAGCATATTGATTTTTGGGAGTGGATATCAAATTATTATATGTGTTCTTTAGGAGAAGTAATGAATGTTGCTTTACCTTCTTCATTTAAACTTGCAAATGAAACATATGTTGTCATGAATCCTCAATGGGATAATGATACTTCTAAGCTAAATGATGCAGAATATATTGTTATTGAAGCATTACAACTTCATAAGAGACTAAAAATTCAAGAAATTTCTCAGATAATACAACATAAAACAGTCTTGCCATTTATAAAGAAAATGCAAGAATTGAAATTAGTTGCTATGGAAGAAGAGGTTTATGAACGTTATCGACCTAAAATTACTAAGATGATTCGTTTGTGCTCAGATTTAAATCCTGATAGTGCCCTAGAGAGATTAAAAACAAGTCATCGTTCACCTAAGCAACAGGAGTTTTTAGAAGCTTTTTTATTAGAGCAAAAATTAGAGATCCCCTTTCATGAATTTTGCAAGAAAAAACATTTTAAAACTAATTATGTTAAAGGGCTTGTAGATAAAAATATTATAGAGCTATATGAGCTTGAATTAAGTCGTTTAGAGCAACAGGAAATACAAGGAGTTCCATTAGTAAATCTAAATGAAGAGCAATTAAAGGCCTATAATTATTTGAGCAATTCCTCTAAAGATGTCACTCTTCTACATGGTGTCACTTCTAGTGGAAAAACAGAGGTATACATTCATCTAATAAAGGATGCAGTAGATGCAGGAAAACAGGTGCTATTTTTAGTTCCTGAAATAGCTTTAACTACACATCTTGTTACAAGGCTAAGGAATGCTTTTGGAGATATCGTTGGCGTTTATCATTCTCGTTTTGGGATGAATGAACGTGCTGAATTATGGCGTGATACAAATAGTAATAATAATCGTTTTCCTATTATTGTTGGAACCCGTTCTTCTGTATTTTTACCTTTTCAGGCATTAGGGCTTATTATTGTAGATGAAGAACATGAAAGTTCATTTAAGCAAAAAGATCCTGCACCACGATATCAAGCTAGAGATCTGGCTGTATATATGGGACGTCATTATGGAGCAAAAGTCATTTTAGGAACTGCTACACCATCTATAGAGACTGCGTATAATATTAGTAATAAAAAGTATGATATCTGTGCTTTAAAAAATCGTTATGGTGGATTTGTCATGCCTAAAATTCATATTATTGATATTGCAAATTCCTATAAGCGAAAAAGAATGAATGGTCATTTTTCAGAACCTTTATTGGCAGCTATTGAAGATCGATTTGATCGAGGTGAGCAAGTGTTGCTTTTTCAGAACAGACGAGGTTTTGCACCTAAACAAGAGTGCCAGTCATGTGGCTATATTCCTCATTGCAAGCACTGTAATGTTAGTTTAACTTTTCACAAAAGCACTCAACAATTAAGATGCCATTATTGTGGATATTCAGAGAAAACATCTTCTCATTGTAAGGCTTGTAATAATCATGATTTATCGTTAAAAGGTTTTGGTACTGAGAAAGTTGAAGAGCAATTA
>MDTB01100156.1_pt1 | contig 11134 bp, 9 predicted proteins | sample 811161 | NCBI WGS metagenome assembly MDTB01 (sample SAMN05326650, study PRJNA326480) | marine metagenome | isolation source: seawater | place: Mediterranean Sea | collected 2009
ATATCCAAATTTAGTACTACTTTTAACTGGAGGTCACACTCAGATATATTTATTGAAAAGTAGTACTGAGGTCCAACTTTTAGGTGAAAGTGTTGATGATGCGATAGGTGAAGCATTTGACAAAACTGCAAAATTATTAGGTTTAGGTTATCCGGGCGGGGCGGAAATTGAAAATAGAGCGAAAAAGGGTAGTGAGAAAAAGTTTATTTTGCCAATGCCGTTAGTAAAAGAGGAAAATTTAAATTTTTCTTTTTCTGGAATTAAAACACATATTAATCTTTTAATACAAAAAAATAAAGTAGATGACCATTTTATAAACAATTTATCTGCTTCTTTTCAAAGAACTATTTGTGAAATACTTACTTCGAAAATTAATACTGCATTAAGAATTTTAAAAGAAAATAATATAAAAACTAATTCTATTTCTGTAGTAGGAGGTGTTTCAAACAATAAATATATTAGAAAAGGAATTGAAAATTATGTTGATAAAGAGAAAATTGAACTTTACTATCCAATCAAGGAAATGATGAGTGATAACGCAAGTATGATAGCATGGGCTTGTATTAAAAATTACAGCAAGAAAAAAAACAATATTTATTTTAAATCTCAACCAAGAATGAAAATAAATGAAAAATTATAAATTAAATAAAATTTTATTATGGAATATTGGTTATTAAAATCAGAGCCTAATGCGTGGTCATGGGATCAGCAAGTAAAAGAAGGGGCGTCTATGTGGGATGGTGTAAGAAATTATCAAGCAAGGAATAATTTAAAAAAAATGAAAAAAGGTGATTTATGTTTTTTTTATCACTCAGTCACTGAAAAAAATATTGTTGGAATTGTTAAAGTTGTAAAAGAATATTATCCAGATCCAACAGATAAAACAGGTAGATTTGTAGTTGTAGATGTTGAGTCAATAAAGAAATTAAAGAAACCTGTTTCGTTGAATCAAATTAAAGAGCATAAAAAATTGCAGGAGATAGCATTAATAAAACAAAGCAGATTATCCGTTATGCCTTTAAAAAAAACGGAATGGAAAATAATAAATAAACTCTCATCATAGGATGAAAAATCAAATATTTTGGCTGTCATCATATCCCAAAAGTGGAAATACACTTTTAAGGTACATGTTAATTGCTCTATTTTTTACAGAGGATGGAAAATTTATCTTTGATAAATCAAAGTTTATAACTCAATTTGATCAAATAACAATTATAAAAAAAAATAGACATATTTTTGGAAATGATTTTGACAAAATAGGAAGTATTAATTTTTTTTATAAGTTTTTAGATCAATTACAATCAAAAAAAAGTTTAGGATTTGAAAGTGATTCTATTTTTCTTAAGACACATGCTGGTTTGTTTAAAATTGATAATAATGCCTTTACAAAAAGAGAAAGTGCTAGAGGATTTATATATTTAATTAGGGATCCTAGAGATGTCTGTATTTCTAATGCAAAACACAATGGAGTTACATTTGATCAAAGCATTAATTTGATGTTAAATGCAAATAACATAATTGAGTGGGCTAAAAAAAAAGAGGATGAAAAAGTTTTTAATAAAAATACAACACCTAAATCCCTGATGAGTAGTTGGGATAGGCATGTTTTATCTTGGACCTCTACAAATTGGGATACTCCATATTTAATTTTAAAATACGAAGATTTGGTTTATAACAAAAAAAATACGTTGAAAAAAATTGTTTTATTTTTTGAAAAAAATTACAACTTTAAATTTCATAATATTGATAAAAAAATTTCAAATATATTAGAAAGTACAGAGTTTAAGAAATTCAAAAAATATGAGCAAAAAGAAGGTTTTTTAGAAGCATCTAAATTCAGTAATTTTTTTTCTGTTGGTCAAAAAAATCAATGGAAAAAGAAGTTAACAAATAATCAAATTAAAAAAATAAAGGATAAATTTGGTAAATTAATGAAATCATTTGGTTATAAGTTATCAGTTGAATTTTGAATAATTTATAATTAATCTAAATAATATGAAAATAAAAGATAATTGGGTCAAAGAAGCAAAAGTTAACAAAGAAGAATATTCTCTAATTTATAAAGAGTCAGTTGACGATAATGAGAATTTTTGGAGGAAAAATGCAGAGAGGATTGATTGGTTTAAAAAATTTTCAAAAGTAAAAGATATAAAATATTCAAAAGAAGAAGTAAGCATTAAATGGTTTGAAGATGGAAATTTGAATGTTTCATATAATTGTATTGATAGACATGTAAAAAAAAACCCAAATAGTACTGCAATTATTTGGGAGGGCGATGATCCAAAAGACTCAAAAAAAATATCTTATAAAGAACTTTTGAGTAATGTCTGTAGAACTGCTAATGCTTTAAAGAAAATAGGTATTAAAAAAGGGGACAGGGTAACAATTTATCTAACAATGATCCCTGAGCTTGCATATGTTATGCTTGCTTGTGCAAGAATTGGTGCTGTTCATTCTATAATTTTTGGTGGTTTTTCTGCTGAATCCATAGCTGGAAGAATAAAAGATTGTAACTCTGAATTTATAGTAACTGCAGATGAAGGAATTAGAGGTGGAAAAATAATACCGCTTAAAAGTACTACTGATAAAGCCTTAGAGGCATGTCCTGATGTAAAAAAATGTTTAGTTATTAAAAGAACAAATAACAAAGTAAGTTTTGACAAAAATAGAGATGTATATTTGGATGAATTAATAAAGGGCGTTGATGATTACTGTGAGCCGGAAGTAATGAATGCGGAAGACCCACTATTTATATTATATACCTCTGGGTCTACTGGAAAGCCAAAAGGTGTGATGCATACTAGTGGTGGTTATATTGTTTATACATCGATAACTCATGAATATATTTTTAATTATGAGCTAGGAGATATTTATTGGTGCACAGCTGACATTGGTTGGATAACTGGCCATAGTTATATAATTTATGGACCATTATCAAATGGCGCTACAACACTGATGTTTGAAGGTGTTCCGAACTATCCTGATTTTTCAAGATTTTGGCAAATTATTGATAAGCATAAGGTGAATATTTTTTATACTGCTCCAACTGCAATAAGAGCATTAATGAGAGAGGGAAATGAATATGTGAAAAAAACTAATAGATCGAGCTTGAAACTTCTCGGAACAGTTGGAGAACCAATTAATCCCGAAGCTTGGAAATGGTATTATGAAATTCCTGGTAATTCAAATTGTCCAATTGTAGATACATGGTGGCAAACAGAGACCGGTGGTATATTAATATCGCCTCAGACAGGTGCAATTGAACTTAAACCGGGCTCTGCATCTAAGCCATTTTTTGGCATTGAGCCTTGTATCGTAAATAAAAAAGGAGAAGAACTTAGTGGAGAATGTGAGGGAATGCTGTGTCTAAAAAAATCTTGGCCTGGACAAATGAGAACTGTTTATGGAGATCATAAAAGATTTATTGAAACATATTTTTCTCAGTTTGATGGAAAATATTTTACCGGTGATGGATGTAGAAGAGATGAAGATGGATATTATTGGATAACTGGAAGAGTAGATGATGTAATAATTGTTTCTGGTCATAATTTAGGAACTGCTGAAATAGAAAGTGCCTTTGTGTCTCATTCTAAAGTAGCAGAAGCAGCGGTTGTAGGATACCCCCATGATGTCAAAGGTAATGGATTATATTGCTACGTTTCTCTGAATGCTGGTGAAAAAATTTCAGAGGGACTTATTAAGGAACTAAAGAAAACTATTCGTGAAAAAATAGGCCCAATAGCAACTCCAGATTTTGTTCATATTACTCAAGGTCTTCCCAAAACAAGATCTGGTAAAATAATGAGGAGAATATTGAGAAAAATAGCTTGTAATGAACATCAAGATTTGGGTGATACATCAACTTTAGCTGATCCAAGTGTGGTAAGTGACTTAATAGAAAATCGAAAAAATAAATAATTATCTTGGTTCCCAATGTTTTAAACATCTGGGTTCATAAATGTTTGCTGCTCCTACTTTGGTTCTTTCTCCGCCTTCAGTTTTTCTATAGGTTTTTGTAGCCTCAATACCGCATACATTACAAAAACCATATATTTTCAAAATTTTATCAGATAGGCCTAATAACATAGAAGATGTTTCCCATGGCTTTCCTCTGGAGTCCTGATCCAGGCCAGCACAAACTACATCAATCCCATTATTTAGAATTTCTTCAACATTTAAAAGAGTATCTTTTGTATTCATAAATTGTATTTCATCTAAAAAAACGACATCAACTTTGTTTTTTTGAAAAACAAATTTTTTCAAAGTAGTGTCCCAATCAATCATTGGGTAGCAATCATGACTTAAGTCATTGTGCGTTATTATCTTTTGATTTGAATATCTGTTGTCTATTGTTGGTTTAATAACTATAATTTTTTTATTCTGATGTTTTGCCCATAGTATTCTTTTTAACAATTCACTAGTTTTGCCAGCAAACATTGCTCCAACTATAGTTTCTAAATTTCCTCTCATAGATATAATATTTTTATTGTGTATATTACATTTAAAATTAAAAGTAATTAATTAGATTTAATTTTTTTTATGGATACAGGTAGTAGACTCAGATTAGAAGTTCATAATATTTTGTACGATGTCCATAAACATGGTATCACATTTGATAAAGCATTTTCTAAAATTTCTAATAAAAATATTAGCTCTCGCGATATTGCTTTTATCAATAGTGTTTCTTTAAATACAATGAGATATACATTTCATTCCAAAAAGATTTTATATAAATATGTAAAGAAAAAACCTAAGACAAATGAAGAGATTTTATTATGCAGTGCAATAACACAAATTGTTTTTTTAAACTTTAAGGATTATGCTGTAATAAATAGTTCAGTTGAGATTGCAAAAAAATTGAAGTTGTTTCATGGTTTTATAAATGGATGTCTTAGAAAAATATGTAGAAATAAAGAAAAAGAATTAAAAAATACATGTGTCAGCCTCAGTGATTTACCATTCTGGTTTAGAGAAAGAACTAAGGATTTAACTAGATCTCAGATAAAGTTATTCTTAGAAAACTTTTATGAAGAACCCAATTTACATTTAGTTTTTAAAGATAAAAAATATTTATCTAATTTTAAAGAAGAGTTATCACTTACCTCTCAGAATTCAGGTTTTTTAGTTAAAAAACAAAAAGTGGAGAATATATCATCTTTTAAAGATGGTATTTGGTGGGTGCAAGATTTTTCCTCTTCATTTCCATTAAACAATGTTGAGAGTCATATTATAGATAAGTCTTGTTTTGACATGTGTGCAGCTCCTGGCGGCAAATCATTTCAGATACTTTCAAAGAAAAAAAATATTGTGCTAAATGATAAAAGTAAAAAAAGGATAGAAATTCTTAAAAAAAATCTCAATAGGTTAAATTATAGTCCTAAAATAACTAATATTGATGTTCATAAACTTGAAAAAAAACCTAAATATGATTTTATAATTGTTGATGCACCATGTTCAGCAATAGGAACAATACGAAAAAATCCTGAAATTTTTTACAGAAAAAAAGAACCAAATTTTCTAGACTTAAAAAAAATTCAAAGAAAAATGCTAAAAAAAGCATCTGAACTTTTAAAGGACAAGGGAATAATACTATACATGGTATGCTCATTTTTAAAAGAAGAATCAACTGATCAAGTTGATCACTTTTTATCTAATAATGATAATTTTAGTGTAACAAACTTTAGTCTTAAAAATAATGTTTCTAAAAAATTATTTTTTATAAAGAATAAAAAGTTGGTTATTATTCCATCTCAAATAAATAAGTATAATATTGACGGATATTTTGCCATTTATTTAAAAAAGGAAATAAGGTGAATTTAATTCTAAGATTCATTTTTGTATTTTTTACATCTAAATTTATCAATTTTAAAGAAAATATCACTTTTAATGATTTAAATTTTAGAAGACTAGATTTTACAAATTATAAACAGATAAAGTCATTTATTTTTAAAACTGATTTTTATAGATTAAATAATGATTATGTTAATTCTTTTGAATTTTTGAATTATTCAAACAACTTGGGGGGGAAAATAGGAATTAATTTATCAAGAAATAGTATAATTAAATGGCATAATTATAATAAAAACAAACTTCTTTATCCTTGGGTAGATGACCTGTCTTCAAAAAGATTGATTAATATTGTTTATAATTATGATTTTATAAGCTCATCTTCAGACGAAATGGAAATTAAAACTTTAAAAAAAATTATATTAATTCATATTCATACAGTTTTACATGATTTTAAAACCAAGAATATAGATGAAGTTTCATCTTATGACTTAATTGCAAATACTTTATCAAATTTAATTTTGAATAAAAATTTGAATAATCACATTAGATATTTTGAAATGGTAATAAATACACAAATAGATAAATTAGGAATGCATAAAAGCTATAATGTATTAACACACTCTAAATATCTCAACAATCTCTATGAACTAAAAAATATTTTCTTATACTATAAAATTAAAATACCTAAAAAATTTGAACAAATTATTATCAGAATGACTTCTATTTTAAATGAGTATTTTCATTTGGATGGATCAATACCTCTATTTAATGGAGCAAATAATAATTATACAAAAATAATTTATAGCTCTCTAAATAAGGATGATTATTTAGTTTCAAGAACATTTACTTCAATCGATAATGGTATAGCTTTTTGTACAGATAAAAATAAAAAAATTTTTTTTGATGTGGTTCAACCAAACAAGAAGTATATATCTAAAAACTTAAGTGCAGGCACCTTATCTTTTGAATATAGTTCTTATGGTGAGAAAGTTATTACTAATTGTGGGGCATCAGAGGGGTATGGTAGAAATCCTGAATACCTAAGGTATAGTGCTGCACATTCTACCATCATTCTACAAAATACAAATATCAGTGAAATAAAAGAGGGAAATCCTCATATTAAATTTCCTCAGGATGTAACTTTTGAATCCAACTCTCATATAGGACATATAATTTACGAAGGATCTCATAATGGATATCAAAGCAGATACAATCGAATTATTAAAAGAAAATTAAAAATTAGTGAAATTGAGAATAAAATTTATGGAGAAGACTCAATAATAGCACCTAAAAATACTAAAAATAAAATAATTTATCACATTAGATTTCATCTTGCAGAAGGGTTGGTTTTTAATTTTACAAATAATAAAAAAAATATAATTTTAAGATCAAATTCTAAAAATATGTGGTTATTTAAAAGTGATGTTGAGCTTGAAGTTGAAGATAGTATTATAGTTGATAATAATATAACAATACCAACAAAACAAATTGTAATAAAAGGTATTACAAACACAAACAAACAAATAAGAAATTGGTCTATAGAAAAAGTCTGATATGAAACATGCACTAATTTCAGTTTATGATAAATCTAAATTAGGCATACTTTGCGATCAATTAAAAAAAAATAATTATAAGTTTATATCTACGGGCTCTACATGCAAAACAATAAGGAAACTTGGATTTAAATGTTTGGAAATTTCTGAAGTTACAAAGTTTAAAGAAATTTTAGAAGGTCGAGTAAAAACTCTTAATCCAAAAATATTTGGCTCTATTCTTTATAAAAGAGATGACAAGAACCACTTTAGAGAATTTAAAAATTTAAAAATGCCAAGTATAGACTTAGTAATAGTAAATTTATACCCGTTTGAAAAATTCAGAGAATATAAAGATAAGGCGATTGAGATGATTGATATAGGTGGACCAAGTCTAATTAGAGCAGCTAGTAAAAATTATAAATATGTAACAACAATTTGCGATAAAAAATACTATTCTAAATTAATAAATAATTTAAAAAAAAATAATGGCAAAACAGATATTTTATTTAGAAAAAAAATGGCGGCAAAAACTTTTGAAGAAACATCCACATATGATAAACTAATAAATGAATGGCTCAGTAATAAAAAAAATTTTAATACAAAAACTAAACTAAGATATGGTGAAAATCCCAATCAGGAATCTTTCATTTTAAAAGGTAATGTAAAGTCAATATTTGATCTACAAATTAGTGGCAAAGAAATAAGTTATAATAACATTATTGATGTTGACAGTGGTATTAAGTGTATTGACGAATTTATTGACCCTACTTGTGTAATTGTTAAACACAACAATCCCTGTGGAGTAGCTTCTTCAACCAATATAGAAATATCTTTTGATAGGGCTTTTAAAGCAGATAGTAAAAGTGCATTTGGAGGTATAGTATTATTTAATAAGAAAATTTCAAAAAAACTTGCAATAAAACTATCATTGATTTTTTTAGAAGTAATTGTTGCTCCAGATTATGAAAAAAGCGCATTAGAAATTTTAAAGAAAAAGAAAAGACTTATTTTATTAAAGACAAACAAAATTAAAATTCCAAAATACGAATTCAAATCAACTATATTTGGAACAATTTATCAAAATATTAATAATAATAAAATTAGAAAAAATTTTTTTAAATTAGTATCTAGCAAAAGTATATCTGACAAAATGATGAGTGATTTAATTTTTGCAACAAAAGTTGCAAAACATTTAAAATCTAATGCAATTGTCCTAGCAAAAAATAAACAAACTATTGGCTTAGGCTGTGGACAAACAAACAGGATTGACTCTCTGCACATTGCAATTAAAAGAAATAAAGAAAATTTTAAATTAAATAATTTTGTGTGTGTCTCAGATGGTTTTTTTCCCTTTATTGATAGCTTAAAATTATTAAATAAGAATGGCTGTAAAGTTATTGCTCAACCAAAAGGGTCAATAAAAGATGAAGAAAATATTGAATATGCAAAAAGAAACAATTTATCATTATATTTTTTAAAAAATAGGTTATTTAAACATTGAGATCAAAAAATAAAATGCCCAAATATTTAATGGATTTAATTAACAAAAATCCAAAAATTGTGAGTGGAAGAAAAAATTTCGATGATTATCAATTAAAAATATTAAAAACTATTAGTCTAATAAAAAAATATTTTAATAAAATTAATAATTAAATTTTTTTATCCATTTACTTAATTCTCGTTCTATTTTTTTAGCGTTAGGATAGTTTTTCCAACGCCCTATAGAAGTAGTATAAAGAGGATTAATTACTTGACTATAGCTTGGAGTAGAAATTTTTGAACGATTTCTTGCTGTTATAAAAAATTTTTCCATTTTATCTTCATATTCTAGACCTAAGAAATTGGTTATCTGGCTAGATTTATTTTTTAAATCAACAATAATTTCTTCATATTTTACTGTTAAAAATTCTAGCTTAAGTTGGTTTGTATATATCTCAAATAATTCAAATACATTTTTATAAAACTTTATTGTATCATCCAATTTTAAGAAATTTACCATAGCATCATTAATTTTAAAAGAACTAAAAAAACAACTTGTTACAACATCACACGGGTGACGCATTGCTAATATTATCTTAGAATTTGGAAAAATACATTTTACAAATCCTAATTCAATAATTGTTAAGGGAAATTTGTCGATAATAATTTTTTTATTACCATCCGAATGTGAAATTATTTTTTTAAAATAATTATTTCTAATTTTGTCTTTTACACTTTGATTAATATTTAAAAGTGAAGATAAATCATTATTGTTTTGTTTAAAAAAATCATGACGTAAATTTAATAGATAGGGTTTTTCCTCTAATACAGTTATCTTTGAATGTGATCTTAGTATACTATCTAATAAGGTTGTCCCAGATCTAGGAAAACCAACTAAGAAAACTAAATTTTCATCGTTTTGATAACTTAGTTTTGAGCTTATATGTGCAAGATTTTTTTTATTATAAAATATTTTATATTTTTCAAGTGAACTAAAAATATTTTTTCCATCAAATTTTTTATTTTCATCTAAACTAGAAATAATATTATTTCTTTTTTCTATCTTTTGAAAGGCTCCTATATAATCTTTTAGTTTTTCATTATTTTTAGCTTCTAAGTCTAAAAGTTTAATCAAATAATTTTTATTAGCACTAAGTTTAAAATACAAATTATTATCAATTATTATTTTATGTGAGTCTTTAAACTTCTTCTCTCTATTAAAAAGAATCGCTTTATATAAAAGAATTATATTATTATATTCTGTGTTATTAAAATTTTTAAAACTTTTTTTTAGTAATTTCTTAAAACTTTCAAATTCGTTAGTCTGCTCATATAGATTTAATAATTTTATATAGCTATCAAAATGTAAATTGTTACATTCTAATGCTCTAGAAAATGAATTCTTTGCTTCATTATATTTTTCCTCTTTTTCATAATATGCGCCTTGAATAAAATATAAATAATAATTTTTTTTATAATTTTTTTTAGAATTTAATTTCGCTTTTTTAAATAGACTTAATAATTCTTTTGTATATTTAAAATTATAAAGGATTTTACATGCATGATTTACAATTGACTCTTGTAAATTATATTTTGAAATATAATCAATCAATAATTTAACACTTTTATTTGTTTTGTTCTGAATTAAATAAATGTTTGATAAGTTAATGTATGCAATGTGGTTTTTTTTATCTAAGTTAATTGCCTTTAGAAAATCTATTTCTGCTTCACTAAAAGCCTTTTTATTTGCATTTTTTAATCCTTCATTGATATAAATTTTATACAGTTCAATATTTTTTTTGTTAGATAAGTACATTTACTGTTTACTTGAAATATTTAAAATATATTTTAAATCTAACTATATTGAAATTATGAGCAGTCCAAATCTTTTTTTCCCTACACCAGTTTGGGTATCTCATTTAGAAAACTACACTGAGGTAAATGACGAAATTTACTCATATATAAAAAAAATTAAGGATATGGATACTAAAGGTTTAATAAAAAGTAACATTAAAGGTTGGCATTCAAAAGATTTTAATTTGAAAGATAAAAGTGTTATCAATTTCATTAATCATATTTCGCCAAATATCAACAAGGTCCTTCAAGATATGAATTGGGATATTAATAATCAAATTGCAAAAATATCAAATATGTGGGCTATTGTTAATATTGGAGGCGCATCTAATGCAAGACATCATCATGGAAATAGCACAATTAGTGCAGCATATTATGTTAGAGCTCCAGAGAATTGTGGTGAAATTGTATTTTATGATCCTCGACCTGCTCCTGTTTATTCTCATCCACGTTCAAATAATCCAAACTCATTAAAT